>ERZ802827.1374-NODE-1374-length-12102-cov-23.0532_pt1 | contig 12102 bp, 10 predicted proteins | sample MGYA00345652_ERZ802827 | MGnify/ENA primary metagenome ERZ802827 (study PRJEB30503, sample SAMEA104212372) | marine metagenome | biome: Westerlies Biome; feature: [SRF] surface water layer (ENVO:00010504) within the epipelagic zone...; material: water... | reverse complement strand
TTGTGTTCTTTTACAACTAAAAATAAATGCCTAATGATGGATTCGTTATATTTAATTTTTGTTTCTATTTCTAATAACTTAGAAGGGTCACCTTCAAGGTTAAATAAAATATAATGACCTTTATTATGATTAGCTATTGAATATGCTAATTGTCTTCTTCCAATATCTTCTGTTTTAACAATATTAAAAGAATTATCTTTTAATAACTTCTCAAAATCTTTTTTAAAGTTATCAACCTTAGAAGAAAGGTTGGGGTTGAGAACTATTACTGCTTCGTACTTTTTCATTTGCTACCTTATGGTTAAAGATTTGCATCTTAATTGATGCAAACCAAGGAATGCGCATTCTAATGGAATTGATATGTAGAATCAATACTCGCTTTTAACTATCTTTAAAAGCTTGGAAAGCCAACTTTGATTTTGCTCAGCTATTAAATCATCATTTTTCTGCTTAAAACCATGATCAACCAATCCAATGGATGTTGCATAGATTGGATTTTGCAAAATACTTTCCATTCCAGAGAATTTGTTTGGAATACCTAGTCTTACAGATGTCTGAAAAATAGATTCTGCTAATTCAACTACACCCTCCATTTTTGATGTCCCGCCTGTAAAAACAATACCAGCAGAAATTTTATCCTCAAATCCGTTTCTCGTAATTTCTGCCTTAACAAGTTCAAATAGCTCTGTATACCTAGGCTGAATAATATCAGCTAAAGAACTTCTTGAGAGTTCTCTTGTTGGTCTTCCTCCTACACCAGGAACTTCAATACTTTCATCATCTTTTGTGAACTCAGCAACTGCACAACCGTGTTTTTGTTTTATATCTTCGGCCTGAGGTGTGGGAGTTCTTAACGCTTGGGCTATATCGCTAGTTACTTGATCACCAGCAATAGGTATTACTCCAGTAAAAACTATTGAGCCAGAATTAAATATTGCTATATCGGTAGTGCCTCCACCAATGTCAACCAAACATACTCCCAAATCTTTTTCATCTTCAGAGAGAATAGAATGAGAACTAGCTAATTGCTCTAAAACAAAACCATCAACAGATAGACCACAATTTCTTATGCATTTTTCTATATTTTTTACTGCACTGTTAGCACATGTAACCAAGTGAACCTTTGCTTCAAGCCTCACCCCTGCCATTCCAAGCGGGTCAAGGCTAACTTCTTGACCATCAATCACGTACTCTTGAGGAAGGACATGCAAAACATTTTGATCAGATGGAATTGATACTGCCTGAGCAGAATCAATAACTCTATCAATATCATAAGGTGTAACTTCTTTATCTTTAATGCCTACAGCGCCTTGAGAATTAAGACTTTTAATGTGACTACCAGCAATGCCTACATATACAGATCGGATCTTATCCTCAATCATGGATTGAGCTTGCTCTACGGCCTTTTTAATTGCATCAGTTGTAGCATCAATATTTACAACCACTCCTTTTTTTAAGCCGCTTGATGGGTATGCACCAAGTGAGATTATTTCGAGTTTTTGAGCTTCATTATATTTACCTACAATGCAAACTACTTTAGAAGTACCTATATCTAAGCCAACAACTATATTAGAATTTTTACCATTATTTGCCATAATCTAAAGCAACTCCATCCTTATACCTTAGATCTATCATACTAGGAATTTTTCTATTTTCGTACAAGTAATTTAAGGTATCTTTTAATGAATTAAATTTATTATTTGAAAGTTTATTGCCAATCATTATGACATGTAAATTCGTTTGAATCTGCCATCCTGAAATATGTGAGTAGGTAATTTTTTCTATATTAGTATTAACAAAATTATTCACTTTAAAAAAATTAATAATATTAAGCGGCTCTTTTAAATCTTCTATGGGTCCATTTACAGAAATCAAATTAAGAAAAGTTTTATCAAATTTAAACTTTTTTAAATTGGTATCTACAAAAAATTCATTATTTAATATAAATATTGGGGTTCTTGTTTTTATATTTAATTTTGCAGAATCACTAAACGGTTTAACATTTAGAAAGTACTCATCTATCCAGTCCTGCTCCTCAAGTAAATCTTTAATATCATTCTTTGTCTTTAATTCACCTAATTTTTCAATGAATATTTTTTGAGACTTTAAATATATTTCTGAATCTAGCGAAATATCAATATTTAAACCTTTTGAAAAAACTGATCCAGTAAAACAGAATACCGTTAAAGCATAAAAAGTTTTTTTAAAGTTTTGCATTAATAATATTTTGAACTACTTCCTCGTATTCCAATCCAAGAAAGCTTCCTGATTTTGGAACACAACTGTGTGATGTCATTCCTGGAACGGTATTAATTTCAAGAACATGAAATTGACCTGTGATGTCTTGAAGAATATCAACCCTTGCCCATCCTCTGCAGTTAAGAGCTTTATATGCATTAGAAGCAACCGCATTTATTGCTGAGTGTTCCTCAGAAGTAAGATTAGCTTCAATAAGCCCTGTATTATTTGAGATATATTTTGCATCATAATCATAAAACTCATTCTCAGTTACTATTTCTATTACCGGCATACATTCATCATTGATAATTGTCACAGTAAACTCTTTTCCATCTATACAGTTTTCCATTAAAAATGGTCTATCTATATTGTTTGCATTATTAAGAGCAGCCATAAAATCTTTATCGTCTTTTATCTTAAAAATATCAACGCTTGAACCTTCTTGGCTTGGTTTTAAAAAATAATTTTTATTTTGAAAATCTTTGAAAGGTTCATTTAAAAATGGTTTTAAAGTCTCATAATATTTCCATGATGGAGTCATAACATTATGAGATTTTAAAATTGTTTTACATGTATTTTTATCCCATGTATTTCTACAAGCTTCTGGCCCTGATCCAGTATAAGGTATAGATAAATCATCAAATTTTTCTTGGAGATTACCTCCTTCACCCTCAAATCCATGCAATGCTATAAAAATAAGATCATACGTTTTAAAAATATTGAAATCATTAATAGTTTTAAAATCTACAATAGTTGTTTCGTATCCTAATTTTTTCAGGGCATCATAAACCCCCTTACCACTTCGCAAAGATATCTCTCTTTCTGATGACGAACCGCCACATATGACAATAATTTTTTTTATTTCTTCCATGTTTCTTTTATTAATTCACATACGCTTGAAACACTGCCTGCACCCTGGGTAATAAGAACATCGAAACTATTTTCTTTTGATTCAATAAGTTTAATTACATCATTATGTTTTTTGATATACGAAACATCTTTATGTCCGTTTTGTTTAAGTGTTTCAACAATTGTTTTTGAATCAATACCTCTGATAGGATTTTCACTTGCAGCATAAATATCAAGCATTATCAATGAATCAACTTTTTTAAGAACTTGAATAAAATCATCGAACAATTGTGCTGTTCTAGAAAATCGATGAGGTTGAAATATCATACAAATCTTTTTTCTAGGGAATTCCTCTTTGCATGCTTTTATATTAGAGAGAATTTCTATTGGATGATGACCATAATCATCTATTAGAATTTTATTATTCGAATTAATTTTAATATCTGCCTTCTCATACCTTCTGCCAACTCCTGTAAATTCTTTAATGCCTTTTTTTATTGCATTTATAGGTAGGCCTTCTTCAATACACACAGCTATAGAAGCTGTAGCGTTATAAATATTATGAAAACCAGGCTGTCTAATGCAAAAGGTATATTTTTTATTTCTTTGATTATCCATAATCTCAAAGGTCTGAAATCCGTTTTTATAACCAGAATTTAAAATTTGAAAATCTACATTTTTTGATTTTCCAAAAGTAATCTGTTTTCTTGAAATTCTTTTTGTAATTTTTTTTATATTTTTATCATCTCCATTAACTACCAGATATCCATAAAAAGGCACATTCTCTGAAAATTGAGTAAATGAATCTAAAAGGTTTTCAAAATTATTGTCATAGTGAATCAAATGATCATCATCTATATTGGTTAATATCGCTACGTCTGGGTTTAAATGAGTAAAAGATCCATCACTTTCATCTGCTTCTGCGATTAAATAATTGCCCATACCTAAATCAGAGTTTTCATCAGTGCTTAAAACTTTTCCGCCAACTACATATGTTGGACTTAATTGAGCAGTATTAAAAATTTTTGCAATCATGCTTGTGGTAGTTGTTTTACCATGACTTCCAGCGATGGCTATGCTCTCATAACCTCTCATAATGCTGCCAAGCATTTCAGCACGAGGAATTATTGTTATACCATTCTTTATGCCTTCAAGAATTTCTGGATTTTTATTATCAATAGCAGTTGAGACTACTATTAAGTTCGCTTTTTTGATGTTTGTTTTGTCATGACCTATAAAGACTTTTGCGCCCTCTTTCTTAATTTTTTTTAGCTCATATGTATCGTTAATGTCAGACCCAGATACTTTGTAGCCCTTTTTGAGAAGCAATCTTGCTATACCTATCATTCCCGCACCGCCTATGCCTACAAAATGTATATGTTTTATTTTTTTAAAAAAATTCATTTCATTTGCTCAAGGTATTCAATAACTTTGCCTGCGATAATAGAAGCTGAATCAAGATGTTTTTTATTTCTGTGTATTTTCCATGTATTGTATGTTTTTTGATTAACAATTGTTGATATCTTTTTTTTAAGGGCATCTAAACCATCTTTTTCTTCATGTATAAGCCCCATATTTAAGTCTTCAATATGTTTTGCATTGTAAAATTGATGATTATCAATAGCAGATGGTAACGGTATCATAAGCAAGCCTTTGGATAATGAGGTAACCTCAGAAACAGATAAGGCTCCAGCTCTAGAAATAACAAAATCAGACCAACTTATTAATGATTCAGGGTTTTCATAAAAGTCTTTGACTTCAGCCTCAATATTAAATTTTTTATACAAGTCCTTTAAGTCTTTATCCTTTCCTTTGCCACATTGATGCTTAACCAATATTTTTTTACTTAGACCTTTAAATGCCATTGGGATATTAGTATTTATATACTCTGAACCCTGGCTGCCACCAGTTATGTATATCTTTGTAATCTCGGAATAATCTTCCTTTGGAATGTCTGTACGAAATTCTTCTCTAATGGGATTGCCGGTAATGCATGTATTTGTGAAAGTTTCTTTTAATTTAAAAGCGCTAAAAATAATCTTTGAAAACTTTCCAAGCAGCTTATTAGCTGAGCCCAAGACAGCATTTTGTTCATGGATAAATATTGGTTTTCTAGATATATAAAATGCAATACCAACTGGAACTGTAATAAAGCCGCCAAACCCAATCATTGCATCGACTTTTTCATTTCTAATAATTTTTAAAATTTTAAAAATGCTTATTGGTATAAGTAGCAAAGATTTAATTTTTCCTAAAAAATTTTTACCTCGGAATCCTTCCATCGATATGAGGTAGTAACTAAAGCATGTTTTTTTTAATGCATTGATCTCAATTGGAGCGCCTGAACCAATAAAAACAATATCATGACCATTATGTTTTAATTCATTGCCAACAGCTATTGCAGGAAAAATATGTCCGCCTGTTTTTGCTGCAGATACCAGAATTTTCATACGATTATATTAATTTGTTTTCATTATTTATTCTTATAACTATTGCTATAAGGGACATCATAATAATAATACTAGTTCCACCGTAACTAATAAATGGAAGCGTAAGTCCTTTAGTTGGAAGCAAACCAATATTCACCGCCATATTAAACAGAGCTTGAACTGCTATTAAAACCATAATTCCAAAAGAAACATACCCTTGAAATAGCCTGTCTTTACTAAAAGAATCAAGGGCTACTCTAAGAATACCAATAAACAAAACAACAAACAGTGCAATCAAAACCAATCCACCAACTATTCCAAGCTCTTCAACAAGAATTGCAAAAATAAAATCTGTATGAGCTTCTGGTAAAAAAAAGTTCTTTTGAAAACTATTACCGATGCCTAAGCCAAACCACCCTCCTTGACCAATGCTTATTAATGAATTTGAAAGTTGCCATCCAGCATTTCTTACAACATCCTCTGCAAAAGGATCAGTGAAAGCAAGAACTCTAGCCAGTCTCATAGGTGAGCTTGAAATCGCTAAATATCCCAATAATGATATTAAAATTGATAATAAGCTGAACTGAAAAAAAGATATTCCTGCATAAAATAATATTGCAACAACAAGCAAGCATATTATTGCTGTAGATCCAAGATCAGGCTGACCCATTATTAATAATGAAATAATAAAAAGAAGGAACAAAGGTTTAAGAAAACTTCTTAGAGTATTAATTTCAGACATTCTTCTAACCGAATAACCAGAAATATATAAAATTAAGCTAAATTTACAAACTTCTGACGGCTGAATGTTTATTGGTCCTAATCTTATCCATCTAATGCTCCCATTTACTGAAGTACCTATATCTGGAATAAATAAAGCAATTAACAAAAGAATACTTATAAGCATAAACACCCAATCAGATTTAAATAAAAAATCAGAGGGCAGTAGCAAAAAAATACTCATTGCAAGCAACCCAGCTGAAATGAATATGAGCTGTCTGCTAGCAAAATAAAATGGGTCTCCTGTCATCTCATCAGCAACATAAATACTAGATGAAGCAACCATAATAAACCCAAGGCTCATTATGCTTATAAATGAAAATAAAATTAAAAAATTGTTTGTTCTATTCATCTTGGTTTAAACAAGAATTGAAGTGCTCTCCCCTAATCTCAAAATTCTTATAATCCTTACCACTTGGATATCCAGGTGAAAATAAAATATTCTTTTTATTTGAATCTTTTAGATATGAAATAATATCTTCAAGTGTATTAAATAATTTTTTGTTATTGTTATCTAAACATGCATCAATTTCTTTTTTGTGCTCCCCATAAACTAAAATTTCTTCAGGTCCATTTATCTTAAGAGATTTATGATTTTCCTTTGCTGGATCACCACAAACAATTAATACAAAATCTTTCAAACCAAATAACTTTATAGCATTTTCAAGAGCAAAGAAGAGCGAGTTAGAGTTGGTTGATTTTGAGTCATTAATGATCGATGGAGTAATTTTTTCAAACCTATAAGGAAGGTTTTTTAGATCTAATTTTTTTGATTCTTTTCCTGTTATCCACCTGAAGAGTTCATATGGATTATTTTCATTGGAGAAATTTTTTGCAGATTGTATTTTTTCTTTAGCACTTTTGTAGGCTTCAAAAGACCCGTGATAATCTAAATGATCTGGTGCTATATTTAAAAGGATCCCATAATCTAAATCATTAAAATTCATCTTATCTAATTGAAAACTGGATAACTCTATAATTGAATATGTTTTATTATTATTAATCACGTCTAGCATTGGATTACCGATATTACCAACAAGATTAACTGTATCTATTTCTCTAATAAGTTGTTCTAAGTGGAAACAAGTTGTGCTTTTTCTATTTGTTCCTGTGATGCCTATTTTTATTGAGCTATCTTCTTTAAAAAAAATATCAAGATCTGTAATCACCTCAGCGTGTTGTTTAAGTGATTCATATAAATCTTTTGGAATTCCAGGACTGCAAAATATAGTTTGATAATCACAGAGGTTATTTTTTTTATTATGCTGATCTATATTTTCGTCAAAAATATCAAAAGGAATATTTCTATTAGTTAAATATCTTTCGAAAGATTTTCCGGTAACCCCATAGCCATATATCAAAGATTTCATTCCTTAAATTTATCGAAGTTTTAATGTAGCTAATGCTATTAAAATTAGAACTAATGTAACTATCCAAAACCTAACAATGATTTTAGGTTCTGGCCAGCCTTTTAATTCATAATGATGGTGGATAGGTGCCATTAAAAATACTCTTTTTCCTCGAGTCTTATAGGAAATAACCTGAATTGCAACACTTAAAGTTTCTATTACAAATACACCTGCCATAATTGCAAAAACTAGCTCATGTCTTAAAATCACCGCCAGTATTCCTAATATTGCTCCTAAAGTTAGCGATCCAATATCTCCCATAAAAATTTGAGCAGGATATGTGTTGTACCAAAGAAAACCAATACCAGAACCAATAAGTGCTCCGCAAAAGACTATTAACTCTCCTGATAATTTTAGGTGAGGTAAATACAAATAATCAGCAATAATTTGGTTACCCATACTATAAGCGATAAGTCCAAGAGCTCCTGCAATAAGAACAGATGGCAATATAGCAAGACCATCAAGACCATCAGTCAAATTTACAGCATTAGATGATCCAATTAAAACAAACATTCCAGTTGATATGAATACAAAGGCACTCATAGGAATTATTAGATCTTTAAAGAAAGGAACAATAAATGAAGTTTCAGCAATTAATTCAGCAGAATGAAATAAGTAATACATAGCTATAAATGAAGCAATAATTTGTAAAAATATTTTCTGCTTAGAATTAAGTCCATCTGAACTTTTATTTTTTATTTTTAAATAGTCATCAAAGAATCCAATTAAAGCAAAGGCGATAGTTGTGAAAAGAACAACCCAAATATATCTGTTGCCTAAGTCGGCCCATAGTAACGTCGAAATCACTAACGACGATAATATTAAAAGCCCACCCATAGTCGGTGTTCCTGATTTTTTATAATGAGATTCTGGTCCATCAACTCTGACATGTTGCTCAAACTGCATAGACTTAAGAGACTTTATTATTATTGGGCCTAATAAAATAGATATTAATAATCCAGTTACTGTACCGCTCAAAGTTCTTACAGTTAAATAACGTAAAACATCAAAACCTGGATCTATGTCTACAAGAATAGTGCCTAAATATTCAAACATTTATAAATCTCTCCATTTTCATTCCCCTAGAGCCTTTAATTAGAACTATGTCTCCACTTTTAATGTTTTCTTTAATAAATTTTTTAAGATCATTTTCATTATTAAAAAATAATCCATTTTTACCATATCCAGATACAGCATATTTTGTTAATTCTCCAAAACCAAGAAAAACATCTACTTTTTTTCTTCTTGCATATTGTCCAACATCAGCATGCATCTTTTTTCTATATCTTCCTAATTCAAGCATATCACCCATAATGAACACATTTCGCTTTTTTGAATTTGATAAGAAATCAATAGCTTTTTTTACAGATTCAGGATTCGCATTATAAGTATCATCAATTAGTAAAGATCCTCTTATCCATTTCTGTTGCTTTTGTCTTACTTGAGTGCTCTTTTCTAATCTTTGATTAAATAATTTTGGTGAATTTTCAATTAAATATGACACGGCAAATGCTGCAAGAATATTTTTAATGTTATGAACTCCAGACAATGAAGTTTTGATTTTATGATCTATATTATATTTATCTGAAATAATATTAAATTCTTGTTTTTTGATTGAGGATTTTATATTTATTGCATAAAAATCAGCATTTTTTTCAGTGCCAAATGTGATCAATTCTTTTCCTCTAATTATTTTTTTCCAGAATTTTAGGTGTTCCTCGTTTTCATTTGGAACTACTAAGTAACCATCTTTTTTTATGTTTGAGACTAACTCAGATTTAACTTTTAAGACTCCTTTTATATTTTTGAGTTTTTCTAAATGAGAGTTACCAATATTTGTAATTACTCCAATATTTGGTTTTAAAATTGAACTCAAATATTTTATGTCTCCAGGTTTTGCTGCACCCATCTCAATTACTAAATTCTTTGAGTTTTGTTTTGCGTTAAAAATACTTAAGGGCATTCCAATTTCATTATTATAATTTTTTAAAGTTGATGAGCTTTTTGATAAAACATTTGCAATAATTTTAGTTGTTGTCGTTTTCCCATTGCTTCCTGTTATGCCTACAACATTTCCGTCAAAAGATTTAAGAATATTGCTTGCAATCTTTTTAAGAGCAGAAATGGAATTATTGACATAGATTATGTTTTTATTCTTGCAAGTTTTATATTTCTCACTGTCAGTTATTACAAGACATGCTCCTTTATGAATTGCTTCATCAACATAATCACTACCATTAAAATTTTCTCCATTTATACCAATAAATAGCGAGTGTTTTTTGATAGTTCTAGAATCAATAGAAATATCTTTTATCTGTATATTCTTTTTAATGGGAGTATCTAAATATGTAGATAAGTCATTTGAGTTAGTTATAAATTTCATTCACTACCTCATGATCGCTAAAAAATAGTATCTGACCATCTTTTTCTTGTGTCTCTTCATGCCCTTTACCCAAAATAACCAAACAGTCATCTTTTTTAATTAAATTTGTTCCATGAATAATAGCTGCTTTTCTATCTTCAATTACATCAATTTTGCTTTCACTATTATTGTTTGCAATGGCATCAGATAAAATTACACTAAACTCTTCATTTCTAGAGTTGTCAGATGTAAATATTACCTTATCAGCATATTTCAAAGCAGCATTAAGCATTAATGGTCTCTTTGATCTATCTCTATTACCTCCACAACCAAAAACGACAACCAAATTATCAAAAAAATCTTGCAATGATGATAGAAATAAAAGAAACCCTTCTGGATTATGCGCATAATCAATAATTATATTTGCAGGAATATCTTTTATAAAATCGCTCCTGCCTTTAGGAAGTTTTAGAAAGTCCAATTTATTGATCTTATTTTTATCAAAGTTTGATAAACCAGCAGAACAAATAGCAAAAATTAAGTTAACTATATTAAACTTTGGAAAAATAGATGTCTCAAATTCATATATTGAAGAACCTTTTTCATTCTTATGAATTATTTTGAATAATGATTTTTTGAAAGAGCATTCAAGAATTTCATAATATATATCAGTAGAAGGGTTATTGGAAACTCTTATTAGTGAGTTATCTTCAATGAATATATCAGGGTTCTCATTTAAAATTTTTTGGTTGATAAATTTACTTTCAGATTCAGTACTAAAAATTTTTAATTTACTTTGTGCATAGTTTTCAATGTTTTTATGATAATCAAGATGATCAGATCCAATATTTAATATAGATGAAGATTTAAAATACTTGATATTCTCTAATCTATTTTGATCCAACGCATGTGAGGATATTTCAATACAAACTGCGATATTATTTTTGATTTTATAAAAATTAAATATTTCAAATAATTCAAAAATATCAGGCGTTGTTTTTTTTGATATAGATTGATCTAATGGATTGGTATTATATTGAGTTCCGATAGTACCTATATATATCGAGCTCAAACCTTTTTTTGTGAGAAGTTGGTGACATAAATATGCTGACGTTGTTTTGCCATTTGTTCCTGTAAATGCATAGTAGTTATGGCTATTGAAATTATTAATTTTATAGAAAGCTTCTAGAGCTTTAAAAATCTTCTTTCCACCACTAGATTGAAGATCTTTTACATAAATAATATTTTCATTTGATGAACAAAAATTTTTATCGTTATGGATAGCTAATTTTGCTCCTTTTTCAAAAGCTTCTTCTATATATTTGCTTCCATGATTTTGTGTTCCTTTCAAAGCAAAAAAAATAGAGCCCTCTTTTACTTTGTCAGTTGTGTTTGTAATACTCGAAATTTCTATTTCATTAGAAAATTGAATGCCAAGTATTTGTGCTAATTTATTCATCCTCTAAATAACCTAAATAATTTAAAGAACTTTCAGCAATTTCTGCAAATAGAGGTGCGGCAATCATGCCACCTGAATATGCGTTTAGTCCAGGATCCTCAATTGATACAAATATTGTTAATGATTTCTCTGATAGAGGAGCAATACCAACAAAAGAAGCGCGATACAAATCTTCAGCGTAACCTGATCCTGATCTAATCCTATGCACAGTTCCAGTTTTTCCAGCCTGCGTAAATCCATCTATATTTGCTTTCTTACCAGTACCAAACTCTACAACTTTTTGTAAAGCGTCTAATGTGTGATCGGCTGATTCTTTTGAGATAACTCTCTTATGAGTTACTTTGTCATTTATAAGCAGTTTGAAATCTTTGCGAATTCCCTTATTTGCAAAAGTTGAATAAGCAGATGCAATTTGATATGGGCTTACTGTGAAGCCATACCCATAGCCCATACTTGCGAGCTCTCTATCAGAAACCTCTTCTTTACTATTAATTAAACCAAAAGCTGCTGATGGGAAGTTGATTGATATTGGTTTACTAAAACCAAAATTATAGTAATTGGTCTTCAAAGCATCGT
>ERZ802827.1365-NODE-1365-length-12180-cov-17.0463_pt1 | contig 12180 bp, 14 predicted proteins | sample MGYA00345652_ERZ802827 | MGnify/ENA primary metagenome ERZ802827 (study PRJEB30503, sample SAMEA104212372) | marine metagenome | biome: Westerlies Biome; feature: [SRF] surface water layer (ENVO:00010504) within the epipelagic zone...; material: water... | reverse complement strand
GGATTGTATAAGCGGCTCATGTTAAATCCTTTCTGAACCATAGTTCGGGGCGCATAGACCCGCTTTTTTCTTTACATATTTCGCGGGTCTGTGTGTCCCACTCCCAAGCCTTCGTGCAGACGCAAACGGACGCTCTGGGTATTTCTTAGACAAAGTTTCTTGAATGTAGCGAACAAAAGAAAAAACTTCCCTCTTGTCACCCTCACAAACAAATTGGCAAATATGCAAAACTTCACCGTCTTTTCGTGAGAAAGCTTCCTTACCGTCAAATCTGTTCGTTTCGATTTCTGACGCCTTGAGAAAAGCATATGAGCAAAAACCTGTTAGAGACTTGTCTTTTGAAAACCGCGCCAACCACTTTTTATGTTCCAAAGCGGGAAAAACAGAATTGGATAGTAATGAGATAGGTCGCTGTTTGTAATAAGCGTCACGCGCAAATAACTCAGCCACTTCCCCTACTATTTCCAACCGATCAGACAAAGCCTAGTACCCCACTTTTTCCCGAAGTAGGTCATCGACGTTGTAAAACTCCAACATCCCCGTCTTGGGATTGAAGGTGTTAGCACCACCAATGTCAGTCAAAAGCTTCATCGTGAATGGCGAAGCATGGATAACCATCGTGTCACCGTACCGCCCCTGATCGGCAATTTTCTCACCCGCAGCCGAAGCCTCTTTGCGGGTGGCAATAGATGTGCCAGTGTTCGGACCGAACACATCAGACGACCCCATGATAGCTGTTGAAAAAGCCATTTTAGAACTCCTTACTTTTGTAGACTTTAACCTTTAACGGAAGGTCAAGTCGTCCCTAATTACGCGAAGAAACCAGCGGCGGATTCGGCTACTGATCTGGTCACACCCGCGACTGAGTAATCAGCAGAACTTGCCGCAGGGTCGCCATCGCGCCTTTTGATTTCATCCTCAAATTCTTGGACACGTTCCAACCAAAGCAAATACAAAGGGGAACCCTGCTCATAATTAGAACCCTCTGATTTTAGCATCGCATATTGCTGGTTAAGGGTGTTGTCATCGTAGCCCGTAAACCTAGCAGCAGACCTAACCCGTCCACTGTATCCAGCGTCGATATTCAGATCACCAGAACTTTCGCCATAAGCCAACATGTTCGCAACATCGGTCATCGCCGTGTTCAAGCCCGTATCGTCGGCGGCATAAACAGCCTCTACATAACCAGTTTCGTCATTGCCAACATACAAAGCGATTTGGTTGTCTGCCGTAAGCTGAACCGAAATTTCACCTTTTAACTTGTCTTGGATTTCAGGTGACATGTTGGAAACCATTGTGTCGATTGCATTCGATGCAGTCTCGGCAACAACAAAACTTTCCATGCTTTCGGCACTTGTCGCCACATGGAAAGGCTTGGCATTGCCATTGTACGTTCCAACAGGTTTGCCTGTCCCATCTGTATAATCATAGTTTATGAACTTGCGGCGTTCTGGACGAGAGGTGAACTCAGGAGCGCGGTATGTGGGAACGTCACTAATCTCTGAATATGTACCAGCTTCATTTGAGGCACCCGTGGTGTCAGTATCACCGCCCGTAGTTGACTGTGTTGAAGCGGTAGTAGTGGCTGGTCTGTCGTTGTCATCGTTGTTGTTTACAATAGTTCTGGTCGTAGACGACTTGGTGGAACTGTCTTTGTTGTTGTCAAAGAATGTGAACTCACCACCAGTAGTGAACATATTGCCATCGCCATCCTTATCAAAGGCGTTGTTAATCGCCTTACCAGCGACGAAAGCTACTGGATTTGCTACCAAACCAACTATGTTAGCAACTGTTTTGAACACACTGTCGTGACCACTCGTAACGGAGTTGCCAGTCTCGTCATTGACGAGTTGACCATTCACATAGGATTTACCGTCAAAAGGTGTACTGGCATTAGCCGCGTCTTGATAGCTTGTGTTTTGATTTACCCTGCTACCATCAGCGTTTACGAGGACACCGTTCTCATAGGACATGCCATCGTTTGGGGTGAGCCAGTTAGCAAGGTCTTGACGAATTGAGTTGTCACCTTGCGAGTTGGTGGAACTTGAGTTGTTGTTGCCCCCACTATTTGTAGAGGTGTATGTATTTGTCTTAGTGTCGTAGACCTGACCCTTCTCAGCGTCACGCTGTTTAGCAAGGTCATTTACTTCTTTAGTCCACGACCCACCACTTTCCTTTAGAGCAGCATTCAATTTCTCTTGAGTGGTGTTGAACTCACGCAAACCTGTGCGCGGGTTAGTGGTCCCCGCCCCAATCTTTTCGAGAAGGGCGACTTCCTCTGGCATAACGTGGACAAGCTCACTGTCCCCATTGCGGCCCATGTTAGCCATAGACTCCGCAATCCGTTTCATTTGATCGTGGGTTAAGTTATTAGACATTGGTGATAACCGCCGCCAATGTCACTTCAACATCGGTCATGTTGTTCGCAGACGAAACGGTAAAAGCTATCTCCTTTGAGGTTGTTACCGCATCAATGGCTATTGAGGCAGACAAGTTCTGTTCTGTTAATGTGCTTGATGCAGCAACCAAATCACCAGCGTTAATACCGTTGATCTTTAATTGTACGTTGCCCGATCCACTGTTGCTCTTTACTGCAATGGCGTCGATACGCACGTTCTGTTTGAACGCACGGGTAATTACATAATCCCCGTTTGATATGCTTCCTGATTGCTGGAAAAAGAATGAACGAGTAGCAAATGTGTCGGGAAGCTGGGCGATTGGGAGTTTGCCCGTTGCGTCCAAACCAGCCACACCATCCGCTGCGCCGATATAAGTTTTCGGGACAAGCGCGGTAAAATCAACATCCGCAAATTCCAAACCGCCGCCTGTTGAGTTTACGCGGAGAAACTGCAAACCGTTGATAGTGCCAAAGGCAGGGATGCCCGTGTCGGGACTTGTCAAAAGCCAACCTGTACCGTTGTAGAACTTCAACACGTTTGGGCTACTCGCCGTGTCCACCCACATATCACCCGCATTAGCGGATTGAGGTTCGCTGGACGAAACATACACACGGCCACGGTTAGCGAGTAGTTCAGTCACACCCTCAACCTTTGAGCGAGGGATGTCTGCGTCTTCGATTGCAAGTTTGTTGTAAGGGATCAAGCCGTTTGTGTTGGTGAACTTATCCTCAGTCATCAAGCCAGACACGCGAACCTGTGATGTGTCTTCTACAATTATGAATGTGACCAAATCACCAGACGTTAAAGCCGATGTGAAAGTAATGGTCGAGTTGGCTGGCTGTTGCGTATAGTCGTTAGTACCGCCCTGACGTTGAAGAACACCGTTGCGATAAACTAAAACTTTCTGGTCGGCAGAATGAACGAATGGGAACACCGCTTGCGATGTACCAGCAATAACATCCTCACGAACAAAGCCAGAGTCGTTTGCCGACTGAACTTTGTAAATTGTTATCAGATCATCCGCGTCTGTAGCGGTGGTCAAAGTAACAGTATTCGCAGACGCGCTATTAGTATAATCAGCCGCCGCCAAAAGTGCGCCGTTCAAATACACTACGATTGCGTCAGCTTCCTCATGGATGAAGTTGAACACTGTTGTACCTGTCGGATACGCAATATTACCATCACCATCTGCCTCATTAACAACAACATCGAAACGTGCCGAAAACAAAGGCGCACCAATAGTACCTACATCTGAACCAGCCGCCCCGCGAATTTGATCAACGGTAGCAAGCTGTTTCCAGCCAATCTCGGCTTCTGTGTACTCACCAACGCGGTACTGCAAACCTTCAATGTTGTCTTTGCGAAGCTCTACTGGTGCTTTCAGAATACCATCTGTGTCGAAAAGCTTTTTCAAAAGCTCTGCAATGGTTTGATCCCCAAGTTCACTTGAGTTTAGGTAACGGACAATGTTCTCAATATCCGCGCCGATGTTGCCACTTGATGTGTGATTACCAGGATATAGTACCTTTAGACGAGCCATCTTATTTCTCCTTGTGCATTAAGAACGCGAAGCTGATAACTGTTACATCAGCGTTTACGTCTTTTTCCTCTGTGCGGAACCGAAGCCTGACCCCGCGAAATATGTGATTGAATGGGAACGAGTAGTCAGATTTTAAAGGTGCATCGCCCCAATGCGTGTCGCCCTCAATGCGATCAAGGTTTACCTCTAGTGTCGTCATCAAGCGGTCCTCGTCATCCAAAGCATCAACGTAAAAACGTCCTCGGCCCGTAGCTTGAAGGATCATTGAGTGTGTGCGCTTGCTGTTTAGAAAGTCGCCTAGCCATAAGACAGGCGTTTCAGCGATCATTGGTGAACGCCGCAAGTCAGACAAGCCTGTGTCTTGGGTGATCACACGATCCGTTGCCTCGTACACCCCATCGGCTGTGCCAAACATTAATCTGCCGCCCAAAAACGCACCACACCTCGGTAGGAGTGTGTCGCCCAATTGGAAGTTCACCATTTCGTAGCCAGAACGGAAGTTCATGGATAGACGCTTGGTTTGCGTACCCCCAGGACGGGGGAAGAATACGTGATAGGTTTGAGTGTCCTGATCATAGACCGCACTAATCATTCGTGGGTCTGGCGTTGTCTTTACAAGCTCTTGGTAAAGCGGCTCGACTTCATCAGACAACGAAGCTTCCGCGATAGTGATACCGTTTTGTTCGCTGCGCATGATTGAGTGGATGCCTCGACGTGAACAAAACAAAAGGTCTGATCCAGCGTTCACGATTGAGTTATGGCTTATACACCCAATACGAAGGTTAGCGCGGCTGTCCAACTGCCATTGTTCAAAGTCGGGGTCGATTATGTAGACGAGTGTTTGGTCTTTGGTGAATACGGCAAGGCGGTTAGCCTCAAAAGTTCCCAAGCCTGTAATTTCATCGGCTGTACCAATTAGATTGGAAATGTCGATGAACGAAGCACGGGTCACTTCCTCAGTGATAGCCTCTTCCTCAAGAAAGATGTCGGGGTTATCGACGCGACTAAATTCAATCGTGGTTGGTCTATCCTTAAAACCAGCAACAGCCAAACGCCGCTGAATAGGAACGCCGAATGATGGAGTTATGGAAGTCGTTGCTGTGTCGAACTGAAATCCATCGTAACGATACATGCGGGTGTTCTCAGAAAAGATATGCACCTTTCCCTTGAAGTTTGTCATGCTGACAATTGCGCCTTTTTGATACGCTTGGTCTACCCTGTGACCACGATCAGAGGCGAGGTGGGTATCATTAGCGTCTTCCTCGGCATAGCAAACGCCCTCACGATTATAGAAGCGCAGTGCCTTTACAGGGAACCGATTGGAACCAGAGTGCAAAAAGAATTTCGGATCGCGGATTAGTTGCCCACGGTAATCAACATAACAGTTATCTAACGCCCAAAAGTTTTGCTCTTTCTGAGTTTCCATAGCCGTAATGTCGCGTGAACGATCAATACCGCGAAAACCATAATAAGTCGTCGCGGAGGATTTAATCGCTATGGGAGCATAACTAAGTCTTGCCATCTAGTAATACCGCTGGTTTGAACCACCGTCCCTTATGTTGAGAACGATCTTTTTGTTTCCATTGGTTCGCGTAAACAGGGTGTCGGTTAGGTTGGATTGGTATATCTGTAAGAAGACCATCGCCTTGTCTGATCCCTGTTGGAGTAAGTAATGCGCGGTCAAACCATCAATCATTACCATGTCTGGAATGTCGCGGCTTTCCGTAGGGTCATTGTAGTAGTTTATGTCACCACCAAGCCAATACGGGTGCTTACGAACTTCCTCGACAACACGGTTGGCGAGTTCGATCATCATCATCATTACTTCGCCATCAATTCGACTAGGCGAGAAGTTACCAGCCCGTACTAAAGACGACCTTACCAAGTCTTCTAGGGGAGAGAATTTCTCCTTACCCGCCGCAAACGGCTTTACTACGGACTGCTCTGCCATCAGTCATCCTCGGCTGGGATAATGCGCCCCGACCAAATGTGGTGGTGCTTCATTGCATTAGAAACAATGTCGGCTGGCACTTTCCAAAAAACATGTGTGCGGCCTGTGTCCCATGAACCGCGAACCTTCACGTCACCAACTCGCAAATCGAACACAGAAGACTCTTCACCCGCCGAAACAAAATAAGTAAATGGCGATGCCGCTTCCTTCTTAGGAGCTTGGCTTTGCTTGACTTTGCGTTTAGCCTTGGCTGTTGTAGGCTCTTGTTCTACCCAAGCTTCGTTCTGAGGTGTGGTCGGATCATCCGCGATATAGTGGCCGTCTTCGTTACGTGCGCGTTGCTTTTGCATAAAAGTATCTCCTAATGATGGTTCACCTTTATTTATCCAGATTTTATCACCCTTAGTCGTCCCTAAAGAAAAGGGCGACCGAAGCCGCCCTTAACTAATTTCACTGCATCAAAGGTTACGCTACTGTGTCCCAATTTTTGATGTATGTGTGTACCTTGTCTTGCAACAATTCGAGGCCACATTCAGTCAAATATTCATGTTTGACTGCATCGGCGTCTGGGGACTGACGATCACGCAAGAGTGCAGTGTCGCGGCCTTCCATGTAGCGATACTTCAAGTATGGGAAATCGACAATAACCGCCGCATTCTCCATCCCAGGAACCATGCGGAACTGTGGGTGAAGATGAACCGCAAGTGTACCCGCAAATGTCTCATAACCTGTCAGGCTTACGCCATAGGTGTCTTCGATCACATGGGGGGACCAACGGTCCTTACCAAATTTTTGAAGGTGTCCAGCGACTTTGGCACCGCAGAACATGATCTTTTGTTTGCTACCAAACGCAAAGATGTCTTCGATCAACGAGCGATCAAACTGGTCTTCTGTCATCGCATTTGATGCAGAAGAACGGTCAATCACATTAGATAGAGTGTTGATCAAACCACCTGTGAAGCGACGAGGTTGGGCTGTTGAACCCGCGCTCTCGTTTTTCTTACCGAAAAACATTGCGCGTTCAATGTCCATCATGTGCATTTTCAATGCTTTAGTGGCCATCTCGTCTTCTTTGTCACCAGTGCGCAAGTTAGTTGCACGTAGTGTATTGGTGACGGTAAATGCCGTGCGGAAAATCTGAGTAAAATTTTCTGACACGGTTGCGTCGAAGCTTACGCCAGTTGGAGAGTTCGCGCCCTCTTCATATGCTGTACCAGCAATGAACAAGTCGGCCCCGTCTGCGATCTGGTGGTTTGTACCGCCAATGTTACGCTCTACAACCAAGCCTGTTGCCGAAGCGTCAGCGGTAGTACGCATAACTTCGCCAGTTTGGGCGTTCACAATGATAGAACCCGCAACGGCAAACAAGTTGTCGTTACCAGCATCAACTGTGATAGCTGTAGTAGAGGCAGAAGCTACCGCACCGTTTACTGTAAGCGCACGGTTGGGCAATTCGTCTCGAAAATTTTTATACGACGCGTCGTCTGTTGCCTCTGAGCCTGTCATTGCTAACATAGAGTTTAGGGGTGAATTGCCATTTGGCTCAAGAAGACTAAAAAGTTCGCGGTAATTTTTGGGGCGAAAGTCACTGTCAAACTGACCTGTACCCCGAAGACCTTGAATACCAGCCATTGCTGATCTCCTTTTCTATAGGTGTTACGTTTTATCGGGGGACGTTGTTTAGACGCGGAAAACACGCGACCTTACAATTCCCAAGGGGTGAACATGAAGTTGAAGCCGTAGCGTCTGTTCACCTCTAATATGTGGAATTGTCAGTCGCGTGTCGTCCCTAATTTTACTGATTGCGATCAGCAATCGCTTTAGCCGCCATACGAGCCATAGTCTGATCACCCTTCGCTTTCGCGGGTGCAGCCGCAGGGCTACCTTGCTGTGTTTGCAAGAAAGCTTGGCGACGAGAAGACATGTCCTTTAGACGTTGAAACTCAGGAGTGTTACGCTGATTTGCGAAGTCTTGCACAACCTTCATCGTTAGATTGGTGTCTGCAAAGTCCTCGGCAGTGTAGCCCCGTTCACCAGCATAGGCTTGGAAATCCTTAACAGCATCGTCGGGCAATCCAGCCGCTTGTTGAGCGCGGTCCAAGTTGTTGCGTATGCTTTGCTCAACAGCTTGCATCCGATCACCTTGTGCTTGCTGTGCAGACTGAACCCCTTGCTGGGCTTGTTGACCCATGCGTTGGTTCATTTGCTGCATCATCTGCATACCCTGACCAAGACGTTGCTCCATCGCATTCAAACGTGCAGCCGCTTCCCGATAACCTGGGGGAAGGCTAATGGCATTTTCGTCTTCATACTTCTTAAACTCAGTGTCCAAGTTAGGCTGTTGAGCATTCGGGCTGGGCTGTTGAGGTGCCGATACGCCTTCCTGCGCTGGGCGTGTTTTCCCCATCTGTGCGTTCTTAGTGTAAGCTTTCATAGAAGCTTGCATAAGCTTTGCTGCCGCATCACCATCAATGCCACCAGCACTCATCATCTTTTCAGCCAAATCCATAACTGGCTTCATCTGTGCTTGCTTGTGGTTCAAATCTCGGTAACGCTCAAATGTACTGGAAATCTGTTGAGGTGTAAGCTCTCGCTCTTTATCACCCATCTTGATCTTATACATGACTGCCGCCTCTTGCGACTTGTCACCTTCGGTTTGAGGTGAGGCAACTTGTGCCGCTTTCTCTTGAGGGGTGGCATTAGCAGCGGGTGCCGCCACTTCCTTTGGTGCCTCGCCGCCTAATTGCTTTGCCGCAATACGTGCAAGTTGATCTTGGTTTTTATCAGCCATCGTTAAATCCTTTCTCAGCCGTAGCGGAGTATGTTGCTTGTTCGATTGCCATTTCACCTTCAAGTTTATGTATTAGGCGTTGTGGCACATTAAGTAATTGTTCAGCCGCCCAAATAGCTCCACGCTGGAAATCCATTTGTTGCTGCGTCATGTCGGGAGTTCGGGCCATGCTCAATGCGAGTTGTAACATTTCATCGTGCATGACCTTATTGATCTTAGCCCATCCCCTACTTTCAGAAAGTTGGATCAGGTCTTTAACGTCAGATTTAAGTGTCATAGTTATTTGGAAACTTTCATTCCTGATTTTGGTTTCTTTTTGATCGGTGCCTTCCCCGCCTTGACGGGGCCACAACCCGACATGCGAGTTTTTTTACTTTTTGCGTGTACCATTCTTAGTTCCTTTCTTGGGAAAGCCTTTTTTCATATTTGAGTAAGCCTTGTCTGAAATAGTTGAGTTGGATTTACTTCTCGACGTGCCAGCTTTTTTTCGTTTGTTGATATTTCGATAAAGGCTCATTAGTAGCCCTTTTTCTTTTTAACGGGCTTGCCAGTTTTCTTAGCGGCCTTGGTCGCAGCGGCTTTACCAGCCTTAGTGTAAGGGAATTTCTTTTTACCGACTGTTGGCATTTTTAGTTCTCCTGTCTTAACAATCCCAAGCTTTACGGGACCAATAGTTAGCACTCAGTTTGTTGCTGGTGCCTTTGATACCACCCGATCTAGCGCAGTAAGATTTCTTACGGGCAGGGGTGCCTTTCTTGATGGACATTTTCTTGTCACCAAAACGAATGATCTTTTCCTTGCCGCCAGAACACGCCTTCACAACAGACTTTTTGCTAGACCCCGCCGCTGCGCGGCGAGGCTTATTGCAAGGCATCTTGGCTTTATTGAGGCGTTTACCAGTCAAATCTAAAATCCTTTTTCACAGTATGCGGATTTCCAAATAAGCTGTCGTCCCTATACAAACTCAGCATCAAATTTCATGTTTGCACTCAGTATTATTCTATCTTCGTCTGCTTGGTGTGGCTTTGTGTAGTGAGGCATGAACGAAGGAAATATGATTAGCATGCCTTTTTCGGGCTGGATTTCCAATTTGTCGCAGAAGTATTGATCTCCGTTCCCATAGTTCATTGAGTAAACTGCATATGCTGGGTTTCTAAAAACTATGTGACCAGTGCCCTCTGTAGCGTCAGCATAAAAGACACAGGAAAGGTGCGAATGAGTATGGATATGTTCGGGAACAAAATGGCCGTTTCCGTAAATAGACACCCATGAATTTGCAATATGAAATTTAGGAGAACTCAACATATGAGAGTTGTACTTTTCGACCTGTCTTACGATGGCCGTATGAATGTCATGAAATCTTTCGTCAGAAAGTAATTTATGTCTTCCATGACTTGTAAAGCCATAATCGTCATAGTCTTCTTTCTTCTCTGCTTTCTTCCCCTCAGACCAACCATAGCTTAGTAACTTAGCGTTGTCGTCACTATCTCTTAGCTGATAAGCGGCCTCGCAGATATGGTCAGCAATCCGCTCGCCGCCCTCTATTTTCTCTGCAAGAATAGGAAAGCGAAAAGCATCAAACGATTCCATTAGCAGCCTCTATGCGAGCAACGATTTCGTTCGCTGGCTCGTCTGCAATAATGAAGCCGCGACAGTCGGCAAGAGAGACTTTGGTTGCCCACTTCTGAACTACCCCATTCTCGTCTACGGGGCCAATCTGTTGAGACATAGTGAAAGTCACTTTTGTCGCGTCGAAATATTGCTTGCTACCAGTTTCGTCAAAATAATGTATGAACTTCATTTTCAATGTAATCCTTATGTAATTGTCTCGTTAGGTGATAGTGGAATTGGCGGAAGATCAGAAAGATCATCTTCTAGGTCTTCTGGAATTGTAGAAGGATAGTCTCTCAAGGCTGTTCTATAAGTTACCCAATCTGATTTAGCAGTGTTGAAGGCCGACCAAGACGAAGCTCCTTCGATAGCACGAAGCATGTCTACATCGCTTCTTTCTAGCTTTTCATTACGAGTTGTTCGTATGCTAGAAAGTAAAATTTCCCTGTCCATTAGGATTCTCCGTTATATTTCATAGACTGTTTTTCGGAGCAGTACGTGTACGGGAAGCTACGTGCTGTTCCATCAGCACCCACACCCCAGATAATCCGTACACCCCCTGTTGCGCCATGACCTCCGCCAGAGCTTGTTCCCGAACCACCACCCCCGCCGCCGTGAAGCCCGCCAGCACGGGATTGATTCCCTGCGTTATTTTCTTCACGACCGTTAAATGGATTTTCTCCGTACACGCCGCGAGAGCCGCCTGAACCGCCCCCTCCGCCGCCGTAGTAGTTGACAGAGGATGGACCTGCGTATGATGTTCTATTGCCATTATAGCCACCATAACCAGAGCCAGCGGCCACGCTCGATCTGGGGGTGCTATCAGTTTGCTCACCTCTATAGCCTTGACCGTCTAGGCCCACGCCTCCACCCGCACCTTGTCCCCAAGTAGACGAATAACTGTACCCCGAACCGCCGCCACCACCAGCACCCCCTGTAGAAGAACTATGACCGCCTGTATTCTGCCTATAACCCCCTGCGCCACCGCCAACTCTACTGTTGGAATAACCCGCAGCACCGCCGCCGTAATGGTAATTTGAGCCAGTACCGTCGTCTGCTGGAGAACCTTCGTCAGTAGCATGTCCAAAACCGCCACCATCCGCTGCGTTGTTAAAGTTATAACCCGTTTTTGTCCAAGAGTTAATTCCTGTAATAGTCCTACCGCCGGTATAAGCTGTGCTTTGGCCGCTAGGATTTGAGCTTGTGTAGCCTGTCCAGCCACCGCCCTGCGCAAAGATAATACACTTGTTGTTACTACTTCTAATCAAATAGCTAGACCCCGCACCGTGACTTGCTGTACTTGCTTCGGACTGTCTGCCTAGACCAACTCCAACAAGAAATGTCTCTCCTGCTGTTACTGATATATTATTCATCCAAGCAAGACCGCCACCGCCGCCGCCATCGGCTGACCAATTGTATGCTCCGTGGCTACCGCCACCCACTGCAACCGCGCAGATAGAGGTTACGCCATTAGGGACTGTCCATGTGAATGTTACTGTTTGATGATTAGAACTACCTGCCCAAATCGCCGATCCGTTTGGGTTATGCCCCATGACCCCAAACGCATAGTGTCCAGACATAGTTTCTTGGTAAGAGGTATTAACGAAATTCATTAACGGATTAACAGGCTGGCAACCATAACCGTCATTATATATGTATGGAGAAGTGTCTTGCACAATATCGTAAACTCGTTTTAATGCGCCCGAAGATTTTAGTGGCGTGCATATTAACTCGCTGTTGGCCTCATCGTAAGTGACAGTCGAGTATATGTTTTGTTTAGCATTTGCTGGGCCAAAATAACGCGCCCCATATGGGTCGCCATACGAGATGCTTCCACTAAATGCCTGCGTGAACGTGCCAATCTCAGAGCCGAGGTCAGCAGTTACAG
>ERZ802827.1351-NODE-1351-length-12260-cov-23.6712_pt1 | contig 12260 bp, 10 predicted proteins | sample MGYA00345652_ERZ802827 | MGnify/ENA primary metagenome ERZ802827 (study PRJEB30503, sample SAMEA104212372) | marine metagenome | biome: Westerlies Biome; feature: [SRF] surface water layer (ENVO:00010504) within the epipelagic zone...; material: water... | reverse complement strand
TAGTTTTTGCTGCAGTCTCGCCTTGCTGAAACGGGCGTTGGCTGGAAATTCCAATTATATTGCCCCCTTGTGCAAGATTTATTGTTACTTCCTGACCGAGGTCGACCGTTGATATTGGTAATGTGAGATTACGTTTTGATAGCTTTCTGATCACATCAACACATGGTGTATCCCAAACTACAAACAGTCCTGAAATGCCTGATGTGTCATCAATCAGCCGTTCCGCGTCATTTCCAGCATGCTCAATAGAAGCAAACCTTGCAGTTTTGATAGTGACGTCTGGCCGGTTTATTTCCATCCAGTGAATAAAAGCTATTTCGCGTTCATTCGCTGCGAAGAAATCTGCATCATAGCCGAGCAATCCTGCGGTCGAGTTTTGTGGTAAATGAGACGACAAAAGTTCTGCGGCGATTTTTCCCAAGCCGTAATTATCGGCAGAAACGAGGGAAACATAGTCTTTTCCCGGAAGCATTCCGGTCGGGACGTTGTCGATTAAGACCAGTTTAATGCCAGCGCGAGAAATTGCACGGTGGGCATCGGCCACCGTGGTGTTGTCCACGGGAAGTGAAATGATAGCATCTGGAGCTTCTTCGCGCAGGCGATTGAGAGCGGCAATTTGTACGTCTGATGAAAAAGCGCAATCTACTACCTCAATGACAATCGCGCCGCATTCTCCCAGCAAGCCAACAATTCCCTGTACAAGATGATTAGCCCAGTCGCTGGTAACCGTGTGCATAACAATTGCCACACGCAATTTTTTTGTACGTGCTGTTTCAATATCTTGAGGCAACAAGGTCACTCGTTCTGGGGGCGATGCTCTTTCGCCATGGGGTCCAAGTCCGACAATTGTCATACGTGTCTCCTTCCAATATTTGGTGGTGGCGGTGGCACATCGACAGAGTGCGTTACTTTGTTGTCATGAACTTCCAATTCTGACTTGAAATCTGGATGTTCTGTTGGGGTCCCTAATATTATCCAGTCTTTTAGAAAAGATGGTGCAAAAAGTGCTTCCACGCCGATAGTTGCTGCACCTAAAAGGGCAGCAGAGCCGCTCATTTGAGATCTTAGAATACGCAGATCACGAGTAACTAAAGGGTGTGACGCGCCGTATACTGCCTCTCGGACACTTGCTAACAGAATGTCGTTTGTTTGAGCAATCGATCCTGCGAGTACGATCAGCTGTGGATTGAGCATATTGGTCAAGGTAGCAAGTACCCCACCAATTAAACGTCCACTTTGAACTATAATATCTGTACTTATTTTATCACCCATTTGAGCTGCCTGACATACATCAATCTCAGTCAACCCGCCTTCACGTGAGAGAATTGAAGACAATTGATCACTCTCACCAGATTCCGCAGCTGCAATTCCACGTGTTTTAATCATTTCCGCACCGGCCATCGCGTCTAAGGTGCCGGTATTACCATTGTACGTGACAGGTAAGTGCCCGATCAGACCGACAGCACCAGCGGCGCCATGATAAGCTTCGCCCTCATTGACCAAGCTGGCGGCAATACGCTGCCCCACTTTGACAAACAGCATTGATTGCTGGTCAATGCCCGCGCCGCCGTGCAATTCCCCCATTGTCATTGTTTCAACATTGGAATGCATCCAAACTGGCGCTTTAAAACGTGACGTAAGTTCTTCAATAAGTTTCGACTTATCCCAGTTAGGTAAAAAATCTGGCGTTTGTGTTAAGAATGAAGAGCTGGGGTTTGCAATCACCGGGCCAGGAACTGAAATTGAAATTCCCCAAAAATCTGCTTGGACCGTTTGGCGTGACAGCATCCAATTTATAAGCGCACAGACCCTTTCAACAGTAACTGTTTGGTTTGTTATATCGATTATTTCATGATGTTCAGATATTAATTTTCCGCTGAGGTCAGCAAAGCCCACACCCACTGCCGATTGATCTAAAGTGACGACTGCTAAGCGTCCTTTGTCTTGCATCAACCGGACAAGGCGTGGTGCTCGACCTCCTGTTGCAACGCCGGTTTCGCTTTCGTCAACTAAGCCCAAGTCTTTCAGTGTTAACAGTCTATCAGCAATAATTGCGCGGCCATATTCACCGACTCGTTCGAGTTCTTGACGGGTTGTGGCATGGCCCAAACGTACGAGGTTTAGAACTTCCACAAGGCTTGAAGTGGCAGTCTCACTGTTACGTGGTCGCCCTTTAGTTTTGCCGTGATTCGCGTTTTCTTTGTCTGTTTTCACGAAATTATCACTCTCATTTATTTTATTTCAAGACAATAGTGGGGTTAAATTTGCATAGCAAGCCTATAGTTTTGCATATAAAATGCAAAAGATAATATACTTATGCATTTTAACAATTGACAAATGTTTATTTTAAAACTTATGCATTATTGCAACAGCATAATTGGCTGACTGGAGGAAAAGAAAATGACCGAATGGAAATTGGCCTATCAGGCGAATTGCTGGGGGAGCCTCGGTGGAAATGCGGAGGGTGTGACTTCAATCACGCAGCTTAGCTATCGTACTTTCGGGGATATCGATCGCGCCTGCGCCGAGATAGCAGAGGCCGGGTATGTAGGTGTTGAATTGTTTGATGGCAATTTACTCGATTACAAATCTGCTGATTTTCGAGCTCTGCTGGCCAATAACGGATTGACGCTCGTTGCGACGTACTCCGGCGCCAATTTTATTTTTGACGAAATTTTACCCGAAGAACTGGCGCGAATTACACGCGCTGCCGATCGGGCTGCTGAATTGGATGCGCCGCATCTCGTAGTGGGGGGCGGGGCCAAGCGCTTTGACGGAGTTCGAGACACTGACTACGACAAACTTGGAGCAGCTTTGGATCGCGTGAAAATAATCGCTGATGATCGAAATCTTACAGCTCACTACCATCCGCATCTTTCAACGATTGTCGAAAAACCTCAAGAAGTACATCGTATCTTTGATTTAACAGCCATCGATTTCTGCCCCGATACAGCCCATTTGGCTGCTGCTGGTGGAGATCCGGCACAGCTCATTCGTGAGCTTTCTGACCGTATTTCCTACATTCATTTAAAAGGACTCCAACGTGATCCTTTTGCTTTCACACCGCTAGATCGCGGTGACGTGTCGACCGACGTAATCATCAACGCCATGCGAGAGACAAATTACGCAGGTTGGGTCTGCACGGAACTGGATGCTTGGGACGAACCCCTCGAAGGGGCACGTGCCAGCATAGACTACCTTAAACAAGCTTAATCACTTCATTCTAACGGGGTACGCCCCATTTTCTGGGAGAATAATAATGTTTATAAATAGAGCACTTACGGGCTCGATTGCCGCATTGGCAATTGCATTTAGCAGTATGACAGCAGTTGCAGATCCTGCTGCATCTTTGGCATTGCTTCAACAAGGCGTGTTGTCCAAAGGTCCAAATGGGGAAGACCCCAGCCCTGCTGCTGACCTATCTTTGAATGCGGCAGAGATTGCGAAAATCAAAGCGATGAATGCCACTGCAGCGATTGTTATGCATTATGGAGGTAACGACTGGTCGCGCGCGCAAATCGAAGGACTGAAATTTCAGTTTGCAGAAATGGGTGTCGAAGTGATTGCTGTCACTGATGCGGGTTTTAAACCTGAAAAGCAGGTTGCTGATATCGAAACAGTTATGGCACGCCAACCTGACATCATTGTGTCTGTCCCGACCGACCCAGCCGCAACAGCAGCTGCGTATAAGGCCGCCGCCGCCGCTGGTGTGAAGATCGTATTTATGGAAAACACACCCCCAGGTATGACTGCGGGCGTAGATTATATCTCAGTTGTTTCAGCTGACAACTATGGCAATGGTGTTGCTGCAGCCCATTTGATGGCACAGGCTCTTGGTGAAGAAGGTGGTCAGATTGGTTTGGTTTTCCATGCAGCAGATTTCTTCGTCACTCGTCAGCGATATGAAGCGTTCAAAGTTACTGTTGAAGAAAACTATCCTAATATTGAAATTGTTGCTGAGCAGGGCATCGGCGGTCCAGATTTCACTGGAGATGCGGAAAAAGCAGCGTCAGCTATGCTTACTTCGCGTTCTGATATAGATGGTATTTGGGCAGTTTGGGACGTTCCTGCCGAAGGTGTTATTTCAGCCGCACGGGTTGCGGGCCGTAATGATCTTATAATTACGACCATCGACTTAGGTGAAAACGTTGCCATTAATATGGCTCAAGGTGGCTTCGTCAAAGGTCTGGGGGCGCAGCGACCATTTGATCAGGGCGTCGCCGAAGCGATGCTGGCGGGTTATGGCCTTTTGGAAAAAACAGCTCCAGCTTTCGTCGCCCTGCCAGCGTTACCGGTTAGTAAAGACAACCTGCTTGAAGCTTGGAAAACGGTTTACCGCACTGACGCGACTAAAAATATTCAGAGCAGCATGAACTAAACTAGAAAAGGCCCTGCGTGCACTAGCTTGCCGCAGGGTCACCCTTTCCAATTTTTTACGGAGTGTTCCGATGATCAAGACTTTGAACGTGGCTATGATTGGCGGCGGTTTTATGGGAAAGGCACATGCCATGGCCTATGCCGCAATGCCGATGTTCTTCTGGCCCGCCCCGGCAGTTCCCCATCGAAAAGTAGTAGTCGATCTGACTGATGAGACCGCCGAGGAAGCCCGAAACCGCTTTGGATTTGAGGAAGCATCAAGCGATTGGCAAGCTACCATCAATCGCCCCGATATCGATATTGTTGATATCTGTACGCCTAACAATGCTCATGCAGAGATCGCTATAGAAGCGCTAAAGGCGGGAAAGCATGTTATTTGTGAAAAACCCTTAGCTTCAACGCTTAAAGAAAGCGTTGCCATGGTTGAGGCAGCGCGCGCCTCGAACTGCACAACAATGGTAGCTTTTAACTATCGCCGTACGCCAGCTGTCGCTTTGGCAAAAAAGTTCATTGATGAAGGCAAGATCGGCGATGTGATCAATTTCCGTGGCACCTATTTGCAAGATTGGTCTGCTGATCCAAACGGTCCGTTATCGTGGCGTTTTCAGAAAGAAATCGCAGGCTCGGGCGCTGTTGGCGATATTGGCACTCATGTTGTTGATATGGCTCACTATCTTGTTGGTCCAATTGACACTGTTCAGGCAATAACCTCCACTTACGTCAAAACTCGACCCATCCAACAGGGAAATATTGACAAGCTAGGCGCGTCGGATAAATCCTCTGATGCCGAACGCTCAGAGGTTGATGTTGACGATGAAGTTATGTCGATGGTTCGCTTTAAATCGGGAGCCATTGGCAGCATTGAGGCCACCCGAAATGCTTGGGGCCGTAACAACTTTATTACTCTGGAAATTCATGGAACCAAGGGTTCAATTCTATTTAATTACGAGCGCCGTGATGAGTTGCAGGTTATGTTTGCTGATGATCCAGGTGACGCGCGTGGCTTTCGTACGGTCTATACTGGTCCTGCGCATCCCTACGGCGAGGGGCTTTGGCCTATTCCAGCACTTGGAATTGGCTATGGCGAAACCAAGATCATCGAATGCTACGATTTCTGTAAAGCCATCGTTGAAGGTTCTCAGCCTTCGCCCAATTTTGAAGAAGCTCTTTTAACGGAAAAAGTCGCGGACGCATTACTCCGGTCGGGTGAAACTGGCAAGTGGGAACAGATCTGATGTCAACTGTTGCCGTCCGGATGAAAGGTATTTCAAAGCACTTCGGCGGTGTTAAAGCATTGGATAACGTTGATTTTGAAGTGCTCTCTGGAGAAATTCATGCTCTATTGGGCGGCAACGGTGCTGGTAAATCAACGATCTTGAAGGTTCTAAACGGAGTCCACGTCCCTAACTCTGGAGCCATCGAGGTGGCGGGTATCCCGCTTACAATTCATACGCCCGCGGCGTCTCGCGCCGCAGGTATTGCTATGAATTATCAGGAAATGAGTTTGGTCCCGACTTTGAGCGTTGCTCAAAATGTATTCTTAACCCGAGAAACAGTATCGAACGGCCTAATAAATGACACTGATGCTGAACGTAAAACGGCTGATTTGTTCAAGATACTTGAAGTGGAAATTGATCCGGCTGCGATTGTTGCTAATCTTGGAGCCGGACAAAAGCAACTAACTGAGATTGTTAAAGCAATTTCTCAGGACGCTAGAGTATTAATTCTGGACGAGCCTTCGACTGCACTCGCAGTGTCGGATGTCGAGCGTTTGTTTACGCTTTTACGTAAGTTGAAAGCTGACGGAGTTGCTGTTATTTACGTCAGCCACCGTATGGATGAGATTGCCCGTATTGCTGATCGTGCCACGATTTTGCGCGACGGCAAACATGTCACAACAGCGCCAATAGAAAACTTACCGATTGGCACGATGATCGAGCATATCGTTGGCAAACGTTCTCTTGGGTTAGCCGACGTTGAACGTAAAAGTGTTGCTCGTGGTGATATTGCATTAGAACTACGAGGTATTTGTGGACGGGATAAGCCACGTGATATTTCACTAAGCATCCATAAAGGTGAAGTTGTTGGGTTGGCAGGTCTATTGGGCTCCGGACGGACATCGCTTGCAAAACTTATAGCAGGTATAGAACCGATTACTTCAGGTGAAATTCTAATCAATGAACAGGCTGTTAATATCCGGCGTCCAAGTGATGCAATTGCCGCTGGTGTGGCATTGGTGCCTGAAGCACGCGCGACCCAAGGAGTTATCCCAGATCATTCGGTAGCCGATAACATTACCCTCGCGGTTCTGGATAAATTGTCTAGTGCTGGTTTTGTCAACCTGAAGGAAATCTGTCACCAGGCTGATGCTCAGATTGGGAACCTATCAATTAAAACCGGTAGCCGTGATCATGCTGTCAACACCTTGTCCGGTGGCAACCAACAAAAGGTAGTTATAGGTAAGTGGTTAGCCGCTAATCCCGATGTTTTCGTTCTCGATGAGCCCACGGCAGGCATCGATATTGGATCAAAATCTGAGATCATTCAGATGGTCCGCGACTTGGCGTCATTGGGAAAGGCTATCTTGATGATTTCGTCTGAACTATCTGAACTACTGAGTGCATGCGACCGCATCATCGTCATGGCGGATGGGCGTGCCGTCTCCGATATCCAACGTACCGCTTTGGATGATCCAGGTGAGATTAATTCAAATGCTACCCAACGTTTGCAAGTCGCAGAACAAAGGTTGCAGATAGCAATTCAAGACGCTCTGATTGAAGGGCAGGAGGTTTCCCATGTCAGCCACTGATACAACCCTTGTGACGACGTTTTTTAAGTGGTTCCTCGCAAATTGGCGCCAAAATATAATCTATATTGGCTTTGTCGTAATCTTTGTTGTTTTTGCGGTCACTCTGAACGATAGAGGATTTTTGAACCCAAATAATCTACTTAATATTGTCCGCCAGACAACAATGATTGCGGTGATGGCGGTCGCTATGACATTCGTTTTGTCGGCAGGTGAAATAGACCTTTCAGTTGGTGCTGTTGCTGGGCTTGCGAGTGTGACTGTTGCAATGGCAATATCTGTGGCAGGGCCTTTTGCTGGGATAGTAGCAGGGTTGGCAACAGGGATAGCCATAGGTATTTTCAACGGTTTGTTGACAACCAAGGTCGGCATTCCATCATTCCTGACAACACTTGCAATGATGGGTGTCGCTAAGGGTATCGCAATGTGGATGTCCGATACTGCAGCGGTTCCGATACTTTCGCAAGGGTATGCTTGGTGGTTCGGAGGGGGTTCAATTGGTGCTATTCCGGTTCTGCTGTTTTGGATGCTGTTATTTGGTATCATTGGGCACCTCCTGCTGCGCCGTACCAGTTTTGGTCGCCGGGTATTAGCAACCGGGGGCGGAGAACAGGCGGCCAGTTACTCTGGGATCAACACTGCACAAGTAAAGTTTCGCGTCCTAGTTCTATCCTCTAGCGCAGCTGCTATCGCGGGTATGTTGTATGCAGGCCGACTGCAGTCGGGTCGCTTTCAGCTGGGCGAGGGTGATGAGCTTTCGGTAATTGCTGCCGCAGTTTTGGGTGGCACCTCTCTTTTTGGTGGAAAGGGCACCGTGATTGGAACAATTGTTGGTGCGTTGATGATAGGGCTCATCAATAATGGTCTGATCTTGATGGGCCTTGAGTTTAGCCAGCAACTGATCGCTCGCGGTGGCATCATTATCCTTGCAGTTGCCCTCAGCCAAAAAAGGTTTTGAGCTATGTCTCATGTCACAATTATAGGAACGGTCACGGCTAAACCTGAAACCCGTGAGGAATTGCTTGCCCTTCTAAGTAAACAGGTTGCTCCAACTCGCCGAGAAACGGGCTGCATTAATTATGATTTCCATGTTGATGCTCAAGATCATTGCGTATTTGTATTTTATGAAAATTGGCGATCGCAGGCTGATTTGGATGCGCACTTTGGGATGCCTCACTTGCAGCCACTCTTTAGCCAACTTGATCGGTTACTCGCTTGCGCGGTTAATATTCGTCACCTGAACATGATCAGCGAGATCGTATGATGACGGGCACGCAGATCAAAGGACCAGGGATTTTTCTGGCGCAATTTGCCGGAGATGAAGCTCCGTTTAACTCTTTAGAGGGCATTACGAAATGGGCGGCCAGTCTTGGCTATAAAGGCGTGCAGATTCCAACCTTCGATACGCGCCTTTTTGATTTGGATCGCGCGGCTGAAAGCGCGACTTATTGCGATGAAGTCCAAGGCATTTGCGCCGATGCCGGTGTAGAGATCACCGAATTATCAACGCATCTTCAGGGCCAATTGGTGGCGGTCAATCCGGCCTATGATATCGCCTTTGACGCCTTCGCTCCGGCGGCGTGCCAAAAAAATCCGGCAAAGCGTCAGGCTTGGGCCGTTGATCAAATGAAAAAAGCTGCCATCGCTTCACAGCGGTTAAACCTGAAGACCTCTGTTTCCTTCACAGGAGCGCTTGCCTTTCCCTATCTGTATCCTTGGCCGCAACGTCCAGAGGGCCTGATTGAAGAAGCCTTTGCCGAACTGGGCCGCCGTTGGACGCCGATTTTGGATCATTATAAAGAGCATGGCGTGTCAATCGGTTACGAAATTCATCCTGGTGAAGATGTGTTTGATGGCGCGACATATGAGATGTTTGTGGATGCAACAGGCGGGCATGATTGTGCCCTAATCAATTACGACCCCAGCCATTTTTTGCTTCAACAAATGGATTATTTGGCTTTTATTGACCTGTATCATGATCGGATCAATGCGTTTCATGTTAAAGATGCCGAATTTAACCCGGATGGGCGCCAAGGCGTATATTCAGGCTATCAACCTTGGGTCAACCGGGCAGGCCGGTTTCGCAGTTTGGGCGATGGTCAAGTTGATTTCGCGGCGATTTTTTCCAAGCTGACACAATATGGCTATAACAGCTGGGCGGTATTGGAATGGGAATGTTGTTTGAAATCCGCCGAACAAGGGGCGGCTGAAAGTGCGCCGTTTATTGCAAAACATTTGATCGAAACGCCGTTAAAAGCGTTCGATGATTTCGCTGGTGCAGAGCGTGACGAGGCACAAATCAAAAGGATGTTGGGGCTGTGAAAACTTTAAAATTAGGCATGGTCGGCGGTGGCCAAGGCGCGTTTATTGGCGGCGTCCACCGAATGGCTGCGCGGCTTGATGGGCGTTGGGAATTGGTGGCCGGGGCTTTGTCATCCCACCCCGCGCGTGCAGAGGCTTCGGCTAAGGAATTGGGCTTGGACCCAAAGCGATCTTACCAAAGCTATGCTGAGATGGCTGTGCAAGAAGCCGCCCGCGCCGATGGGATTGATGCAGTTGCCATCGTCACGCCCAATCATATGCATGCGGGGCCAGCCATAGCTTTTTTAGAAGCGGGTATTCACGTGATTTGTGATAAACCTTTGGCGGCCACGTCTGAACAAGCTCAGCTCATCGATGCGGCGGTAAGGGCTTCGAAGGCGCATTTTATTCTCACGCATAATTACACCGGTTATCCGGTGATCCGGCAGGCGCGCAAATTGGTCGAAAACGGCGAATTGGGCGAAATTCGAGTGATTCAGGCGGAATATGCGCAAGATTGGTTGAGCCAAGCTGCGGATAACAAACAAGCAGATTGGCGGGTGAATCCCGAAAAATCTGGCGCGGGCGCCATTGGTGATATCGGAACACATGCTTTAAACTTGGCCAGTTTTGTATCGGGCTTGCAGCCTCAAGCGCTCTGTGCGGATTTGCACAGTTTTGTGGATGGCCGGCGTGTGGATGACAATGCCCATATTATGCTGCGGTTTGAGAAGGGTGCGAAAGGTATGCTTTGGGCCAGTCAAGTTGCGGTTGGCTGCGAAAATACGCTTACAATACGGATTTATGGCGAGAAAGCCGGTTTGGAATGGCAGCAAGAAAACCCAAACCAATTGAGCTTTACGCGCTTTGGGCAGGCCAAACAGCTGCTTACCAGAGGCGGGGCAGGGTTTGGAGAAACTTCTGGCGATTGGACCCGCATTCCCCCTGGTCATCCCGAAGGCTATCTAGAGGGATTTGCAACGCTCTATAGCGACGCGGCCGACTTAATCTCAGGCGTCGGCGCGGGTGAGCTTTTGCCCAATTTAGACGCGGGTCTGGCGGGAATGTGGTTTATTCAAGCCTGTCAAAAAAGCTCTGAACTGGGGGCTGTTTGGGTGTTTCGAGCGGGGGATTAACGCTGAATTGTAAAGCGTACCTCTAAGCCTTGCGCCCTTTCTAAATGAAATACTTATTCATTTTTATCTTGCTGCTTTAAACTATCAAGCGCGCCAAACTGGATTTGTCCAAGCTCGTTTTCCAGCGCCATCTACAATTGTGAGCCTGAGCCATGGAGAAGGCATTAGCTTTTCAAAGGGAAGAGTGTTGTGTGTCATGGATGTGCCATGGCGCACAACGGTACGGGTGCCTTTGCCCTGAAGTATAATCGTGCTGATCTCAGATGTAGAAACATCAACTTGATTGTCACTCCAAATAACATTGTGAAAATCTGGGCCCGTGGAAGAGTAATATGAACCCTCCTTTAGGGCGGTTAAGATAGCGTTTTGTGAATTCTCAATGGCTTTTACCATAACCCACCCACCGAAATGATCAGGTTCATTGAAATGGGCATCATCAGTAGCGCAAAGTAGTATTTTCTGGCCCGTCAAAAGTAACTGCTCGTAGACGTGAAATCCATAACCTCGATCGCAACCTGCGTAACAACCGTGATTGTAAACTTCGACGGCATGGGCAGCTTTTATAGATTCCGCGTCAGCAAGCGACATTTGAGACCACTCTGGATGAGCAACCACAACAAAAGCTCCTGCATCACGTGCCCTTCTCGCAATCTTTGCAGCTGTTTCTTGATCGCTACGCGGCTGAAAATCTGGAGCATTAGGCGGCATAAAATTCTTTGGAAGACCGACAGCAACTAAGTGCCAAATTTCACCATTTTCCATTGCCCCAGTATGCAACTCGGCACCAAGTATCGTTGTGAAGTTCTCGTTTTTGGAGGATTGAATGTTGGTCAAGGGATAGTCATACAAACCTACGAAGTGGTCTGTCATTGCTAAAAAGTCATACCCTTCAAGCTGATAACGACGCGCGACTTCGTCTGGATCAAGTACCCCGTCCGAGCGGGTAGAATGGGTGTGTAAATTGCCTCGCCAGAATTTCCCAGGCGCAGAAAAAGGGTCAACTTCCAATCCTATCACTCCCTAAACATTTGAAGCTTTGGCCCGCGTTTTGTATTATGAAAAAAGCTTAATAAGTTTATTTTATCATGCTTTTTATTCTGCTTTTAAGTTAAAATTCCCTGTTCTTGCTAATTAAATTCCCTGTTAAATGCGGAAGCAAAATCAGCTTTGCTCAATAAATACTGGAGTTTGAGGGCCAAATGGAAGCTGTTTGCGTTCATTTTCCCTGTTATTTTCCCTGTTAACAGGGAATTTGGTGAGAGCAGGGAGCTTGCTGCACTCAGCACAGCGCCACTATCATCAGACTTAAGCAGTCTACCGATAGATAACCTACTGATAACATTCTCATAAATAGCATTGCCTTAGTATTGGGCTGGAGAGAATGTTGACCAGATTACTGACCAAAAAAGTCCCTTACACGTTTAACCGTGCCGGGTATTACTACTTCTCAAGACGAGTTCCCGCCGATCTTTTGAGCCATTATTCCTATCCCCGTATTGTTCAGGGGCTTAAGACGAGGTCCGCACAAACTGCTAAGTCGAGGGCTTTGGTGGCTGCGGCTAAATTAGATGAATACTGGTCTCACCTTAGAATGACTGCCCCTGATCTTATTGGGCGCAGTTTGTTAAAGTCGGGATATG
>ERZ802827.1342-NODE-1342-length-12304-cov-23.1215_pt1 | contig 12304 bp, 4 predicted proteins | sample MGYA00345652_ERZ802827 | MGnify/ENA primary metagenome ERZ802827 (study PRJEB30503, sample SAMEA104212372) | marine metagenome | biome: Westerlies Biome; feature: [SRF] surface water layer (ENVO:00010504) within the epipelagic zone...; material: water... | reverse complement strand
TAATATAAAAAGGGGCAGCATGTACATATGATAAAAGCACGCTGACGAGGTAGAATAGGTCCATCGACAGCGGCATCCTCTCCATGACGAGGATCTTCCACATGCAACACAGCGAATCTATAACATAGATTTGCGTTACACTGGGGGGGGGGCCCAAACGGATATATATTTTCAGTACAAAATATATCTATACAAAATATACATATGTACAATTACTGGTCAGCGAGATCGAACGGCAGAGAAGGAGGAGACGGCATGAACTCGTCGAAATCCTCGAAGTCATCAAAAGGATCCGGAACTTCAGGCCTCTTGAACTCCTCCCACACGTCCTGTGTGTCCATAGCACCAGGCTGGCGCAGCACCACCCGCCTGCTCTCACCGAATACCGGTGGAACTGGCAACGGGTTCATCAGGACCTGCTGCACAGCCTTGACCCTCCCTGTTGTCCTCCTACCACCATCCGTACACTCATCTGAGTCCCGGAAGTGGACCAAAGGAGAGAGGGCCTCGTACTCCGTCTCTGCCACGAACTTCCCGAGCTTCACCGCCTGGGAGTCCATCTTCAAGGCCTCGACCTCACTCATGAGCCTGACCTTCTTAACAGCCGGCTCCCCTGCACTAGACTCACACGCGCGCTTGTCGTCATCGCCTCTGAGCCATAGTGCAGCCGTGGGACAGTCCCTCCACGAGGTCCGGTCCTTCATGAGAGGAGTGGACACCGTGTCCTCCAGAGCCTTCATAAACCGTTTATGAATCTCCATCTCCTTCATGATCAGCTCGTACCTAGCAGCAGCCTGCTTCCTGGTATCCTCGAGCTCGTAGCTGAAGGCATCCTCGACCCAAGGGACAGGTGTGAGAGCACGGCCTGTTCCCCTGAGGTACTGCAGCCTGAAGGCCTCGTACCACCCCTTGAAGTACCGGGCCAGAGGGTCACTCTCCCTCATGGCCTCGAAGAGGTTCTCGGATCTCACGTAGGACAACCTTGTCCACTCTAGCATGCCTTCACGCAGTCCCCTAGTCCCTAGAGACTTAGCCGCCTTCTTGAGTCTCGAGATGGACAACAAGAAGCCAACCTCTCCCGGTTCCTGAAACTGAAACGGGGAGCTCTCCAGGTGAGGATGGAACACCATTCCCATGTGGAATACATCATATCCAGGGAATGGAACTGCCATGTCCTCATTCACAATCACGACGTCCTCGTGACCATAGACTGCATCCAGCCTGTCCATGGGTGTCACCTCGTGCTTGAAGAACTGATCCATGCCAGGGAACGCAACGGATCTCAGTAGCACGCTGTACTGACCCAGATACTTGTGCCTGACACAGTGCAAGTACCTAGGTCCTCCCATGGTCAGGGTTGGCCACACCACGAGGCCGGCCAGGAACTTGATCCTCGCAGGGGCCTCCAGTGGTATGGCACCATCCTTATCACGTACCCTGATACACATCATTAGCTCAGCCCTGGAACCAGACTTGATAGCTGCTGGCATGTGTACAGCATCTACAGCTGCACCTACCAGTGTATCACGAATCACGTGCGTGAACCAGCTGGTCCACTGCTCCTGTGTGCATCTAGATAGCCTGCACACCAGCTCCGGGTCAGGGAACAGCTGCCGGTGCAGAAGGGCCATCAACACGTTGTATGTCAAATAGCCCATCTTGATGTCACCGACAGCATAGGCCTGAAGAGCTGATGGCAACTCACACCATCTCCGTGCCCATTTCCAGTCGGCAATGGACACCACCTTGTTCATCATCATGCCCAAGGTGATCACTGCAAGGGGTAACATCCCGGTCTTGCTTAGCTGCCATCCAGCCAGGACGGCAAGCGAGCCCAGGTCGAGGGACCCCTTCATGCGCACAGGCTTGCTCGAGAGGACGGTGAACACGTGCTCAACGTCGAGCATATCACTGTGAACCCCTGCACCAGTCACTACAGGGAGTTCTTCAATGAAGTCGACCACATACTGTGGCACAACTCCAGCCTTGACACAGCTTCTGCCCTTAGAATCTTTCTTAGCGTTGAAAGAGATCATGTGCACCCAATCACTCCCCCCAAACATGATCTTAGCAGGAAACTGATAACCGGTTTCCTTTTCACTGGGCTTATTTGACACTGGTATCACATGAAGGCCCTCCTTCTCCTTCAGTGTAGTGAGCGGAACCCAGGTCTCGGGGTTCTCCGCCACCCTGACCACGTCATGGGTGGTGCAGGGCACGCTCTCGGTGTCGAAGCTGATTACGCCGGTCGGGAACTCGTCCTGGTCCCTCTGGTACCGGCGCCAGAAGTCGGCCTTGAACGAGCCAAACTTCTCCTCGGAGTCGTAGCCTACTACAAACTCCTTCACTATCACGTTAGAGGCCCACTCAGGAGTAATGGAGCGGGAATTCCTCCACTTACGGACAGTGTCCCAGGAGGGATATGTCCAGGTGTCGTCCCTCTCGCTGTCCAACGACAGGAAGTCGATGAGAGGGGCACCGCTGGGGATCATATCCTCGAAGGGGACCAACCCGGGATCCGTAAGACTGGCTGTCGGGCCCACGGCCTTCAGCCACGCCGCCATGTGGTCGTTGTCGGCGGTGGATCTGGACTGCGACCTGCGTTTGCTAGGTGCATTCTGCCCAGCCACAGCAACTGCCACAGACTCCTTGGTGAGCCTGGCGTCGCTTCCGTTCCAGACACCCTCGATGTGTGGAACCAAGATGAGGGACTTCTCACGAGCGGACAGCGCCCTCTCGTCCAGGGTCTGCTGGATAGCCCTCCTCCTTAACTCCGCCGAGGACCGGTACCTAGTCAAACACATATTATGTACTGTTTCGACATTGCATGCATCATACAGCGATTGTGACATATGTGTCCAAACACAATTGCACCGAAAATGTTCACAATTCACTTTTAGTCCTGACTTCTCAGTGAGAAAAATGTTCACTACTGTATGAGTCATATGATGCTGCAATGTTGCTACAATACACAAGCACATTATTATTAAATTGTGATATCTTGTGATACCTATAATAATATTATACAAACTCGTGTATTGAAATAAAATCAATTTTTTTACGATGAAAAAAAATGTGAGAAAAAAATATTTGCGTTTTTCCACTCGACAGACATGATAGACATAACAGACCATTACTTTGGGACACCCTGTAGCGTCTAGTATAGTTAGAAAAAAAATCACTGGTAATGTGAAACCCAAAAATCGACGCATCGCTTCAAATTCGGACGGATTGGCCCTCCCCCCGAAGCTTTCTGGGTTTAATATTACCACAGACCCACAATCCCAGACTATTGTACCGAGTAACCAAACATACTCCGCACAATAACACATGCGTTGCGGCATGTTGTCTACTCGCAGTTATCTGAGTCAGCTTTCTTTAAGGCCTGAAAAAAATGCCTCGAGTTCAAATAAATGTCGTCTTCGGAAAATAATAGGGCTACTTCTCTCCACCCACGGACCACCGTGCTCCACGTTGGGGGGTCCCTGAGGGAAGCCTTCACCGGGTAGACTATAGTCAACTTGTGACCATCTACTTTATCGACCTTGCCGATTTTCCAAACACTGCTTCCAGTGCTCATATTGCCCTCTTTGAAGAGGAACAAAACAGTGTCACCCAGTTTAGGTTTCTCCCCTGATGTCTCACACCATTTGGGGGGCCTAGAGAGGAAATGGTGGATCCTGTCCACCAAGATCTGGAAGAACGTGGTTGTGATCTTCCTGTTCCTCTGAAGCACGTCCGTGGGGAGAGCATTATTCGTTATCACTATTGAACCCTCCAAACTTCTGGAGTTGTTACGGCCCAATTTAAGCCTATTCGGAGTTATTACATCAAAGCCTAGATCCGATACATTTGAACGATTACCCTTTGACATAGGAATGTCATCTAACATGTTTGCTACCTTTGCAAAGATAGTTTCCCACTGCAGTACACTGAGAGTACAGTCCACCTCTCCATCCATGCGCTTGAGCATGAGCCTGATCTGTTTTACCTTGTTCTCAACCCGACCCTGCTGCTCGTGCGCCTTTGGGGTAGAAACAGTAATTTTCAAACCAAGAGCATCAAACAAGTACGCATCCAACGATCTAATCGCAAATCTAGTTTCAGACAAAGCCTTAAGCTGTGAACCATTGTCCACAAAAATTTCACCTGGTACACCATAACGAGCAGAGTGGCGCTCTATGGCACTTACCACGTCCTGGGTCTCCATGCCTTCCAAGGCAAGGATGCTGGTGGCAGAGGTGAGTAGACAGACTATCACTAAAGCATAGATTTTAAACGATTTCCTCGCCTTTTTGTACGGCTGTGCCCTGAAACCGTACACAATGTCCATCTGGACATTGTAAAAAGGCGGCGAGATCGTGGTTCTAGATTTGTGGTGGTTAGCCATCTCAATTTGCAGTGTTTTCTTTGAAATAATTCTGCACTTAACACATGTGTTCCTGACAGCCTTAATAATCTTTCTAGGGCCGTCTGGAACATACATCTTCTTACTAATCTCTTTCAAAGTAATCTCTGTGCCCGCATGAGGTCTGAGTTTCATGTGGACATACATAACGTAAGAGAAAAAAACATCAGATGTTGCACGGACTACAGGTATAAGTCCCGAAAACTCAAATGCATCAAAAAAAACTTGCGTATCCAGATCCTTAGTGGTAAACTGATTTTGGCCATCTAATCTACCATTGTAGTACACAATTCCCTCTTTCAGTACAAAAGCTCTCTGTTTTCCTTTCGGAAAGGATTGCAGTACTTTCTCTGACTCAAACTTGAAAATAATCTTTTCTGCCTCGTTCATTAAATCAGATTTTTTTGCAGCTTGAGAAAGATCAGAATTGGTACAATGCCAGCATCCGGATCCACATTCCTTATGTACGTTCTGAGAAGCCCTGTGTTTCCAAGTCCTAAAAGCCCAGATTACGGTAGATATTGTATTTCTGGCTCTTTGCCATCCTAGCGTGATCAGATCTACGAAAAAATTCTCACCCTTTGGGGGGCCCGAAGTTTGGAAACACTGGGCTTTGTCCCTAAGGAGCGGATCTGAGGCTGGGGTACAGGGACCACCTGCATTATCATGTACTAACACATGATATGCATCCAATACTACCTCATGAGGATACTGATCAAGATGAGGGGGTGTCTCCTTCTGCTGGAACGGTTCCTGAAAGCATTCAGAATCAATTTCTTTCGACTTTTGTGGATCCACAACCAGCGATGAATACTTCTTTACAGGCATATCCTGAAAAGGAAGACGCATCCATTTGGATCCACATTGCCATTCTGAGTCCTGAGACATGTCTGACACTGACAAATCATGATGTTTTGTCAATAAATCTGAAATGTTCATGGTGCCATCAATATGAACTAGAGGAAGCTCCTCTATAGGGACATCTGTCCACTCAATCATCCTTCTGACTGATTCAACTCTGCTTCGAACATAAGGCTTGAGTTTCCTGTTCACGTTATGGCACCATGACATTGCAATAGTGGAATCCGTAACATATAATATGTCCTTAACCAAACCATTTAATGCTTTGTTCACGATAAACGTTACTTCAGTCATGAGTAATATGGCAATAAGTTCGTTCCTAGGTATCGTAGCTGACAAAAGCTTTGATTTGGCCGTGAGTAACTGGTTGGAAAATGATCCATCCTGTAACTCAAAGCCAATGTATATTGCAACTCCCCCCGCATGTGCGGCCGCATCACTAATACAAACCAGCCTTGCTGTATTCGGATCAATAGCATCCTGAGGGACCACACATCTTGGAATGGTTAGAACAGGGAAATCGACTACTTGAGTAAGTATCTCTTTCCAATGCTCTTGATCCTTAGGAGAAAGCTGTTGATCCCAAGCCAAGTGGTTGAGCTTGGACAGATGGAGTTTGAGCTGAAGCTTCAGCGGTTCCCATATACCAATGGGGTCAAACAATTCTGCAACTTTCGAAGCACACATCTTTCTCGTTAGTTTTATATCTCTCATCAACTGCTGGGCATCATCAACAGTAACTATTGGCTGATCATTTGGTTTTTTCGCTCCCCTGATTTTCTTGTGGAAATTTAGCTCCGAAAATCCGGGTGAAAAAAAATCCTGTTCGGGGGTCCAGCCGTAGCCTAACATTTTCATTGAAGAGCCATCAGCACTGGCTTTGCTACATGGAGGGACACCAGACCTTGCTACAAATTTAAGTGAAAAACCTCCTGAACCCAGCAAGTCTCTGCAGGCATCTATCTGCCTTTCTCTCTCTTCTTCTGTTGCCGCTCCTGTGGCTACATCGTCAACATATCTATCCTGAGACAATGGTCCCATGGCCACTTTATATTCAGGACCTGCTTGCCTAACCATTTCATCAATGGCAAAACCAGCCTGGTTTCCTGTAGGAGTCACCCCATACCATGCTACTAACATGACCCAAACCTCTGGCGGGATATCCGACTGTAGGGAGTGGTTGAACAAAAACAAAGAATACGGATATGCCGATTCATTAAGTTTCAGCTGGTTATACATCTTTGATATATCTGACGACCATGCAAACCTTTTAACCCTGTTCCTGATCAAAATTTCCGCAAGGTTACCTAACCTGTTCTCCCCCTTTGCCAGGATCAGGTTTAAACCTGTCATAGTCGGATCTACAATCATACGGATCGGTGTGCTGACGGAGTCCTCTTTAGCCACAATCCTCCAAGGATAGTAGTGGTGAAAAGGAGCATCACTTATCTTCTGCTTAACTTCAGTTCCCATTTCATCCATCTTGGTCATAAAGCCCTTGGAAACTAAATCTGCATGAGCTTCCTTCATTTTGTCTTTAAGCATAACAGGCTTCTTGCACTGTTGAACGTATACAGTCAACGCCGAAAAGTAATTATTTGGACCCTTGTGGCGCTGTGTTAGGAACGTAACTGGATCCTGTAGGAATGGTAAATCTACGAAAACTGCCCTTTTTAGGTAATCAATGAAGACTGAACGTTCAATGATATCCTGTTCTACTGTTTCCGTGAGAGTAATAGCCCTTGTTCTGGGTGATTCCTTGCACTTTACACACTTTGCGCAAGAGGGACACCTATAGGATACCAAAGTTCCCCCATCATCCGGAGCTACCATGTTCCTTAGTTTGGCAATCGGGATCATGGCTTTGTGTACAGAGGATGAATGGGAGAAAGTTCCACTGGAAAGATCCAGCAGGTTGTAACCATCTCCCACGTCATCCGACACAACATAGCCATGAGCCCTCAATGGAGTTTCAAAGGGCTCCAAGTGCTCTTCTAACGGACTTGGCTTCTCTGAGTGGTGGACAGGATCAAAGTAATCCATGCCTGGGAGTAATTCAGAATCAAATACGTCCATTACCGATTGAGTTAACCCTTGCATGCATGACTGAACTTGACTTAAGACCGACATGAAATGAACTGCATGACTGGCCCCAGTTGGCGTAGAAGTTTTTTTAAAACTTTCATGAGTTCCCCCATAACAAATGTTCGAACCAAAAATATCCGTGAACGGGGATTTAAAAACACTAATCCCAGAAGGAAGCGTGAAGAGGTGGACAGGGAGGACCTGAGCATGAATACCAAGGAGTAGTTGAACCTTAGAGCCGCCCACATACTCAGGCAGCTTGTGTGATGCCAGTGCGGTAAACTCCTTGGTTGCTCTAAACTCCTTGTTTACCTCTTCTAACGAATGCTTATCAAAGGGCCCCGCAACTTCCGTCAATCCATGACACAAGAAGGACTGATAGTCGGATTCATCAGTCGTAGACATGTTGAGTTGATAAGTACCATAATCCGTGATAACTTCCCCCCCCCCCACCACCTTCAAGACAGTTGGGGATTGAGAAATAACTTTTATCTTTTCTCTTTCTGCAAGCTCGCCACTAATCATATGAATGTTTGCCCCAGAGTCAAAAAAACAAAGGCACTTTGAGCCGCCAATCTGAAGCCATTGCATCACATAAATTGAAGGGTTTGCATGGATAGAGGGGTTTGGGAAATCTTTTTTCTGCCCCTCCTGGGTGGGGCTACCTACCCTAGTTGAATTACCTGTTTGTGTGTCAAAAATAACTTCAAACGGATCATCTCGAGGGCGGGAAGATTTGATGCAGGGGGGGTATTTACTAACAGTATTATGAATCGAACCCGCATATAAAACCATAGACGGAGTGACAGAACTGGGATTGAAGGAAGGCCAATAATCCTTAAGCAGTCTACCTACTTCCTCTGTGGTCGGTTTTGGATGACTCGGGTCCTGGCACATAATTACACAGAACGGAGGCGAACTAATACCGCTGGATTGGCAATAATTCGCACACGCTTTGCATGACAATGGGCCTGCCTTCTTCACATTAGAGCACAAGCGAACTATTTTATTATCATTTTTCTTTCTTCTGCACTTGTCTAACGGCCCCATACATACGAAACATATTTTTTTACTCCCAATGTCCCTTCTTTGTTTTGGCGTGGAAGAAAAAAATTCAGTGCATACTGCAGTTTCATGATCATGATTATCAATTGGGCACGGAAATTTTAATGCAGTATTGTACCAACCTGCTGGTTTTGTAGCTGGGGGACGCGTAGAACGTGGCCGGTCAGTCTGAGCAGCAAGCACTGCAGGCCGTTGGTCCTGCTGCTGGTCAGAGGGGTCATCATCATCGGCCTCTTGTCCCACGTGGGCGACCGTTGCAGCCTTAGCCTTCGCCTTGGGAGGCTCCTTCTGCATCACATCAGGGGTATTGCTGTCGTGAGCATCAGCCTCTTCATCAATGAACCGCCTGAGGAGGAGGAAGGCGGGTTCGCCTCTGACCAGCTTCGAATCGCAACCCTGATTCCTAAGTAACTTGAAGAAATCTAACTTTTCTTCATACGGAATGAAATCTATGATGCGTTTCATGATCGGCTGAGAGTAAAGATGCTGTTGATAAGCATTTTTATCTATAGCCGTCTCATTAGACACCTCATCTATTTCCTTGAGTACGAAGTCTAACATCATAAAATATTCCGCTTTCTTAGCCAGATTAGAAGATGTAGGCTTGGGGGTAGATTCCATTTTATGGAGTAACGTATCCACAATGGTTACAGGGTTGCCATATCGGTCAACCAACCATTCTTTTAAATCAGAGTAATTCTTGGACATCTTACTTGCTTGAAATTTCACTTTATTAGATAAGTAATGATTGTACAGTTTACTCACTTTCTTTGCATCGTTGCCTTGACCCCGGAATGAATTTTCGAAATCCCTCAAAAATGCATACACAGTTTGATCCCCTGTCCCTGAAAAGGGTTTCACTACAATATCTAATCTGGATCCTGAGTTCGAATCGTAGATCTCCGCCGATTTATACAACGATTCTGACTGATCCTTCCAAATACCAGCCTCTTCAATCGCAGAGGTCACCAAATCTAACAGATCTTCATCAATAGACAAAAACTCAGAGTATTTATCCATTGCCGTATCACATGACTCGATAAGTTTATTCAGTATAGGCACCTGACGCACCACTGCGTCTTTAATTTCTGCCTCGGAAGTCTTAGAATTCAACGGGTTATCAGAAATGATTTTTTTTAGCTCAGTAATTTTTCTTCTAAGCTTGTTTTCTGCCACCTCCCTTTTCATTGAATTGTCCCTTTTCCTTGAACGGGGGGGTGAAGCACTTAATGAACCACGATTCCTACTAACTCTTGCAGAATTGTACAGAATACTGTCAGAATCGTTATCCTGGTGGTGGTATGGCCTGGATTGGTCTCGAACCTCGCTCCGTACCTGTACAGGCTGGAAACCGGGATTACTGTCCGAATTTCTCAGCCCAATAGCATCACATCCATCCATAGCATCCAAACCATCCATGCTACCATCTTGTTGATAACCACTGGTCATATGTCTACCGTTAAGTGGTTGACCATTTATCACACTGCGTGATGAAGACCTACCTTGACCAATAGGTGGATTGGTACCCGTGACTGGAGCAGTACGATGGGGCAAAGTTTGAGAGAATGAAAGATTATCATTCCTGCTGGTACCAGAATTAACAACAGGGTCCCCTGTGCGCATGGGGGTAATATTAACCCTGTCAGATTCCTGGGTATGAACCGCATTGTCCCCCAATTCAGGAGTACGATCCTGAGATAGTGCACTAAAATTCCCCCCCATTCTATGAATTTCAAACGAATTTGCAGCCACAGGGGGAGAAGTAACCTTTTCGTTAATCCCGGGTACAGCAGTACTGATCCTTACCGTATTAACTTGATCAAGTGTAGACCTATTTACACTTGGTGCACGTGCACCTGGAGTAGATACCCCTGCCCTAGTATTAGTAATGATCGGTAAACTGAGATTCGGTGCATTAGAAGCCGTCAATTTGCGCAGCACTTCCTTCTGGTTAGTAACAATGGTCCGGATCCCTTCGATCATTGATTTATTGGTTGTGGATTCAGTTAAGGCCCTTTTAGCATCTGCACTTATTTGAGAGATATGCCCATCTTGAACTTGAAACTGGTCCTCATACTCCTTAAGAGCAACATTACAGCTCTCGACCATGTCAACCATGGTCGCGTTCATCTCCCCAGCCTTGATATCCACCCTTTTCAGTGAACCTTCTACGGAATGGAGTGCCTGTTCAACCATTTTAACCGATTTCCTTACAGAATCTAACTCACCCAATGCGGAGTCTAGTCTGTCATCAGTCTTATTGGCTTTCTCAGACATTTCTTTCAGTTTGAGTTCAAAGTCTTTTGCCTTTTGTTCAGATTGCCTTTTAAATCTAGTCATTTCATCGTACTTATCGTTGGTGATATTTACATTTTTGTTTGAGACTGTTAGCAAATCTTTAACAGTCTTCTTCAGCCTTTTGACGGATCCGTGCAAATCGGTGTCGTCTTCTTCTAAATCCCTCAAAAACTCAATTGCTCCGTGTGTCATTGGCGTAGATAAAGTATCATTCAACCCATCTGTATGATCTGCCTCCAGCTCACAAGTTAACACATCCGGTTCAATTGTATCTAGGTGAGAAGTTGACTGAAGCTCTGGAATTTGCTCAGAGTGTGCATACCTTGGCTGCGTCTGAGCAATTTCCGGAGTGTCAGAGAAAACATTTTCTGGACACTCAGTTCTATCTATGTGGACACCAAATGATGACTTTTTGGGCAAACTGTTTCTGCTAAAAGTCCCATTATTTTCCTCATCGATAGCGCGTAGTTCCAATTGATCTCTATAATCTAGTAATTCCTTGATAAGCTGCTCAACTGGAGACATGTACTCTCGCTGTGCTGCCATTACTAGATTTGCTTTAATCATTTGAATTTCATCATTAAGGGTATTGAACCTAGACACAATTAAACTAGGCCAATTTTCCTCGTTAATTAAATCCAATCCGTATCTTGCAATCCGATCTCTAATTTGTTCAAGTTCGGATTCGACGTTGTGCTTGTCCTTGAAGTAATCGACAGACTTCCTTTGTTCCCTAACTAAAGAAGTCCCATAGCCAACCCCATAACCACTCTCTTCAAACCTATCCTCCCCCGTGTCAGGTTCCAGTATAGGAGGGGGGGCACGTATCTGAGAGAGTTCTGGGACAGGGCGGGAATCATCTGGATCCAATAACCTAGGGGTGCTATTTAACTGACTGGTTTCCCTGGACCGTCCGCTACGCAGCATTCCCGGTATTACTGAGCCTAAATCCCCCAAGTTCTTCAAATCCTTTTTAGACATGTTGGAAGGTCAACAACCTTTTTTGTCTCAAGCTTAATTGTAGCGCAAATCCGAGAGGATAACCGTAACGAAAATGATGACAAACACTATAACCAAACTGTTGACATACCTCAGCTTGGCGTTGTCACTGTTCCTCTGGGTTCCTCTGTCGCTGCTGGCGGTGTACTGCTTCTTGTGCCCGAACCCGGTATGGTTGTCAGCCTTGGCTCCCATACTCTCTGAAGTCCACAGAACAGGTATTAAGCTGAAACAAATAAGTATATATTATTATCAGCTCAATGATCACGTACACATACAACAACACCGCGGCTGGGTTCAATAAATACCAGCTCATAATAGCGATAGAGTAACTAAATATCCAGACCAACAAACTGGCATATTTAACCATAGACTTTAGAAGGGCGTAATAGTGCTTGTGCAACATTAATGTCCGAATACAAAAAAATAGGGTTAAAACAGTACCTATCCGGCAAAAATAGACCAGATCCGGTGTTGCTCAGTACAAGCCGCACATTATTACATTTACTAGTTATCTGAAAATATATATCCGTTAATATAAAAAGGGGCAGCATGTACATATGATAAAAGCACGCTGACGAGGTAGAA
>ERZ802827.1341-NODE-1341-length-12306-cov-14.968_pt1 | contig 12306 bp, 9 predicted proteins | sample MGYA00345652_ERZ802827 | MGnify/ENA primary metagenome ERZ802827 (study PRJEB30503, sample SAMEA104212372) | marine metagenome | biome: Westerlies Biome; feature: [SRF] surface water layer (ENVO:00010504) within the epipelagic zone...; material: water... | reverse complement strand
ATCCAAAATTTGTATGTTTTGTTCCAGAAAATAGAAAAGAAATAACTACTGAAGGTGGTTTGGATGTAGTTAAAAATTTTAAGGCATTAAGCAATGTATTAAAATCTATTTTAGAAACTGAAATTAAAGTATCAGTTTTCATTGATCCAGATAAAGAGCAAATAAAAGCAACTAATGATTTGGGAATTAACACTATAGAATTTCATACAGGCTCCTATGCAAATGCTTTTTCCAAAAATAAAAACATAGATAAAGAATTAAAAAAAATAGAAGAAAATTCACTTTTTGCAAAACAAATTGGGTTGAACTGTCATGCAGGACATGGTTTGACATTTGAAAATGTTGCTTCAATTGCTGCTTTACCAAATATAACAGAGCTAAACATTGGGCATTTTATCATAGCTGATTCTATTTTTAATGGGTTACAAAACTCAATTTTAAAAATGCGTAATATTATAAAGCAAGCTTCATTATGATTTTTGGTATTGGAACAGATATTCTTGAAATTGAAAGGATAAATAAAATTTTAAATAAACAAAATGAAAAGTTTATTGATAGAATATATGGATCAAATGAAATTAGTTTTATTAAAAATAAAAAAAACAATTTGAAATATTTTTTAGGTAAGAGATTTGCAGCTAAAGAAGCTACCTGGAAAGCTTTTAATCCTAAACGTGGTGACGGTTTAATATTTAAAGAGATTGAAACTCTTAATGATAGAAATGGAAAACCTTACTTATTTTTTTCAGGCAAAACTGAAAGATATATAAAAGAAAAGGAAAACGAACTTAAAGGAAAGCTTAAATTTGATATTTCCTTATCTGACGAAAGGCAATACGTTATTGCGTTTGTCGTAATTTCGCTTGCTCCATTTGGTTAGTTATAGCATAAGGGAATTTTATTAAAGTGCTATTTACTCGGAGATAGATTAATGAGTGTCGCAAAGAAGAAAGAAAGTAATTCTATTAAAGAACTTTTGAAAACTCTTTTAATTGCAGGATCTATTGCGATTTTTTTTAGGTCTATTTTTTTTGAACCATTTAATATCCCTTCAGGTTCAATGATTCCGACTTTATTAGTAGGTGATTATCTATTTGTATCTAAATATTCTTATGGATATTCCAAATATAGTTTTCCTTTTGGAGTGGTTCCAATTTCAGATAGGATTTTAGATGAAGCGCCAAAAAGAGGTGATGTTATTGTTTTTAGAAAACCAGGTGATGAAAGTATTGATTATATAAAGAGATTAGTTGGACTACCAAAAGACACAATTCAAGTTAAAAAAGGTATCTTATTTATTAATTCAAAAAAAATAAAAAGAGTAAAAACTAATATTGGAATTATGAAAAATATTTTTGGGGATGAAAAAGTTCTTACACAATATAAAGAAACGTTTGATGACACAAATTCTCATCAAATAATTGAATCTAGCGATAATGATCCTTTTGACGATACAATTGAGTTTAAAGTTCCTAATGGTCATTTCTTCTTTATGGGAGATAATAGAGATAATAGTAGAGATAGTAGAACTCCTGAGGTTGGTTTTGTTCCCAAAAAGAACTTAATTGGTAAAGCACAGATTATATTTTTCTCTCATAATGGTTCTGCGTCAATTTTTGAGTTTTGGAAGTGGCATAAGTCGATTAGATTTTCTCGAATAGGTAAGGCCATTGAATAGTGATTACCAATCAACTTGAAAAAATAATTAAATATAATTTTAATAATGTTAATTTATTAGAAGAAGCACTTATTCATTCAAGTTATTTCAGTAAGATTTGTAAAAGTAATAAAAAAAATTATGAACGTTTAGAATTCCTCGGCGATAGAGTTTTAGGTTTGGTTTTAGCTGAATATGTTTTTAATGTTTTTCCAGAAGCAAATGAAGGTCTATTAAATAGTCATTATCAAAAATATGTTAGTCAGAAATATCTTTTACAATATTCAAAAAAAATACAACTTTCAAATTATATAAAAACACAAAAAGGTGATAAATTAGAGGATAATGAATCTATTTTAAGCGATGTTGTTGAGTCTATAATTGGTGCAATTTATTTAGATTCTGGATTAACAGACTGTAAAAAATTTATAATTGATGAAATCATTGGCGAAGTCATTAATTCTTCTGAACCAATTAAACATCCTAAATCTATACTTCAAGAATATTGTCTAGATAAATATAAATCATTACCAAAGTACGAAATTTTAAATAAATCTGGAGACGATCACAGTCCAATTTTTACAGTTTCAGTTAATATTGAAAATTTTGAAACAGTTTCTGCTAAAGGTAGAAATTTAAAAAGTGCTGAACAATCAGCAGCATTGAAACTTTTAGATATTTTAAGAGTTAAAACTTTTTGAAAAGAAGTGGTTTATACTTAACTTGAATAAATTAGAATCTAAATCTGGCTTTGTTAACATACTTGGCATTCCAAATTCTGGAAAGTCAACTTTAATAAATAAATTAGTAGGAAAAAAAGTTTCAATAGTATCTCATAAAGTTCAGACTACTAGATTTTGTATTAGAGGAATTTGTACGCATACATTTGATAATCTATCAAAAAGTCAAATTATATTAATTGACACTCCAGGTATTTTTCCTGCAAAAAGACGATTAGATAAAGCCATGGTGTCTGCTGCTTGGTCAGAGTTAAAACATTCTGACAAAGTAATTTTTATTCATGATGTAACAAAGTCTTTTGAAAATAATAGCCTAGATGTAATTAATCAAATATTTAAGATAAAAACTGATGTAATATTAGTTTTAAATAAAATTGATTTATTACCAAAAGACAAATTATTAAAAAAAATACAACATATTCAAAGTTTATATGATTTTGCAAAAGTTTTTTTAGTTTCTGCTCTAAATGGGAGTGGATGTAATGAATTAATTGAATATTTAGCGGATTCAATGCCAATACATCCTTTTATGTACGACAATAATACTATTTCAGATTTACCCTTATCGATTTTAGCATCAGAAATCACAAGAGAAAAACTATTTAAGAATTTAAATAAAGAGTTACCTTATAATTTAATGGTTGAAACTGAAAAATGGGATGTAAACAAAGACAAAAGTATAAATATTCAGCAAAATATTTATGTTAATAAAAATAGTCATAAACCAATAATATTAGGAAAGGGAGGTCAAAATATAAAAAGGATTGGTATCCTAGCTCGTAAAGATTTAGAAAATCTTTTAGATAGTAAAATACACTTGTTTTTATTTGTTAAATTTAAAAAAAACTGGATGGAAGATCCATCTAAATATTCATCAATTGGTTTAAACTATAATGCCTGAATGGAATGATCTAGGAATAGTTTTATCTGCAAAAAAATATGGCGAAAAGGGACTTGTAATTAATATTCTAACCGAAAATCATGGACGTTATTTAGGTTGGTTAAATTATTATAAAAATAAAAGTGTTTTAGCAGATGTTCAGCCGGGTAATCTAGTAAATGTTTTCTGGAAATCTCGATTGATTGAACAAATGGGAAAATTTAAAATTGAACTTATTTCGTCAGTTTCTGGAAAAATATTTGACGAAAAGCTAAAACTGCAAGCACTAAATTCATTGTGCTCCATATTAGAAAAAGTTTTACCTGAAAGACAAAGTTATTCTGAAATTTTCAATGCGTCTAATGCTTTCATAAATCTCCTTACATTGCAGGATCAAAGAAAAAATGATCATTGGATAGAGGGCTATGTCAAATGGGAAATTGGTGTTTTATCATCTATTGGATTTTCCTTGGACTTAAAACGATGTGCTGTAACAGGAGCTAAGACTAATTTATACTTTGTAAGCCCAAAAACTGGAAAAGCAGTTTCCAAAGAAGGTGCTGGCAAGCATGCTCCTAAGTTGCTTTTATTACCTTTTTTTTTAGGAGGTGAGAAAGTTATAGGTTCAAATTTTTATAAAGAAATTTTGGCTGGTTTAAATATTACATCTTATTTCTTTAAAAATAAATTGCTATTATCTATAAATACTAACAAAGCAATCAATTTGCCTAAACCAAGAATTCGGTTTGTTGAACTAATTGAAAAATTATAATTTATAAAAGAGAATTTATATGGAAAAAACTGATTTACTCGACGAAAATATAAACTCAACTACTTTTTCAAAGGCAATTTCTGAACGCTATCTTTCATATGCATTATCAACAATAACATCTAGATCTTTACCTGATGTTCGAGATGGTTTGAAACCAGTGCATAGGAGAGTTTTGTACGCAATGCTCCAATTAAAGTTAAATCACAATCTTAGCTTTAAAAAATCTGCAAGGGTTGTAGGTGATGTAATGGGTAAATTTCATCCTCATGGTGATGCTGCAATTTATGAGTCAATGGTAAGAATGGCTCAAGATTTTGCTTTGAGGTACCCACTGGTAGATGGTCAAGGAAATTTTGGTAATATTGATGGAGATAATGCAGCAGCCATGAGATATACAGAGGCTAGAATGACTAAAGCTGCAGAGTTGCTTCTTCTTGATATTGATAAAGATACTGTTGATTTTAGAGTAACATATGATGATGAAGGAAAAGAACCTGTTGTATTACCTTCTGCTTTTCCTAATCTTTTAGCAAATGGCTCTCAAGGTATAGCTGTTGGCATGGCCACTTCTATTCCGCCCCATAACATAAGTGAATTAGTAGATGCACTTCTTCATTTAATCAAAGCTCCTAACGCATCAGATACTACAATTTCTAATTATATAAAAGGACCTGATTTCCCGACTGGTGGAATTTTGGTGGAGCCTAAGTTGTCTATTGAAGAATCATATAGAATTGGAAAAGGGGGCTTTAAATTAAGGGCTAGGTGGCTTGTTGAGAAATTAAAAGGTGGTCAATGGCAAATCATAGTAACTGAAATACCTTATCAGGTGCAAAAAAGTAGATTGTTAGAGAAAATTGCTGAATTAATGGAAAATAAAACACTTCCGATGTTGTCAGACATCAGGGATGAAAGCACAGAAAATATTAGGTTGGTGGTTGAGCCTAAAAGTAGAAATTTATTACCTGAAATGATTATGGAGACACTCTTTAAGAAAACTGACTTAGAAACAAGAGTATCTTTAAATTTGAATGTTATTGATGATAAAAATATTCCTGGAGTTAAATCTCTTAAGGAAACATTAAAATGTTGGTTGGATCATAGACAGATAATACTTCAAAGAAAAAGTCAGCATAGATTATCCCAAATTGAGAATAGGATTAACATTTTAAATGGTTATATAACTGTTTATTTAAATCTTGATAAAGTTATTGAAATAATTAGAGAAGAAGATAAGCCAAAAGAGGTATTAATATCTTTTTTCAAAATTAATGAAATACAAGCAAATGCAATTTTGGATATGCGTTTACGCTCATTAAGAAAATTAGAAGAGATTGAGTTAAAAAAAGAACTTAGCAATCTGCAAAATGAATTAGAAATACTCAAAGATATTCTTAATAATGCAGATGAACAATGGAAAGTTATTTATTCAGACATTAAAGATCTAAAAAAAGAATTTAAAGATATATCAAATAGAAAAACAGACATTGAAGAATTACCAGATGTTGAAGATTTTAATGAAGATCAGTTCGTTGTTAGAGAACCGATAACAGTTATTTTATCTGAGCAAGGATGGGTTAGAACTCAAAAAAATCATTTGGATGGTGATGTGGAATTGAAATATCGCGAAGGAGACAAGGAAAAGTTTAGAATACATGCTTTAACTACTGATAAAATTATTTTCTTTGCAGATAATGGAAGGTTTTTTTCTGTTCCAGCGAATAAATTACCTAGTGGAAGAGGCTTTGGAGAACCTGTTTCTCTTACAATAGATGTAAAGGGAGATAACAAAATTATATCATGTTTCCCATTTTTTGAAGGAAGTGTTATTTTAGCTTCAGAATCTGGACATGGTTTTAAAATAAAAACCACTAATTTAGTTGCGCAAACCAAGTCTGGGAAACAAATTATAAATGTTAAAAACAATAATAAAGCAAAAATTTGTAAAAAAATAATTGGAGATACAATTGCTATAGTAGGTAATAACAGAAAATTAATTACTTACTCAATTGAAGAAGTTCCTGAGTTAAATAAAGGCAAAGGTGTAATTCTTCAAAGATATAAAGATGGTACTTTATCAGACATTATTACATTTAAAAAAGAAGATGGTATTAGTTGGAAAATGAATGGTGGTCGACAAAGAACCGAGAAAGAACTATTGACTTGGGAAGGAAAAAGAGGTGGTGCAGGTAGGATGGTGCCTAATGGCTTCCCAAGGCCTCCAATATTCAATTAAGCGCTGAGTTTAATTATCATTTTAAGTCTTTAATTAACATAGATATTGTATATATTTTAGGCATTTTTTTTTTAAAAAATGGTATTAAATAATTTACTAAGTTTTATTAAGTGCTAAATTTAATTATAATTTTAAGTTTTTAATCAACATAGATATTGTATACATTTTAGGCAATTTTTTTTAAAAAATGGCAGTAAATTACTAACGAAGATTTTTTTTTTTTTAATATTTTTTTTTTTATTAAATATACAAAATATATGTCTAAATATACAATAACTTTAATAATACTAAATCAAATAAACAATATGGGAGTTTTTTTATGAAACGTAGAGATTTTATTACAAAAGCAGGAGTTGCTGCTGGAGCTGGTGTGGTTGCAGCATCATCACTTTCAACTCCAGCTCTAGCTTCAAAAAAAGTTGAACTTAACATTGTTGCTACTTGGGGAAGAGATTTTCCAGGTTTAGGAACTGGTGCACAGAGACTTGCAAAAAGGGTTCAAGAAGTATCTGGTGGAGAAATAGTTACAAAGTATTTTGCCGCAGGTGAAAAGGTAGGAGCATTTGACTCATTTGACGAGGTTGCATCCGGTAATTCGCAAGCATATCATGCTGCAGATTATTATTGGAAAGGCAAACATCCAGGCTGGGCATTTTTTACATCTGTACCTTACGGATTAACTTATACTGAAAATGCTGCATGGATACATCATATGGGTGGACAACAATTGTGGGACAAGTTAGCTGGTTCTTTTGGATTAAAGTGTTTGCCTGCTGGAAACACTGGAGTGCAAATGGGTGGCTGGTTTAAAAAAGAAATCAATACTGCTGAAGATCTTAAAGGATTAAAAATGCGTATACCTGGATTAGGTGGTGATGTTATGGCAAAAGTAGGTGTTTCTCCAGTATCACTTCCTGGTGGCCAAATTTATGAAAATTTGATGTCAGGTGCTATTGATGCTTGTGAGTGGGTTGGTCCTTGGAACGACTACGCAATGAAATTTTATGAAGCAGCTGAATACTATTATTACCCAGGAATGCATGAGCCAGGAGGATTTAACTCATTTGGTTTTAATGCTAAATTTTGGAATGATTTATCAGAAACTCATAAACAAGTTATAACCGCTTGTTCTCATGAACATAATGACTATAACGCAGCTGAATATAATGCAAATAACGGAACTTACTTAACTAAAATGATAGAAGAACATGGCGTTAAAGTAAGAAAATTTAGTGATGAGTTGTATGATACTTGGGCTATAGGTGCAAAAGCAGTGTTCGAAGAAGTACAGGCTCATAGTGACTTAGCGAATGAAATTTATACTAGTTTTGCTAAAGCACGTGATGATGTTGGTAGATGGAAAAACCTTTCAGAAGGTCCATACTATGAGCAAAGGAACAGAGCTTTAGGAATAGAAAGTTAAGCCAAAGTGTTTTATCAGGCATCATTATGATGCCTGATATTATTTTAGAATTCAGATAATAATTTAAAAGTCTCAATGTTAATATGTATTTTTTAGTAAGGTCATTTGGATGGTTGATGGTTACAACAATGATAGCATTTGTTATCAACACATACCTAAGTCTTGGTTTAGGTTGGCCAGTAATTTTTTCAATTTTTCAAAACTCTAACAATTTTAATTTTGTTCAATATGCACAAATTTTTGTTGAAATATTTGTGTATTGTATTGCAATTTTAGGTGTTTTCTATTTTGCTTATAAATTTAAAAATATATCAATTAGAGAAGACTCTTTATATCTCAATAGATTAGTAAATTATTTTATAAGAAGTTGTTTTTGGGCAGTAGTTCTTGTTGGTTTGGCTGATGTTATTATTTCATTTTTAAGAGTAGAAGATTTATTAGTTAATATTGTTGGAAAAGATTTAGCTACGCAACTGGGTAGGTCAAAATTTAGAGGCCCTTATGTACATATTCCGTTAGTTTTAATAGGTTTTATTATTGGATATTTTATTAAAAACATAGCGTTTACCTGGTTAGCTTTCTTAGTTGTAATAGCTGAGTTGTTAATTGTAATTACTCGTTTTGTTTTTTCTTATGAACAAGCCTTTCAAGGTGACATTGTTCGTTTTTGGTACGCTGCTTTGTTTTTGTTTGCTAGTGCTTATACTTTATTTGAAGACGGCCATGTAAGAGTAGATGTTTTATATTCTAAGTTTAGCTTAAAGACAAAGGGTATAGTAAATTCATATGGCAGCATTTTATTAGGTATGACTTTATGTTGGACGATATTACTTTTAGGTATGTGGGAAAAAACAAACGTAATAGTTAACCCCATTTTAACTTTTGAATCTGCTCAGTCAGGTTTTGGTATGTATACTAAATACTGGCTTGCCAGTTTCCTTGCAGTTTTTGCAATCTCTATGATGATACAATTTACTAGTTATTTATTTGAAAGCTTTGCTGATATTAGAAACGAAAAAGGTAAGAGAGAATTACAAGAAAATCTATCTCATTAATTATAGGTTAATATGGAATATTTGTTTTTATTAATTTTAGTTGGCATAATGGCTTTTGCTCTTGGCTCAGGTTATCCTGTTGCTTTTGCTTTACCAGGCTCTGCCATTATTACAATTACCTTGGCAGGGATTTTTGGCCTGATATTTGAACAAGATACGTCCGCATTTTTTGTTCAAGGTGGACCAATTAATTGGCTTACAGCCGGTATTACTAATTTTAGAGGAATTTATTGGGAAGTTGAGAGAGATACTTTAATAGCTATTCCTTTATTCATTTTTATGGGAATAATGTTACAGAGATCGCGAATAGCTGAAGACCTTCTCATAACTATGGCGCAGTTATTTGGAGCTGTTAGAGGAGGTCTGGGTATTTCAGTCGTTTTTGTAGGTGCACTTCTTGCTGCTACTACCGGTATTGTTGGTGCGACAGTTGTTGCTATGGGTTTGATTTCTTTACCTGCAATGCTTAAAAATAAATATTCTCACGGTTTAGCAACAGGTACAATTGCAGCATCTGGTACCTTAGGGCAAATAATCCCACCTTCTATTGTATTGATAATATTGGCCGATCAACTATCTAGCGCTGTAGACATTGCGGATATGGCAAGAAAAAGAATGTATAAAGAGGTAACTGGAAATTTAACAATGCCATCTGAGTTTGGTGTAAGTTCTACAAGCGCAGGTGACATGTTCATGGGAGCATTACTACCAGGTTTAGTTTTAGTTTTACTTTATATGATATATATATTAGTAGCTGCTTATTTGAAGCCAGATTTAGCGCCAGCAGTTCCCCTTGAAGGAAAAAGAGATAAAAGTTTTGTAGTAAAGGTTTTGTTGTCATTAATTCCACCTTTAACATTAATATTTATAGTTTTAGGCTCAATAATTGGAGGTATAGCAACTGTGAATCAAGCAGGTGCTATTGGAGCTGTTGGTGCTTTAATAATGGCAGGATATAGACTTACTTCAGGTAAAAAAGGTAGTTTTTATCCATCTATAATTGCTATTTCATCTATTATATTTATTGGCATTGTTACTTCTATATATACAGTCAATATAAGATCAGTTCAAACTAATGACGATGTAATTGGGGTTGTTCTAGCAATTATTGGAACAATTGGATTGTTAGTTGCTATTGGATGGAGTGCTTGGAGAGCTTTCAAAATTGAAGACACACTTAACGGTGTAATGCTTGAAACTGCAAAAACCACCTCACTAGTTTTTATTATTTTATTAGGTGCTGCAATGTTAACAGCAGCTTTTCGAGGTTTTGGTGGCGAAGAAGTTGTCAAAGATTTTTTGGTTGGAATGCCTGGTGGTTTTTGGAGCCAGTTTGTAATTGTAATGATTGTTATTTTTGTACTTGGTTTCTTTCTTGATTTTATTGAAATTGCAGTTGTTGTGGTCCCTATTGTTGCGCCCATATTACTTATGGATCCAGGTGCTAATATTACTGCTGTATGGTTAGGTGTAATGATTGGCTTGAACATACAAACTTCTTTTTTAACGCCACCCTTTGGGTTTGCCCTTTTCTACTTAAGGGGTGTTGCATCAAAAATTGTTACTACAATAAGTATGTATAAGGGAGTAATTCCATTTATCTCCCTGCAGATTTTTGCAATGATTATTGTTGGTTACGCTGAGACAATTGTAAATTATTTACCCACTAGATTATCTCTATTAGGTAATTCAGCCCCCCCCCCAATGAACCCAAAGCTACAGTCTTGCATGCAAGACTATGTTTTTGAAAGATTGAAAATAATTTCACCAGAAATCATTTCAATTTCTAATAAAATAAAGAATGTTGACATTTCATTCATGGGTAAAAAAAATCAAAACAGATTATTAAAAAGTATTAAAAATATAAATGAATCATCTTTGTTATTGCCTGAAGTATATGAAATTAATAATGAAATTAAGCTTTTAGCCTTAGATTATAAGCCAATAAGAGACAATGTAAGATTTTTAGAGCTTAAAATTAATAAATCAAAAGAAAAAATCAAAAACCTTAAATCTTTACTTCAAACAATTGATGAAGTGAAAGAAAATAAAAAATATTTGGATGTTAGTGAAGAAATTGATAATGAGCAAAAAAATATTCAAAATCTAAATCTACAAAAACCTGATAATTGGAAAGAAACATATAAACAATTTAATAATTACCTTAAAAAAGAGACAGTCACCAAAATGAAGTATAGAAGATTAGCTGACAAAGGGTATGGTGATTTACAAAAATTTATTTTTTCAATTGAGGACAGTGATAAATTAAAGAGTTTAGAAGTTGATTTTAATAAAATTTCAAAAATTGAAGTTGATTTCAACAAAAGCGTATTAATAAAATTAGTGTCTGAATTAGAAAATCGCTTAAAAAAAATAAGTGGTACTTACACTATTACTAGCCAATTATCTAAAATGAAAAAAGAATTAAAACGCAAAAAGACTAATGTTGATAAAATTAATAAATACTACTCTAAGGCAATTAAAGTTTTTAAAACCGAAAATGAATGGAGAGAAAAAGGTAAAATTTTTCTATTACCTTCATTAATATCATTAGAACAATTAACAAGAGGAAATATAGGCTTAAGAAAGCAAGCCCAAATTCCACCTGAACAAGCTAAGGAAATTTTATATTGTCAAACTTTGCATAAAGATTTGTCTTTATACTTTTAATTTTTAAGGTTCATTAATGCAATCCTCAAAAACGTCTTTTAAAAATATGATGGTAGCTCCTCATCATTTAGCAGCAAAAACTGGATCAGATATTTTAAAAGAGGGTGGCAATGCAATAGAAGCAATGATTGCATCAGCCGCAATGATATCTGTTGTTTATCCGCATATGAACTCAATGGGTGGAGATAATTTCTGGTTGATATCAGATAAAAATAAAAAGGTCACTGCAATTGATGCATGTGGTCCTGCTGCAAAAAATGCATCTATAGATTCATATAAAAAACAGGGTCTTAATCAAATTCCTTCACGTGGTGCTTTGTCTGCATTGACAGTTCCTGGTGCAGTCTCTGGTTGGAAGTTGGCACATGATTTCAGTGTAAAAAACTTGGGAGGAAAACTTCCTTTAAGTCGCCTTTTATATGATGCAGAACAAGTATCAAAAGATGGAATTGCTGTTACAAATACTTTAAAAAATAACTTAAAGTCTAAATTATCTCAACTCATTGATATTCCAGGGTTTAAAGAAATATATCTCAAGGATGGTAGGATACCAGAAGTTGGAGATAAATTAGTTTTTCCAGCAATGTCAAAAACATTTTCTAAGTTAATCCAAAATGGATTGGATGATTTTTATATAGGGGAGCTTTCTAAAAACATTATATCTGATTTATCTGATCTTGGTTCTCCTTTAAGTAAAATTGATTTTAATAACTATAATGCCTCTTTAGTTAAGCCTTTAGAATTAAAAATCAAAAATACTAAACTTTTCAACCTACCACCTCCCACTCAAGGATTAGCTTCGATCTTAATTTTAGGTGTGCTAGATGAATTATCTGTTCTTTATAAAGATGATGTTGATTTTATTCATACTAT
>ERZ802827.1321-NODE-1321-length-12418-cov-6.83596_pt1 | contig 12418 bp, 7 predicted proteins | sample MGYA00345652_ERZ802827 | MGnify/ENA primary metagenome ERZ802827 (study PRJEB30503, sample SAMEA104212372) | marine metagenome | biome: Westerlies Biome; feature: [SRF] surface water layer (ENVO:00010504) within the epipelagic zone...; material: water... | reverse complement strand
ATGTCCACCAGGTTGACTGATTGCACCACCAGCTGAATACACACCATAAGATGGTGGTGCGTTGCTTACATATATGTTCAGGTTTGATGATGCTTGGTTAGCAATAACAGCGGGAGTTGATACTGTATTACTTACAATCCTACCCTTAATTCTAAGGTATTTTGATATATTTTTATTTAAGTTCGAGTTCCAATCAACAGTGATACTAGGTGTATTGGGACTGGATAGCGATGTTACATTAAAGTTCTCTTCTTCAGTATTAGCATCTTGCTCAATAACATATTCTTTAATTACATCTCTAATATCATCAGGTGTAATTGCACCACTAGTAGGAATACTAGCATTTTCAGTAGCATCTAGAACATATGGTAGGTGAGCCTGACCAGTAGATGTAGGATATTTTCCTTGACTAAAATCATACGGTGCATCTAAGTCTGTGACTCTGTATAACTCTTTAGCAGAAATAGATGCATTAGGATCACCAAGACTTTTTCTGATATCATTAAAAGAGATCTGAGTACCAGGGGCACCCGTTAGGAGTTCTTCTGTTTTTTTACTCCAATCATTTGATGCCATGTTTCAAATATTCTTAAGACAATGTAAATGTGACTGATCCGACGCCTGCAACACTGATGTATACCTTAGAGGGATCAGAGGCGTCCTGTTCAATATTTAGTGAGGAAGTTCCAGAGGAAACATAGGATCTGAAGATGCTCGCATCAAGAGCATTAGACCCCTGTTGAGTTGCATATTGGTGCTTATTGTACTGCTTGTTATAAACCATATGTGCAGTGCCGAGACCAGTGCCAGCTGGTTGAACCTCATTATCAACAGTGCTATTTAAGTCAGACCCTCTAGTAGCATCACTATTGGTAACACCACCAACAAATCCAAGGTGAATAGCATACTGACCGACATCAAAGAAGAATTCAACCTCAGTCTTAATACCCATAGCTCCACCACTATTATCATAGATGAATGGTACATTCTCTGCTGTATTGAAGAACATACAACCAGTGAAAGCTGCGCTATTAGTAGTTCCACCATCACCATATTGAGGCAGAGCAAAATACCCGCCTTCTGCATGTGACATATCGAAGGTTGTTCTAGGTTCATCAGTACCTATACCAATACGAATGAATCCAGACTCTGTGCCACCTATACCAGTAGCTCTTTCATGGAATACTGTATTCTTATAAACCTCAAAATTATTTTCTTCTTTAGGTGATCCATGTGTACCGATAGCAACGCCACCTTCAAACAGAGAATGACCACCAGAAAAGTCTGCACCATCTCTAGAATGACCAACATATAAAACGGTATTACCATCTCTCTGACCAGATGTTGAACCGATACCAACACCGTTACCAATACCATTCAAGAAGATCTCGGCATCATCAAACATTGCGATGCCTTCCGCAATCGGGTAGTTAACTAATGTTGTATTGAAACCAATTCTATTTGTAAGGAAGTTAGTTGCTTGACCATCAGTAATATCAAGGTTGGCAACAGTACTAATACCAGTCGAAGCAACAATGAATCCAGAGAAAATACCAGAACCAATGGAAGTAATTTCTGTAGCGTTTTGAATGGGACCTTCGCTTAGGTTGATCCCAGTACATGTAAGGAAACCAGATGACATAATGTCACCAGCACTGGAAATTCTACCAACATTAAGTTCTAATCCACCACAAGTAATGAATCCTGACTGAGCATCAATATCACCAGCAAATGCAATACGACCATTGTTGAGGTTAAGACCACCACAAGTAACAAATCCTGTACCAGCATCGATATTTGCGGTGCTGCTAATACCACCACCATTCAGATTAAGACCACCAAATGTACCAATACCTGTTCCCGAATCCAAAGCACGACAAGTAATAATACCACCAGTAGCATCAATATCACCTCTACATGAGATGAATCCAGTAGTGCCATCGAGGACGATTTTACCAAATGTTGAGATAGCGCCACCCTGATTCGAGAAGTTTCCATTGACAACCAGATCCTGACATACAACCTTACCAGTTGTAACTACACCAGTATTATCATTGATAGAAATTGCACCATCAACATTAACTGGTTGAGTGAAACTAAGCTCTGTGCCGCCAATAGCTACACTACCACCTACAGTCAGTTCATTGCCAACTACAAAATTCTTACCTGCGCTCTGAGTTACATTACCAGTAATTATTGTGTCATGCAACACACAACTAGATGTTGTGGTAGCAGAGAGAATACCAGTTGCAATAATCTCACCAGCAGTAACATCAGTTACATTAATAGCACCACCAAATGTGCCACCAATAGCTAAGTCTCCACCAACAGTTAGATTACCAGAGAATGTTCCATCACCTCTAATATCAGCACCACCAATAACACCAAGACCTCTACCAAGTGCGGATGAGGTAGAACCAACACCAACAAAGTTACCTACACTAATTTCACCACCAAATGTAGATATACCAGTGTTTCTAATAAAGATACTATTAAGACCAATAGATGTAATTTCGTCTACTTCAATATCAGGAATACCAGTTAATCCTTCCGCCAATCCTGCAACACCAGTGATATCACCAATAACATCACCAATAAATCCACCAGCAGCACCAAGTGCGCCAGTAAATGTGCCTGTACCAACAACATCAACAGCATAGTTTTCTCTTGGTAGGCTTGTGCCAATACCAACACGACCTTCTCTAGTAGCTACAACTCTAGGTAAGAATGAGGACCCTTTAAGACCCCAAACTTCTAATTGTCCGCCATCAGATCCATCTGTGCTTAGTGCAGATCCGTTGTAAAGAACAGAAAGAACAGCTGTTCCTGTTGTAATTTCTCTAAATGATAGACCACTTCTATTATCTTGTAGTGTATTGACACCAACAAAATCGATTGTCTTACTAATACCATTTACGGTAAGACCTGTTACACCACCTGTAATAATACCTGTGGCAATATTGAGTTGACCAAATGAACCTACACCAGTTGTCTCAAAGTTACCAGTACCACTAGTAATAGATTGAATACCACTGATGGATCCAACCATAGCGATATTGCCCTGCTGAGCATTACCACTTAATGTAAGATTCTTTGCTTCTAATCCTTCATATGTACCAACACCACTAATCGCATCTACCTGAATTAAATCACCTACAGCAAAATCAGCTGTCGGGAAAGTTACTGATACACCAACAGGTCTAAAGGCATAGATCGAAGATCCTGCTCCAGGATTAGCATTGACCCATACAGATGTAGGAAGGTTTGTGAGTGCAGAACCATCACCAACAAAACTAGTTGCTGTTACTCTACCCTCTGCCGTGATAGTTGCACCAGTCGTACCAACACCAACTTGGAAAGCTGCCTCAGGTACGGTTGTGCCGATGCCAACCGAATTACCTACAGCAACATTAATATTGCCGTAATGTGTAGCAAAACCAATGACATTTACATGTCGTAGATTGGTTTCATTTTCGACAATTACATTGCCACGGACATCGAGAGTTTCACGCGGAATGGTGGTTCCGATACCTACCTGACCACCAACCGATACCAGATCGTTTTCATCGACCTGAACACCATCCCGAAAGTTGATAATAGTCTTATAATTCGTTGGCATTATCTTAAGTTAGGCAGACCCTTTTTGTTATTTATCTCCCTCAAGTTCATTGACTTTGTTGGTGAGTTCCTTGACAGACTCAATGAGTAGAGGAATCAGTTTGTTATAGTGGACACCCTTTGTGCCATCAGGTTTAGTAGATACTGCTTCAGGGAGAACTTTCTCTACATCTTGAGCGATAACGCCAATGTCATGACCTTTATAGCTCTTGTTACCTTCCTTCCAGTCATACTCTGTACCACGGATTTGCATAACCTTGGCGAGAGGATCTTCAAGCAAGGAAACATTTTCCTTCATAGCAATGTCAGATGTTTGACCATAGAAAGCAACGATATCATCACATACATGCATCGGACCACCACAATATGTGAATCCAGCACCACTCATGAATACATTACCAGAGAATGTGGTGAAACCATTCAGGTTTACTTGCTGCTCAAATGTTACAGATGCAGTGTATTTGGTGTCAGTTGCGATAGCAACAGCGAATCCAGAAGCGGCGTTAAGAACCAAATCACCAGATCCAGGAACTGTTGTAATTTCAGTCTTGTTAGTGCCTACACCAACTAAGACATTATTCATCTTAGCTCCATTGGGGAATTCACCTGTGATCTCGATACTTCCACCGAGTTCAACAGTTCCACTAGTAATCAAGTCATCGGTAAAGTTAACATCGTTAGAGAATGTAACAGGACCATCAAACTGAGACAAAATGTTTTGTTGAGGACCACCCTCAACAATAATTCTCTGTCTAACAATAACTTCATCAAATACCACAGAGTTATTAGATGCAGTCTCACCAGTTACAGTAGGAATAGGAATACCAAAGGAAGATTCTTGCCCACTAGAAGAGGAGATTCTCTTGTTACCAATGTAGAAGTCACCCTCGTTATTCAGACCAGTGTATACAACAGTACCACCAGATCTTTCTTGTGCCTGTGACAGATACTCTTCATCATCAGTCAGTGTTCTATCCTGTACTTGAGGAAGACCAGTAGAATAGTTACCAGGACCATAACCAAGATATTCAAAGGTGTGACCAGATGCACGGAGAATAGAAGGACGCCGTAATTCGATAGCCAGAGGGTCTACCTTGCGTGCTAATGCTCCAGCAAAGTGATGTGCAGGAAGTGTACCTAACACGCCTCTGTGGACCGTCAGAGTGTCATTGCCGCCACCTGAAAGACCTTGTGCTGCTACTCTTACAATCTCTTTATCAATTTCAAGATAATCACCAAGTCTGATTCTCAGATCTGTACCAATACCAGCGTTAGGAAGTTGTACTCTAACAGTTGTTACAATATTATTAATATCATCTTTGATAGTTACTCTCTCACCAGCATACAAGCTTGTATATCTAGATCCAATAGTTTCATTCAATGCAATTTCTTGCCTGTTAGATTCAAATGCGTGTTGATATAACTTGAATCCTGCTGCATGAGTAATATCATTCACTGTAGTAGATGTGAATGTCTTGATACCAGATACAGTATCAACAAGGAAATCACCTACCTTACCATTGGTTGCATTAACAACTCTGAATCTAGTACCTTTCTTGAGACCATGAGGTTCAGAACATGTAAATGTAGTGAGACCAAGAGTATTGTCATAATGTGTAGACGCAATGCTGACAGAGGGTGCAACTCTCATAGCATATTGTCCTGAGACAATAAGAGGATCACCATCTGTTACTGCAATAGCTACGCTACTCTTGCTAGGAATACTATCAATTCTATACAAACCATCGCTAGTTGTACCAATACCAGTGATGGCAATGACATCATTGATAGAGGATGAGATACCAGAAGTAGGAACACCAATAGATGAACCAGAGAATCCTTCAATAGACAGTGTTTCTCCACCTACAAAACCAGAACCAGGTGCAAATACCTCAAATCCAGTGATAGTTGTTGATCCAAGACCAACAGTTACTGTTGCAGTCGCACCATTCCAAACACCAGTATTAAGAAGTCTGGTGTTATATTCTGTTGTTACAGCATATCCAACACCAGTTACTAGATTCTCATGAGTGATAAGACCATTGAGATTATGCTGATTTTCAAATGTAACTGTTACAATACCAGCAGATACCGATGTAATACCAGTAATTGCATATCCAATATTGAACGACTTGTTAAACTTATCAATAGTCTCTCTAGTTACAGAGTTCTTTAAGTCATTGATCTCAACTTTACCTAAAGGAGATCTCTTACAGAAAGAAACAGCAGCTGGAGAGTTCTCTACAATGTTATCTCTATCCTGTTGTGGATAATAATAGGTAACATTCTGCTTATACTTTTTAGGTGTAAACTCCTGCGGTGGAGCATAATCAGAATTCAATAATTCAAGAACATAAACACCATCATTCTGGTCTTTAATGTATGGTTCAACAACAGATGATCTGTAAACAGAGAAGTTCTTCTGGTTATTCTTAATAGAGAATCTAGGTAAGAAAAGATCTCTAGAATTTGTTGTATCAACAAAGTTTCCAGTATTTCTCTCTACACCATTCGTGTCTGTATTTTGGAAGGTAAATTGATATGCATCGATAATACCATCAACAATAAAGTTCCCGTTGTATCCTTTACCATCCAGACCAGCAGTGTTGTTAGAGTCCTGTACAAGTTCAACCTTAATTTCATCATCAACCTCAACCATATGAGGAAGTTCAGTTCTCACAGTGACGGTGTTTGTCGTCTCTGATATAAATGCAATGAACTGATGATTTCTTCTAAAGTTATTGTCCTCTAGTGTGATGGTTGTTGCACTAGGATCAGAAGTCTTAGCGAAACCAGTCAGACTAGAAAGCTGAATGTTAAATCCAGTGACAGGATCTCTAGAGTTGCCCGCTTCCTTGGGGATAACATAACGGACTTTATATAACTTATCTTCAATACTTCTGCTGTCTTCGTATCTCTCAATAAATGAGATATTAGTTCCTTCACCATCAGTTACATAATCACTTGTCTGAATTTGAGTGAAGATATTATTACTAGTTTCACTGTGGATAAACCACTGATTCTGATTCAAGTCCCATTGAATAGGTTGACCAAGGTCACCAGAATCTTTATCTGATACTCTACTCTCAAGTCTCAGTTTTGTGCCACCAATAATCTCAATGGGTACATTATTAATTGCATTGGAGAATGTCGATGCAATCTTAATTTCTGTAGGACTTATAACAATAACATAATATAGTTTATTGAGTTGTAATCCTTCAGGCAGATCACCATCATCACTGTAAATTCTGACAGACTCACCAGTAATCAGACCAATGTTCCCATCTAAGGACATGGAGAACTGAGAGTTTGGTGCAGTTAATTTAGCTTTCTTAGCACCAGTTCTTGTACCCAGAGCACCTGTTGCAATACCAGTCAACTCATTCTCAAGCATCATAACAGAGGATGAATATGTCGTGCCTCCGATATTTACTTTGAGTTGTTCATCATGTCTAGCACCAACTCTGAAACCCTGAGAAAGTGCCAGGGGAGGTTCATCCTGTCTATCAAAACCAAAGATATAAAGGTGACTAGACAGACCTACATTCTTGGTCTTAGTTACATCTAACTGATAGAAACTTACAGTATCAATCTTAGAGTCAGATATATCTACATTTTGAGGTGTAGTAATATGTGTGATATATCCTTGGTCATCTCTTGGGAACGCATCAGGTCTGAAACCATCAGCAATCAGAGAGAATTGACCGAAGTTAGAGTTAGAGTTAGTGATAGATGCGTCAGCACCACTCTCACCTACAAAGTGACCATTGTATCCGATAGCGAACACGGACACAACCTGTACAACAGCATTGTTTGAGATTCTAATATGTGACTGTTCCCACCCTTGTCTATAGATAGCGCCAGAATCTAAGTGATAAACAGTAGAAGCATCTGTAGATGAAGATAGTGATGCCAGTTCAGAACCTCTTACCTGAGGATATGTAATACCTTCATATAATCTTGTAGTTGGGTTATATTTAACAAACGCACGGTCATCCTTCTGGAGTGAAATACCCGTAAACTGGGCAACAACCATCGAACGGAAACCAGTAGCTTTGTTACCGTCAGTGTGCATACCGTTCATGCCAAAGACAGAACGCAGCGAGATGTTAAAGATATATGGAGATGCACCAGTTACAGTATCAGATTCAATCGTAACTACTGCGGCAGTAATATTAGATGGTGTAGCGGGTAAGTTGTTCGGGAATGTGGGTAGACTATATGTAAATGTTGTTGAGTCTACAATAGACTGAACAAATGTAGAGATATTATATTGAGATACATTGACCCCACTAATTTTAACTGGGGTGCCAGCAGTCAGACCATGAGCCTGCTCAGTTCTAACTGTAACCTGAGATGTAGGAGATAAACCATCACCAGAGATGATGCTAGCGATCTCTAATGGGTCATCACCAAGAGCACCAACGATTTCAAATTCAGGACGAACTTTCTCAAAGTCACCCTGATTGTCTGGCCACTCGTATGTAATAGCACGACCAGATGCTTCTTGGAAAGCATATGTCAGCTTGTAATAATACATGCTGAGGTCAGTGTTATCATAACCTTTGACCTCATTGACACCATCAGCATACTCAAAGCATGTCAGTTTATGGTGAGAGAATGTTGGGAGAGATCTATTATCCTCATCAAATCTCTGATGGTCAGTAAATACTAAGCGATCATCCTTTCCATCAAACAAGGAGAACTGCCACATGTAGCAGTTACCAGTAATTCTAAGGATAGCACTATTGGGGACACTATCATCTGTGGGGTTAGGTACATACAGAGGACGGAGCTTAGTCTTTCTAAGGTCAAGACCAACGAGAGATGTACCCCTAGGGATGATAACACCACCGTTGACTGAGTTAAATCTATAGAGTTGATTATTATTTACAGTTAGATCAAATTCACTAGTCAGAGACAGTGCAAATTCTGCCGTTGCTAGTGTTTCTGCACCAAGAGGAGATACACCTACAGCTCTGGATGGGTCAGACGGATCTTTCTTAATAGCAAATCCAGGTCTGTTATCAATAAAGTGCTCACCTGGGAACAAGAGAATAGTTGTCTTGTCAGTAATATCGTTATCAAATCCAGTCTGATAAGAGAAACGAGCAGACTCTAATAGTGCTCGCTGAATAGTTTTGAAGGGTTTCGTTAAGGAGTTACCCTGGTTTGTGATCGAGTCGGTTGCATCAAGATCATTGGGGTTCACATAAAGAATCTTACCCTCAGTATTCTTGATGAAATTCTCTAACTTATTAAGTGGCATCTCTCTTCAAACTGAGAATGGTTGTGCTCTGACTATTTAGACTAAATAAGCAGTGATCTATACGGCTAATTGTCATGTCTGAAATTAGACCGATGAAATGGGTTGCAGTCGGAGCTGGAGCATTATTCGGTATTGCCCACATTGGACTTCTTGGTTATGTTGTTAACAAACCAAAACAACCTGAAATTCCTCAGGTCCCTGCTATTAACATCCCAAGAGGAACTCCTTATTCATCGTATAAAGTAGAAGCAAGTAAAGAAGGATATAGAATTGAATATAAATCTAACGACCCTGCCATCTTGGAGTCACATAGATCTCTTGATCTTGACAAAGAGAAAAAAGGAATGTTTGGTGGAGGAAGTGAGAAGCGAACTGAGACTCGCTACGATCAGTACACCATGGACGGCACCCGCAATATCGGGGGAGGTGTGACTACAGAGGAGGGAAAGTCTGCGAAAGACATCGAGTGCATCGTGGCGGACGCTGGAGCACGGTCACAAGGTGCAATGGCAGGTAGTGCTATCGCTGCTGGTGTCGCTGTCCCTGCCCTCTCGGGTATTCCTTATATTGGATGGTTAGCTGGTGGATGGGCATTACTTTTGGGGCAGCAAGCAGGATCTGAATTAGGTTCACAAGTTGGTGAAGTGTTTAATGATTGCTGATGCCTAATATTCCTGATATTGACATTAACATTGATCAAATAGGTATTCCTGACATACCAAATTGGTTGACATCTAGTCCACCTCAGGCAATCCCATTATATCCTCCTGTTACAACACAAATTGGTGTACCTATTATTGATATACCTGGCTGTGTAGAAGCTCACGAACGGGATGATGGTAAAAATGAAAATCTAAAGTCTGACGATCCGAAAGGTGTCAAGACATATTGTGATGGTCAGATGCCGTCATTCAATCCTATTGATTACAACAAAGATAAACTAAAGTATGAGTACGAACCTAATGTTCCTCCAGTAAAACCACCAGAGAAACCAGAGACAGAAACACCAAAGGCAGAAACTCCTCAACCAAAAATACCTGAGTGCCCTACAGAAGCACAAAGACTAAAAGAACCAGTCAATCACATCAAGGGTAACAAGATTGTTACTGAGTATCGACTGGTTGGAAAGGAATGTATTCAGGTAACAGAGAATTTATCTCTTCCTGCTCAGATTGTAGGCAATATACCTAGTGCTGGTGCCGTAACTGCTACTGCATCTATTGCAGTGGTTGCCACTACATCAGCTCTATTAGCAAAACCGCTGGCAGATCTACTATTGAAAGTAGTCAAACCAACGGTTAAAAAAGTTATTAAGAAGATTACATCACTTAGAGGAAAGACTCCTCCTAAGGAATCTGTAAGGGAGCGCCAAGATCAGCAGCGGATTCGCTCACACGCGATTCGGAAGTTGAAGGGGAAGGAATAGAGTGAACATGTGGTTTGAGTACATTTACATTTTGTACTACCACATCTGCACATAGAACAGCATTAGGACTCTTGGGATGGAAATATATTCCTTCCTTCATCAAATTTGCACAGGTCTTAAGTCTCGCAAGCTCAAAATCTAACCTTTTGTTGGCAGTAAGTTGACGCTGCATTGAAATCTGCGATTGTGCTGCCTCCTTACAGAGTGCCTGTAGTTTCTTATCTAAAGGTCTAGACCATGTGGCAGAGATACCTACCGATAAATTGTAGTTATCCTTCTGTCCAGTTCTAGTTGGTTGCAACCACAAAATCTCTCCTGGCCTGTCTGGAGCTCCATCCCCAATTGCATTACCTTCACCATCGAAATCACCACTTAAATCACGCATATCATATACTGGAGTATCGAAGTAATCTTCATATGGTTTCTGTGCTGATATGGCACCAGTAACATACGGCGTGACATTCATAGTCGCACCTTGACACTGAACGCCTCCTCCATAAGTGTTAGTAATATATGGACCTTGTAAAACCTGAATTGCCTGGTTGGTCACCGAGCCTGAGCTATTAGCTACTGGAGCTGCGGTTGCACTTACACCCCCTACAGTCTCCGCCAGTGTGGCAGGGGCAGTCGCAAGGTTGAGTAGACATAGTGCTATTGCTGGAAGATACTTGTTGTGTCTGTTACGCTGGTTATCTCTGTTGTTCTCTGAATAATTGTGTGATTTTGCAAACCTGGTCCGCTGTAGGTCTCCGCGAACTGAAACGCTGCGCCTGGTGTTGTTTGTGTAAATGTTGGTTTGCTGGTTACGCCAGTCCATGTCGATGTCACCCCATCAATAGTTACATTGTTTGTACCTGTTCCTGGTGATAAGTTACCAGAAGCAGTGATACCAGTACCCGATGTAGAGTATTGGTATCCTGTGGAATAATCCATAGAATTAATTGTCTCGGTCACCTTGGAGGTTGTCTCCGTGTGGCTCGTCATTGAGCCCTGTGTGAAATTTGGGACCACAGGGACTGCTTCAGCAGACTGAACCAGTCCCTGTAGTATACCAAGAACCAATCCAAGACCGATTGCCTCTTGTAGTCTAGTCATTAGTCGATTACAGTGATCTCACTAACAAATTGTCCAATCGCTCCTGTTCCAGCTCCGCCAGCCGTCAAAGTAATAGCACCCGCTGTGGTAATTGTACCAGCTAGGGTATCTTTGGTTCCAGCTGTAGTGCTAGTAAGTGAGGAGAAATTGGGAACAGTGCCTGTAGTAGCAGCAGCAGTAGGCACAGCATCAGCTTGTGTGTAAGACTGACTGTAAGAAAATGAATTTCCATTGCTTGCCTGAGTTGCAGCGATAGCACCAGGTGCTAATACCCCAGAGGTGATTGTTCCAGTTGAAACGGTTCCTGCAGTTGTTCCATCAGTGGTATTCACTCCACTACCAGAAATACTGTAGCTAGAACCAATTCTTGATGCAGTTGTTGTCGCAGCATTCACATTCAACTGAATACTGGAGCTCATTTTATGTACCAGACCTCCAGCCATCGCGGGGGTCGTCATCAAAGACATAGCAAATAAAAGAGCGACCTTTTTCATCCCTTCTATTATAATGATCAGCTCTATTTAGATTATTTTACTCTGTATCATTTGAACATTCTTCTTGTTTATATTCTCTAATTTGTGGAGTGTAATCGTAATAAAAATATTGTCTGCCTTTTCTTGGTACACTTGTTCTCCACCCATCAATGTGCATAAAACCACTCTCACTTGATGTTGGAAACTTATCAATAATAGATTCATCTTCACCATCCCAATCCCATGGAGTGCATGAATCAACAGTCAAGATGGGAATATTACAATTCCATGCAGACATTCTCAAGAAAGCATCATGCCATTCATCAAAGACATCAAATGTGTTATGATCCTGATCTTTTTGACCATTAGTAGCATGGAACAATAAATCAACCATTCCAATATCTTTGTATAGCGTTGTTATTGGTCCGCGCTTAGATTCTTGCCAACCCCACATATCATTACAAATCAAACCACCCGCATATTTATTTTCTTCAAATTCAAAACAACTTACTGATTGCCACTCATGCCTACCTAGAG
>ERZ802827.1315-NODE-1315-length-12448-cov-16.5645_pt1 | contig 12448 bp, 10 predicted proteins | sample MGYA00345652_ERZ802827 | MGnify/ENA primary metagenome ERZ802827 (study PRJEB30503, sample SAMEA104212372) | marine metagenome | biome: Westerlies Biome; feature: [SRF] surface water layer (ENVO:00010504) within the epipelagic zone...; material: water... | reverse complement strand
TGAAATTAACACAATGTGGAAAAATTCCAATTCTTTCAATGATTCAAACTGAAACACAGAATAATTTTTTAGAGATTGATTATTTTACTCAAAAGTCACTTGAAATTTTTAAAAATCTCTCAGGGGGTAGTGAAGGCAGTTTAATTTCTTGTTTGGATGAAACAAAAACTGCATGTGGAGCAAGATTATTAAAACAGAGAGTAATCGAGCCTTTTTATAAAATCGAACAAATTCAAGATAGGTATGATTTAACAAATTGGGTCTTAGAAAATAATATAAATATATCACAATATCAAATAGATTTTGAAAACATACCTGATATTGAAAGGTCCCTTTCTAGAATATCATTGTCAAGAGGTGGCCCAAGGGATTTGCTTTTGATGTCTAGCGGTCTTTTGATTATAAAAGGAATTTATGAAAATTTGATTTCACATAATCAAGTCAAACCAACTCCTTCATTGCTAAACTGTATAATCAACAATTTAGACATTGATTACAGTATATTTTTAAAAATTTCGAAAGCTTTAAAATCAAATGTTCCGGTTATTGCAAAAGAAGGTAACTTTATAAAAGAAGGATACAACAAGGAGCTAGATCTCCTTAGAAATTTTAGAAATAATGAATTAGAACATATAACAAAACTTCAAAAAAAATATTCAGAATTAACTAATGTTAACTCATTAAAAATTAAGCATAATAGAATGCTAGGATATCATATTGAAGTAAGAGCACTGCATGATGAATCATTAAGAAATGTTGATTTATTTATCCATAGACAAACAACAGCCCAGACATCCAGATTTACTACAGTTGAGCTAAATAATATTGAGAATCAAATATTAAATTCATTTGAAAAAGCTCTTAAAATTGAGGTTGATATTTTTAATGATTTTGCAACTCAGATAATAGATAAAGGTAAAGAAATTTTAAATATTGCACTTTCAATTTCTGAATTAGATATTTCAATTATGGTTGCTAACCAATCAGTGTGTAGAAATTATACTTGCCCAAATATAGTAGAGGAAAAAAGCTTAGAAATTATTGGAGGGAGGCATCCTGTTGTAGAACAACAAATGAGTTTATCTGAAAAATCTTTTATTTTAAACGATTGTATTTTGAATAAAAAAGATCTGATTTGGTTGATAACTGGACCTAATATGGCAGGAAAATCGACTTATCTTAGGCAAAATGCACTTATAGTTATAATGGCACAAGCAGGTTTATTTGTTCCTGCTGAAAAAGCAAACATAGGTGTATTCGACAAAATCTTTTCCAGAGTAGGAGCATCAGATGATTTAGCAAAAGGACAATCCACTTTTATGATTGAAATGATAGAAACATCACTTATCCTCAATACTGCTACAGATAAATCATTGGTCATACTAGATGAAATTGGACGGGGTACTTCTACTTTTGATGGGTTAGCAATTGCTTGGTCAGTGTTAGAATATTTACATGAACAAATTAAACCTAGAACATTATTTGCTACTCATTATCATGAACTAACAAGTTTAAAGGAAAGCCTTAGCAACTTGTCTTGTCATAAAATGTCTATAAAAGAATGGAATGACACAATAATTTTTATGCATAAAATTTTGGATGGTGAAGCTGATAAGTCTTATGGTATTCATGTTGCAAAATTAGCAGGTATTCCTTTAGCTGTTACAAAGAAAGCTTCAAAATTACTATCTAATCTTAAACAAAAAGATAGGGAAAAACAGGATATGAGAACAGATCATCCAGCTATTTCTGAATCTAACGAATATGAGGATTTTTTTAAGGAATTTGATAGTATTAATGTTGACGAGATCACTCCACGTCAATCACTAGATATATTCTATAAACTTAAATTATTGAGAAATGCAAATGAATAAAATGAATTTTAAAAGTAAATTTTCATTATTTAATAAACATAATGCTCATAAATCAGTTGATACCGATATATCACCTAAAGATGCAATTAATCAAAATGCAATATGGTTTCAAAGTATGGAACCAATAAACTACGCAAAAAATCAAACAAAAGAGTTATATGAGATAAATGATACAAATATTGATGAGGTTGACACAAAAATTTTTAGGGATCAGTTATTTAAAATTTTAAAAATTCAAATGGATCATAATAAAAAGCTGATTAAAAATAAATTTTTAGCAACATCCGATGGCTCCCTTAATGTGGGTCTAAATGTAATTTTAATTGATAGCTTACTAAAAGTTATATTTAAAAACTCATATTTTCATAGTCTAGGTAATAAGCATTATCAACTTACTTTAATAGCTGTAGGAGGATATGGAAGAGGAGAATTATCCCCTCACTCAGATTTAGATATATTATTTCTCTTACCAAACAAATTAAGAAAAAATGATACAAAAAAAATTGAAAATGTAGTTGAGTTAATTTTATATATATTATGGGATTTGGGATATACAGTTGGTCATTCAACTAGAACTATAGACGATTGTATTGAAAAAAGCAGGTCAGATTTAACAATCTCCACCAGTCTTTTAGAAAAACGTTTTGTAGCAGGGAATTATGATATCTATGACTTACTAAATAATAAATTCAAAACATTCATTAATAATACTAAAACTTTAGATTTTGTAGAAGCAAAATTAAAAGAATCCGAAACGCGACACAAAAGATTTGGAGAATCAAGGTATGTTGTTGAACCTAATGTTAAAGATGGTAAGGGAGGATTAAGAGATCTCCATACACTTATTTGGATATTAAAATTTGCTTATAAAGTCGATACTATTTCAAAATTAATTAATGTAGGTGCTTTAACAAAAGAAGAAGCAGTTCCATTTGCTGAAGCTCAGAGATTTTTATTATCTGTAAGATGTCATTTACATTATAGAGCAAATAGAGAAGATGATCGACTTGCAATGGACGCCCAGCTTGAAATCGCGAAGAGTATGAACTTCAAGAATACAATTACTCATAAAGATGTAGAAAGGTTCATGAAAAGATATTTTCTTGCGACAAAAACAGTAGGTAATTTAACAAGAATATTTTGTGCTGCTATAGAGACAGAATTTAATAAACCTTTAAGGATGAGTTTCTTAAGCTTTAAAAAAAGAGAGAACATAACTCCTTTTAGATTAGAAGTAGGTCGTTTATTTTCTTATGAAAGAGAAATACTGACAGAAAATCCTATCAATATAATAAAACTTTTTTATATTTCTCATATTAATAATATAGACATTCACCCTAAAACTTTAAGACAAATAACAAGTTTGAGAAAATTAATAAATTTAAAGGTGAGACAAAATGTAGAAGCTAACAAAATGTTCTTGAATATTTTAACAAGTGATAAGGACCCAACAAGAACTCTTAGATTAATGAATGAGGCGAATATTTTAGGACAGTTCATACCTGAATTTCAAAAAATTGTAGGGTTAATGCAATTTGATATGTATCACTCGTATACCGTTGATGAACATACAATTTTTACAATTTCTAATCTTCATTCTTTAAGAAGTGGCAAATTTAGTGATTTTGCACCTTTGACAAGCAGTGCAATTTTAGAAATTAAATCTTACAAATCATTATTTGTGGCGATGTTGTTACATGATATTGCTAAAGGAAAAAAGGGTGATCACTCTGAAAATGGATCATTAATTGCTTCTAAAATATGCCCCAGGTTAGGGCTAAATAAAGAAGAAACTAAAATGGTTGAATGGTTAGTATTACATCATCTATTAATGAGTAAAACTGCGTTTAGATATGAATTAGGTGACCCAAAAGTAATTAAGAATTTTGCAAAACAAGTAAGATCTATTGATAAGTTAAAATCACTTTTAGCTCTAACAGTTGCTGATATCAGAGGGGTTGGCCCAGATGTTTGGAATGATTGGAAAGGTGCTTTGATAAAAGAACTTTATATCAAAACCTATGATTTACTTAAACCCCCTCAAGAAATTTCCAAAATAACAGAACCTCTTAAATCATCTAAAGAACTCTTAATAAGATATTTAAATAACAAAGGTGTGAATGATTTAGATATTAAAACATATTGTAGTAAATTTTATAATAACTATTGGGGGACATTTAATTTACCATCAGTTGTTAATCATTATGAAATATTTACTTCAATGAAAAATTATTCAAAAAAGCTAGAGGTCTACTTATCTAATGACAGTAAATTAAAAGCAACTGAGCTTTTAGTTATCACTCCAGATCATCACGGTTTATTTTCACAAATATCTGGTTTGGTTGCTTCATCTGGATATGATATTGTTAGCGCTAAAATTATTACAAGGTCAGATGGATACGCCTTAGATACTTTTTTCTTACAAAATAAGGAAAGAAAGCCAATCTCTGATATTAATCTAAGAAAAAAATTAATAGAAACTATTACAAAAGGTTTAGAAGGAAATTTTAATATAGAAAAAGCTTTAAATATAAAATGGAAAGAAATTCCAGCACGTTTTAGAGCTGTAAAGGCACCAATTAGGGTCATTGTTGATAATAAAACAAGTGATCAATATACTATATTGGATATAAAATGTAAAAATGCGCCTGGAGTTCTTTATAAAATCACAAAGATAATAACAAGTTTAGGTCTTCAAATAAATACAGCAAATGTTTCTACTTATGGTGACAGGGTTGTTGATATATTTTATTTAAAGAATGCATTTGGTTCAAAGGTGGATGATAATACAACTATTGAAAAAGTTAAGAATTCCATTTTAGAGGAATTAAAAGAAATAGATTATGTAAACCAATAAATAGAATAATGAGATTTTGAATGAAAGATAAAACATCTTTTTTTATTAGAGGTTTTACACAATCTGCTACACTAACATTCCTTAGCCGTATATCTGGTTTTATGAGAGATATATTCATTGCAGCATTCCTAGGTGCGGGTGTTTTTTCAGATATTTTTTTAATTGCATTTAAGTTACCAAATTTATTTAGAAGAATTACAGCGGAAGGGGCCTTAACTTCAGCTTTTTTACCAATTTACTCAAAGTTAATAGAAAAAAAAGGTAAGATATTTGCCGATATATTTCTCAAAAAATTTATTTTTCGTGCAGCTACTTTTTTATTCTTATTAATGATTATTCTTCAAATCATAATGCCTTTTTGCATATATTTTTTAGCTCCAGGTTTTTTAGACAATGACTTAGTTTTGGATAAAATAACTATACTAACAAGAATAACAATAGTCTTCATGCCTTTAATATCTATCGTAGCTCTTTTAGGAGTTGCTACAAATGTTTCTGGTAAGTTTTGGATTTTATCTTCCTCTCCAATTATTTTAAATGTTTGCTTAATATTAAGTTGTTTTTTTATAAGTGATAATTTGTCAATTAAACCCTTACCACTCGCTATAGCAACGGTTTTAGGAGGAATACTTCAATTAGCATTTACTTTAATAATGATTAAAAAGTTTGGTGTTTTACAATTTAAAAAATTGAATATTAAAAGCGAAACTATAAAAGAACGGAATGAAATCCAAATATATTTTAAAAAAACATGGGAAAAATTTATACCTGCAGCATTCGGCGGTGGGATATTACAAATTAATCTCCTTGTAGATACTATTCTAGCAAGCCTATTAGGTTTTGGTTCTATTTCCTATCTCTATTTCGCAGATAGAATTGCCCAGTTACCTCTAGGTATAATAGGAATTGCATTAAGCACAGCTTTGCTAACGTCGTTATCTAAATCAAGTGCAATTAAAGATAAGAAACAATTTTCTAAAGAATTAATGATTTCAATAAAAATAGGATTATTTTTTTCTATACCCTCATCTTTTGTTTTTATTAATTTTTCAGATCTATTTATTAGCGTTTTATTTGAAAGAGGGGAATTTAGCTCTTTGGAAACCAATCAAACTGCCCAGGCATTAATTGCTTATGCTTTTGGTATTCCTGCTTTTATTATACTAAAATCTTGTCAACCTGCATTTCTAGCAGAGGGAAACACTAAAACTCCAATGAATATTGGCTTAATATTATTATTACTCAATATTCTTCTCTCATTTATATTAATGCATTATTTAAAACACTCAGGTATTGCCTTAGCTACTTCACTGGTATCCTGGATAGGATCTATTACATATTTAATATTATTAATAAAAAAGGGAAATATACCAAAATTTAAATTTAATTTTAAATATGATGAGTTTAATTCCTTCTTTTTGTTGATATATTCATTAAAGATAATTTTAACATCGTTCTTAATGATATTGATTATGAAATTGATTTTTTACATTTTAAACATTTATAAGTTTGATAATATTACTATTTTATTATTTTTAGTCTTATTTGGTTTGTTATCGTATTTTTTGACAACTTATATTTTAAGATATATTCCTCAAGAATTACTAATTTCTAAGGTTTTTAAATTCAGGAAAGTAAAACCATGACAAACTTACAATCAGACCATTTACAGAAAAGAATTTTTTCTGGGATACAACCAACAGGAAATTTACACCTTGGTAATTATTTAGGAGCAATTAAAAATTGGGTTAATCTTCAAAATGATATTTCCTCAATTTTTTCAATCGTAGATTTACATGCAATTACAGTACCTCAGGAACCATCAAAACTTAGATCTTCCACTCATGAGGTTACTGCTGCAATTATTGCTTCAGGTATAGATATTGATAAGTCAATTCTTTTCAATCAATCCTCGGTTAAAGAACATGCTGAATTAGCCTGGATATTGAATTGTGTATGTAGAATTGGGTGGTTGAATCGTATGACTCAATTTAAAGAGAAAGCTGGCAAAAATAGAGAAAATGCTACAGTTGGTTTATATGGATATCCAGTTTTGATGGCTGCAGATATTCTTTTATACAAATCAACTCACGTTCCTGTTGGTGATGATCAAAAACAACATATAGAATTGGCTAGAGATATTGCATCTTCTTTTAACAATATGTTTACCTCTGATGAAGAAGACGACTTTTTTAATTTACCTGAGCCACAAATTATAGGTGAGGCCACTCGTGTAATGAGTTTAAGAGATGGTACGAAAAAAATGAGTAAATCTGACGCCTCAGACGCTTCTCGAATTAACTTAACTGACACTGCAGAGGAAATATCAAACAAAATTAAAAAAGCTAAAACTGATCCTCATCCACTGCCAGATACTATAGAGGAGCTAAAAGATAGACCTGAAGCACATAATTTAATGAGTATTTATTCTTCATTATCAGATCAGACATTAGAAAAAGCATTAATAGAATTTTCGGGGAAGGGCTTTTCTTATTTTAAGCCAAGATTGATAGATTTGGCAATTGAAACTTTAAGTCCCATTTCACGTGAAATGAGAAGTCTCCTAAAGTATAGAAATGAAATCGATAAAATTTTAAAAAATGGAGAACAAAAAGCTAAAGAAATAGCTGAGCCAGTTTTGAAAGATGTTAAAAAATTAGTTGGGTTTGTTAATTAATTAAGTTTACTTATGGAAATTTAAAAAAAAACTGCTATGTATATAAAGGGAGATAAAAAAATGTTTATTCAGACCGAAGACACACCTAACCCAGACACTTTGAAGTTTATGCCGGGTGATACTGTTTTAAAAACTGGCAGTGTTGATTATTCTAACAAAGAATCTTCAGTTAGTTCACCATTGGCTTCTAGGCTTTTTGAAATTGATGGTGTTAGCAGAGTATTTCTTTCTTCAGATTTTATTTCTGTAACAAAAGAAACTGATTTAGAATGGAATAATTTAAAACCCTCGATACTTACAGGAATAATGGAACATTATTCAAGTGGTCTACCTGCTTTAAACAATGAAAAAGAAATTAAAGTTAACGACAGTGCCGAAGATACTGAGATTGTAAAACAGATCAAAGATCTTTTAGAGACTCGTGTAAGACCAGCTGTTGCGATGGATGGAGGCGATATATCCTTTTGTTCATTCGAAGCAGGTGTTGTAACACTGCAAATGAAAGGCGCATGTGCGGGTTGTCCGTCAAGTACTGCAACCTTAAAAATGGGTATTGAAAATATGCTTAGACATTATATTCCTGAAGTTACAGAAGTTAAGGCTGCAGAATTGTAATTAAACATAAAAATTTATGTTAAAAAAATATAAATTAGAAATTAGTAATCTTTGTGAAAAAAAATCTTATAATATTTTTTTTATACCATTGCTTATATTATTGTTACTAAGTGGTTCCTTAGGACTAGCAATTTTTAAAATAGATTCTCCTGTCTTCGATTTTAGATTATTTACTAGAAATTTGAATAAGCCGTCAGTTGAAACTAATCAACTGGATAAATTCAACATAAATAAAAACTATTTATCATCAAATCAAATTAATAATAAAGATATTGTGACTGAATGGTCCAAGAAAATTATGTATTATGTAGAAAATAATCTTCCTATACCAAGGATGTATTTCCCTTATATCCCAAAAAACATTAATGAATTTGAAACTCAAACAAAAAAGAACGTATTTATAAGTATTCTCTTACCTATAGCACTTAGGGGAAATGAATTAGTTTTAGAAGAGAGAAAGTTAATGAAGGATGCTTTTTTATCAAATAATATTCACAAAATTGAAAATTTAGCAAAAAAGTATAATGTAAAAAATTTTGAAAAAATGAATTTTGGTAATCTTACAACAAAAAATATAGTCAAAGTTAAAAACGAATTATTGATGAAAATTAATAAAATCCCTTTAGCTATGATATTGTCACAATCTATAATTGAAAGTGGATGGGGATCTTCAAGATTTGCTCAAGAAGGAAATGCTCTTTTCGGAGAATGGACTTGGAAAAAAAATGTTGGAATTAAACCAAGAGGAAATTTATATGCAAACTTTGCAGTTAAAAATTTTGAGAATTTATTAGAATCTTTAAATTCGTATATTTTAAACTTAAATCGTCATCCAGCCTACTCCGAAATGAGAAAATTTAGAGCTATGAAATATAAAACTGGAAAAAATATAACAGGTTATGATACAGCTAATTTTCTAAACAAATATGCTGAAATAGGATTTGAATATGTTACAAAAATTGAGAATATGATTAAAAGCAATAAGTTGTACAGATTTCGTAATGCTAAATTAGAAAGTTATTAGAATTAAATTCTATTTAATTATAAATTGTCTTCCTAACCATCGCCATCTATTATTTTTCCCAGCCATAGTACAATTAATTCTACCTCTACCCTTTAAAAATGGGCCACTTAATCTAACTTCAATTCTATTTTTTCCAAGTCTTTTTGTTTCTGTTTTTAATCCATTATTTGCAAAACATTTTACTGCGTTTTTTGGCTCAATAAGGTTTGATAAAGTAAAACCATATGATGGAGGATTTTTTGAAAGTACTGGATCTTTAGGTGAAAGATCAGAAATGGGCATTGGCAAGGCGTTTATTGCCAACAAAAACCTATCCATGCCACCATATTTTTCATTCATAGCAAATCTAGGCAATTCAAACATGCCTAAGCTTTTATGTGCAACTCCTGAATGTTGACCAAAAGCTGCAATAAAACCTTGTAATTTCACTTGTTCTAAAACCTCTTGGTTATATTCGCCATAAGGATATGCAAAAATTTCAGGCCTACTCCCAATCTCATCAATAAATCGTTTATTAGAAATTGTGAGTTCATTAATTATTTTTTCTTTGTTAATTTTATACATATGAGGATGGGACTTGGTTTGGCTTCCAATAGTTACACCATTATCTCTCAGGATTCGGATCTCTTCCCAACTCATATAACCAGGCGTTTTATTATCGATCACATCTGTGGAAACAAACAAAGTAAAAGGAAAATTATGTTTTTTAAAGATAGGCCACGCATATTTATAAACTGATGAGTAAGCATCATCAATAGTTATGACAATAGATTTATCTTTTATAAGTTTAACATTATTTATACCTTGAAGAGCTTGTTCAATATCAATTACGTTATATTTAGGTTTTAACAATTCTTTGACATGCTCAAGAAATTGTTCTTTTTTAATATTTGTTGAAGGATATCTACTATCACCAAATCTATGATACATTATTACAGACGCGTAATTTACATTCTTAATTTCTTCTGTTTCATTTTCCTGTGAATATGACATATTAGGAAACATAAAAAACAAAAGTGCTAATATATAATACATTTTATCCTCAAATATTTTATATTTAAACTTTTAGCTGTTCAATTTAATATATTGTAATTTTGAATTATACTACTTTTTTTTGAATATTTATAAAAAGAAGACAATGATTTTTTCTATTGAAACTAGTACATCAAATTTATCGCTTACCTTGTTAAGTAATAGTAAAGTATTCAACAAATTATCAATTAAAATAAAAAATGAATTATCTGAAATAATTATTCCAACAATTAAAAAATTCATGACAGATAATTCAATAACATTCCAAAGTGTGTCATTGTTAGTAGTAGGTTGTGGTCCTGGTAGTTTTACAAGTATACGGGCATTAATTTCGGCAGCAAAGGGAATATATTTATCTAACAAGCATATGAAAATTTTAGGAATTAATTCTCTAGCTGGTTTAGCAATGTCTGCATTAAATGAAGCAAAAAATATAAATGTTGAATATATTCTTGCTTCAATTGATACAAAAAGAAATGATCAATTTCTGCAGTTGTTTAAGATTAATAATTGTAACAAGAGGTTGCTACCTTTTTCTGTCATCAATAACATAGAACCAATTAAAATAGAAAACTTTTCACTTTATTTAAAAGAAAACAAATTGGTGGTTGGAAACTTTTTGTATGTTGGTTTCATTTCAAGTTTATTAAAAAATAAATCACTAAACATAAATTTTTATAAAAAATCAAACCAAATTCCAGATGCAGTTTGGGTTGGAAAACTAGGTTTATATATTACAAAAAATAATATTAATTATAAAAGTTCAAAAATAGCTTTTGATGAGTTTAAACCTATTTATGTTAGATCTCCTGAGATAAACTAGAAATGGTTCATATTAGTCTATGTAAAAAAAGTGATTATAAAACTTTGATTCAAATTGAAAAAAGTATTTTTAAACACCCTATATCAATAAATGAATTAAAAAGTTTTGAAATGAACGAATCCCATGTAATTTGGAAAATTGAAAAAATCAAAATTATAGGTTTCGTTTGTTTTTTTCATGTAAGGGATGAAATAGAAATAATTAAGATTTGTATAATAAAATCCCACCAAAGAAAAAATTATGGATCAATACTGATCAATGAAATTAAAAAACTTAAAATAAAAAAAATATTTCTGGAAGTGTCAATTGAAAATGTAAATGCAATTAACTTTTATCTTAAGAATGGATTTCAAAAAATTGGTGTTAGAAAAGGATATTATGCAAACGATAAAAGCTCTCGGATAGACGCATTAAGATTATGCGTTAAGCTTTAATAAAAATGAAATACTTAAAACTTATATTAGAAAATATTAATATTTTATAGGTGCTATGGTGTTACTTAATAAAGTACGTGAAAATTTAGATTTTAAGCAGTCAAATGGTCAAAATTTAAATTTTCTTTTTAAAAACAAAATTTTTCAAATAAAACCATTATTAAAAAATAAAATATTTCCAAAAATTGAATTTGGAGACTTCATTATTAAATTAGTAGATACCAAATCAGAGCTAAAGAAAGCCCAAGCTCTAAGATACTCTGTTTTTTATAAAGAAAAAAAAGCTAGGCCAACATTTCCAAAAAAGATGATGAGATTAGATTATGACAAAATTGATAAATTTGCTGATCACTTAATTGTAATAGATAAGAAGAGAAAAGGAATTAAAAATAAAATTGTAGGTACGTATAGATTGATACGTGGTGATGTAGCTTCACATTTTGGAGGGTTTTATACATCTTCAGAGTTTGACCTTACTAATATACTTAATTCATACAATCATCCACAAATATTAGAATTAGGAAGATCTTGTGTTCATAAAGATTACAGAAATGGAACTACAATGAATTTTCTTTGGAAGGCGATTGCTGAATATATTAAGTTATATGACATAAATATATTATTTGGATGTGCAAGTTTTCCAGGAACTGACGTACAAAAATTTTCAAAGGAATTTTCTTATTTAAGAAGTAATTTTTCTCTACCAGACGAGATGTCAGTTAAAAGCTTAGACAATAATAATTATCCAGTTCTCAATAAAAATGATTTTAATGAGAGTGATTTAAGAACTTTTGCAAAACTACCTCCACTTATAAAAGGATATCTCAGAGTTGGGGGAAGAATAAGTGACAGTTTTTTTGTCGATTATGATTTCAACACAATTGACCTTTGTGTGGTTGTCCAAACAGAGAACATAGACGAAAAATACAAGAATAAATTCTTAAATTAAAGTGATTGATTATGACAGTTAAGCAAAATACATATTCTAGTCCAATAGATAATTCATCATTTTTAGATGATTTCATTTTTATTCTAAAGTTAATTGTTTTTGTATCATTTTCTATTCCTCTCATAATTGTGACGCTCCTTTTGGGAAAAATAATTCCCCTTTT
>ERZ802827.1313-NODE-1313-length-12450-cov-16.0002_pt1 | contig 12450 bp, 17 predicted proteins | sample MGYA00345652_ERZ802827 | MGnify/ENA primary metagenome ERZ802827 (study PRJEB30503, sample SAMEA104212372) | marine metagenome | biome: Westerlies Biome; feature: [SRF] surface water layer (ENVO:00010504) within the epipelagic zone...; material: water... | reverse complement strand
AGCTATCGCCTCTTTAGCTACAACATATAGATCCTCCGGCTTTCTAAACACTTCAACCATGTCTACCGGTCGATCAATTTGACCTAAACTTGAGTAAACTTTTAACCCCCTAATTTCTTTTAGTTCTGGACGAGGATTTACAGGTATCATGTCATATCCAGTTTCATGTAATACTCTAAGAACACCATAGCTAAATTTAGTCTTATCAGGACTAGCACCAACCATTGCAATAGTCTTAACAGAACTTAGAATATCTTGAAGATAGTCGTCACTATAGGGTTCATTGTGATTCACTAAAGTCATTAATTATTATCCTTTACAATTGCAATATTGGATTTTAGTTCGTGAGGATGCAAAGGATCAATAAATGGGTTGCGATAAAGTTTATCATGACTTTCTACGCCTATATCAAATGTACAGTCAGTTTTTGCTCGCGCAACACATAGTATTACATAACCATTGTTGATTTGTCTGTTATTAAGAGCAACCTGAGACCTTTGATCAACCTCACCATTAATTAATTTTGCAGCACAAGTAATGCACCCTCCATATTGACAACCATATGGTAGATCAAGTCCCTGCGAACGTAATTCTGATAACAAGGGTTTTGTTCCTTTAACCTCAAAAATAGTATTATTACGATTTGCTATTGTAATCTTATTCATAACCAAATATCACTTGTACAATCCCCACCGGGATATCGACTTTCGTGGCATCTACTAGGGCCGTTAGGTTCTTTACCAAAGTCTAAAATGAAGTCTTTATTAATTTTCATACCACCATTCTCTACATCACAGTCAATCATAACCATAACTCCACCTTCAGTTCTAATTTCAGGATAGAATTGATTATCCCAAGTTGAAAAAAGGGAAGTTGTAACATACATGCGCTTACCATCTAACGATAACTGATACATTTGCGGACCACCCGCAACCTTAACACCATTCACAATGGGTGCTTTTCCCAAAAGACCACCCATCCATATTTGGCCTGTCAACACTGGGTTATGAGGGTCTGATATATTATATTGTCTCATATCACCGTGTAGCCAATTGTTTATATAAAGATATTTATCGTCCATAGATACTAACAGAGCCGACATCACACCCGGAATTGGTATAGGCCAATCAGGATGTGGTTCATTGTCAACATCTATGATTTTTTCCCATTCCCATTTACCGTCTTTGGATTTCCAGAAATGTATCACATTGGCACTCAAAGCCGCCCCACAAAACCCATGGCTACTATTTGGATCATGCATAAATTTAACTTCTAGAGGAATAAGTCCATCTTCACCTAAATACATTGTTTCAATTGGCTTTTTCTTTTCAAAGTCCCAAATATGTAATCGTCTTCCATACTTGAGATGCCCAACTTCTTCTAGGTCAAATCCTGGCATAAACGTATTTGGTGCTGCCCATTCAGAACTAACCATAACATTGTGACGTGGTTGATACCAAAAATCATAACTAAATGGTATATCTCCCATAGAGTTTTCCCAACGGCCAACAATCTCAAACTCTTTATTCAGATGTAAGTAGCCACCTGGAGCCTCTCCTTTTGCATCTCCAAGGAAAGAAATAATTATTTCTGATCCAAGACAATGGACAGTGTGTGGACCAGACAAATTTGTTTTGGATTTAATTTTAGCACCGTCAACAACCTTATGTAAACTAGGGGCGTGTGGGTTCGTTGCCGTATCAATAACATATATATTATTTGATCTAACGCCTGGAACTAAAAGATATTTTCTAGTCATTTTTTCGTCGCCATGACAAGAGGAACACGCATTCCATCCCATATGGTGTAACTCATCACCAATTCCAGGCATTTCAAGTCTATGAATTACCTGTGAATAATTTTGACTTTCAGGATCTACATCAATTGTTGCTAGATAATCAGGTTTTTGTATACCAGTGCCTGTGTAAATAGCAATGGTATATAACAATTTTTCCCGAGGTGCTCTAACTGCTTCGGAGGGACTCGCGTATCCTGGGCCGCAACATAATCCATCCATTATTAGGCTCCTTAGTCAAAATTCTATAAACTTATTTATATATTTATAAATGAGGCACTACAAGGTGAAAAAATAATTTTTAATAACATTAGAAATATAACTTTTTGTGTCTTGTTAAATAAAAAAAACTAGTACAATCTTAAAACATTGACACATACATGGAGGTTTAAATGAAACTTTATTTTGCACCAAATTCGAGGGCCGTTAGAATCGCATGGTTACTAGAAGAGCTTGAATTGTCTTACACCTTAGAAAAATACTCAGTTGGTGACAGGGCGTTACGTACTCCCGAGTATTATAAGTTACATCCTATGGGAAGAGTGCCTGTTTTAGAAGATGGTAATGTAAAGATTTATGAATCTGGTGCAATCGTACAATACTTGTTGGCTCGACACGGTGATGGCAAATTGCAACCTCAAATTAAAGATCCTGCTTTTCCAGACTATCTTCAGTGGCTTCATTATGCTGAGGGTTCTATTATGCAACAAGTAAATACCATAGTAGTGGAAACAATTTTACTTCCTCCAGAAAAGAAGAATGATGTAAATGTCGCTAGAGCATTAAAACTTCTTAAAATTGCACTAGTGAATGTAGATAATAGATTAAAAGATAGAGATTATCTAACAGGTATTTTTTCTGGGGCAGATATAATGACAGGACATGCTTGTTATGCGGCGAGAAGGCTAAAAGTAGATATTTCAGACTTGATTAATTTAAATCAATATATTGATAGATTACTATCAAGAACAGCATTAAAGAAAGCTATTTCATTATAAAATTAATAAAGAATAAGGTGTGCAAAATACTATGGAGTTTAATAATAAATTAGGGTCTATTCAGCAACAAATGACGTCAACTAATATTGGTGTATTGAGAAGACAAGCATTATTAAAAGAATTAAATTTACAAAAAGGGCAAACTATTATTGACATCGGTTGTGGTGGTGGACATCTAATCAGAGAAATATCTTTATGTATTGGCTCTGATGGAAAAGCTATTGGCGTTGATCCAAGTGAATTTCAAATTAACTCTGCTAAAAAAATGTGTAGTGATCTCACAAATGTAGAATTATTATGCTGTAATGCAAATAGTATTAATGTTGACCAAGGTTCATGTGACGCAGTTACTTTCACCCAAACACTTGAATATATAGAAAATGTTGATGACGCACTTATTGAAGCAAAACGTCTTCAAAAAGCTAATTCTAAGTTTGCAAATATCTCTACATTATGGAATTTTTTTGGGTTTCATGGTCCTGAAAAAAAATTAAATGATATGATACATGATAGCTACAGAGGCCAAAAACATCCTATGCTTCCAACTCAATTAAATGGAAAACTTGAAATGCAAGGTTATACAAACATTAAAAATCAAGAAATCTCATTTTTTATTACTAACAAGGATGAAAACTCATTTCCTAAATTTCATGAAATAAACATGGTAAGTGCTGCTATTAAAAATGGTATATCAAAAGATTTAGTTCTAGATTGGCAAAGTCAGCTTGATAAGGCTGAAAAAGAAGGAAGGTTCGCGTTTACAGTAATCAGTGTACTTACATCTGCTTTTTCAGTTTAATGAAAACTAATTAACTTTAGACTAATTACTTTGTGATCTTAATTAATATCATAAAGAAAAAACCCAAGAATCGAAATTTTTGGGTTTTTAAAATTGTTTTTATTTAAATTTACATCAGGTTTTTGACAGTTGATACACCTCATGTGAAAGACCAAGTTCTTGTTCCATTTTTTTAAACTCATCTGAAGTCATAAATTGGCCTACCATTTCTTGATCAAAGATTTCAGTGCTAATCATGGCAGTATTTTCGTCCACCCTACCAACTAATGTATTTCTCATCATTTTGGATTGTACTTCAGCGTCTGAGTCAAATTTTTTCTTCCATTCATCGTAGGTAACATTACTAATTTTTACTATTATAAGAGTGTTCATAAAATTATACCTATATTATTAATCTGTAACGTCCATAACATTAGGCATTTCTTTTATGTCATTATGAAACATGTCTGCCATTTCACCTAAGGTATCTGTGATAGCTTCAGGAGAGTTCGCTTTCCACCAACAAAACATAACCATATCATTTTTTTCATTATTCCAGTTCATTTGGAAGTTTGCATTTTCATTTTTCATGTTCTTACGTATGTCGTCTGCCGTCATATCTTTTGTGGCCTCGAAATACTGTTCTCTCATTTCTTCTGACTTAAATGTGTGTGCTACCATGTAATCTTTCATTATCTTCGCTCCATTTATATTTTTTTGTTATAGATTAATTAATTTGATAGAAATATCTTGCTTTTATGAATTTTCATCTGCAAAACAAATAAAACATCACACATAATAAGAACATTGTCATTATCAATTTGAAACTATTTCTTAGTATGAATTTTCATAAACCTTTTTAAAACCAATATTCTTCAAGTTTATTTTTTTGAAGAATTGATCTGCAATATTTGCAATGAAATTTTGGGCACTTACCCCCTTGGCTTTGCCGACAACGAACATCCGCCATCTACAACCATGAGATGTCCAGTTATATATCTTGCCCAATTGGATGATAAATAAACAACTGCCTTGCCAATATCCCAACCATCTCCTTCTACTTGGATTAGAGAAGCATTTTGTCTTTGAGAACGATGTTTATCTGTCATGCCGGAAGTGTACACCATTGGTGTATAAACTGGTCCAGGAAGAATGCAGTTAACTCTTATTCCGTCTGCACCATGATCAACAGCCATTGCTTGACTAAGTGAGAGAACTGCACCCTTTGAGGCAGAGTAGGAGGTTAGACCTTTAGGTCTAGTAGCAGAAATGGAAGAAATATTAACAATTGATCCACCTTCACCAGTATTTATCATTGCTGGAATAGCATACTTTGACATAAGAAACATTGGTTTTAAATTAACTTTCATAATCTTATCCCAATCTTCTTCTAATTCATCCACCACTGATAATTTGCTTGCAATTCCAATGTTATTATCAAGAATATCGAGCCTTCCCCAGCTTTTTAAAGCTAAGTCAACAACCTTTTTACATTGATCAGACTTTGTTAAATCTCCACTTATTCCTATAGCCTCTCCTCCTCTATCTTTAATCATTTGAACAGTATTATTTGCAAGCTCTTCACTTCTGTCAGCAACAATTACCTTTGCACCAGCTTCTGCGAGCAATATAGAGGCAGCTCTTCCATTTCCAATGTCTTTACTGAAGGCACCTCCTCCAGCAACTATTGCCACTTTATTTTTTAAGCCAAAATCGAGTGTACCATGCATTTATTATGCTCTCCTTAGTATCAATTAAATCTTTTTTAGAACTATTTATTTCCATAAATTACACATATTGATTCAGTTTTAATGCTTATGGACTTAGGTGAAAGTTTATTTCGGTATGGATAGATCATATCATTTCCAATTTTTTCTAATATATCAAAATGTTTAAAATCATCTAGAGTCCATATGGCTGCCATTACATTTGGTGAGTCTATTGATCTAGTTATTTCTAACTCACTTCCAGGCAATCTATCTATATAGATAGGCCATTGTTGTTTTAATACCATAATAAACATCTCACAGTCTTCTTTAGATGAAAATGTATTAGTTATTACTCTTCTAAAACGTTGCTTTGGCTCGTAATTTTTCCAACTCATTACTTATCCTGACTTATACTTAATAAATTATAATATCATAAAAACACTAGTAACTATTTGCCGTATTTTTAAGTTTTTTATTATATTTTTTGAATTTTAGGAATATGAATTATTTGAATTTTAAATGTTTTAAACTAATATTTAATATTATTAATATTATTTGATCTATGTGTTTTCTTACAACGAAGGAGAATTAAAAATATGAACATAATATCTAGGAGCTTTAATCCAGAATTAGTAGAATGGAGAAATGTAACAGACCCCAATTGCAAAGAATTCAAAGTTGATTTCGATTATAGTCTTCTTGGTTATGATATAAAATCAGGACGTCTGGATATGCTTTTGAGATATGCAAGTTTAAGTCACTGCCGAAGACACAGGCATGTTGCGTCAACCTTGACAATGGTTTTAGAAGGTGAACAACACCTTACAGAATGGCAACATGATGGATCTAAAAAATCTATTTCCAGAAAAAAGGGCGATTATGCACTTGCAGGTGCAGACGCTCTTCCACATGATGAAAGAGGTGGAGAAAATGGAGGGACTGTTCTTCTATCTATGCATGCACAAGATGGAATTTTATTTGAATATTTTGATGAAAATATGGAAAATGGATGGACATTATCTATAGATGAATATGTAGATAACTGGGAAAAAGGATTAATATACGGTCAAAGGAAATAAATAATTATAATAATTCAATGTTCCATATTTTATATTTAATAATATTTTTAACATTTTCATTTAACTCAATTGCTCAACAAAATGACGTTGACATAAAAAATTATTGTTTAGATAGAACATGTACTAATCCAATAAAAGAGTTAAAAATTTCGAATTTTTCCTTCAAAACTAGAAATTGTGAAACTAAAGACTATAGAAAATGTTTGGTTTGGTTTGGCACTAAAAAAAATTCTAAAAGGATTAGCTGGGTAAAATACTATAGAATTATAAACGGCCCTATTCCAAATAAACCAAGTTGCTTGCGGGGCAAACCAGTATGGTTTCAAGATTTGCCTTTTCCAAGGAAACAAGAAAACTTAAACTACTTAGAAATCTTTAAAAATTTAAACTATCAACATCGAGAAAAAATGTACTTTCATCGCTCTCCTATTGCGACTTTTAATTATTTTTCTTCTTCAGATAAATCCATAGGAATTCTGGTTCATAGCAAAAACTTCAAAGGCATTGAAAAAAATAAAATATTTATCTTTAATACTGAAAACGACGATATGAAAATAATTGAACCCATCTGTAACAAGTAAAGTTTAAAAAACTTCTATGAAAAAAATTTATCTTGCTAACTTTATAAATATATCACCCATTCCAGAACTTAATTCATTTATAGGAGTACTATTTCTAATGGGGCATAATCTACCAGTTATCTTATTAGAATAAATTTTTCTTAAATCTGAAGGTTGACAATATTTGGCATCATACAATAAACCAATTATTAATTTATCATTATGTGTTACAACTTGCTTCTTATCTAAAATATTACCATCGCAAAAATAGCTCCTATTAACTTTTTTAGGAAAATCTTTTTTCATGCAAGGATTATCTATTATTAGGGCATATAAATCTTTTGTACCATCTTGAAATTTTTTCTTAATTTTTGTGACTTTTGCGTATTTCATTACATCACAAACACAAGGCCAACAGCATTTGTAATAATATCCACAAATATTTTTTGAAGTTCCATCTTCTTTTATGTTTATAAATTCAGGTTTTGAACCTGGACTGATTAAAGACCCAGATACAGCACAATATAATTTATTGTATTCTTGAAACTCTTCAAAATTTGTATATTTGTCAGAAATATATTTAAAAAATTTTGGTCCTGCAGCATTTCTATTTCCATCTGGAAATATTATACGCCAGTCCTTGGTCAGATTATTGTAGTATTTATCTTTATTATCTTTAGCTTTTACAACACTAAAATTTGAAAATATTAACGTCAAAAGGGATAAGATGATTTTTAAGTTAAACATTATTTTAAATATCTTTTTTAAAAATATAAGTTTTGTTTAACTTATCTATTTTAAAATTGTTTGAAGATCCATCAGTCCATTTTATGGTAACACTCTCAACTTTTTCATTTACCCTTAGACCGTAATGAGCAACAGGTTCCATTTGACAAAGATATCCAGATCCAGCATCAATTGTTTTAGCATGTTTCCTAAAATTGGTATTTAGTATTACAGTTGATCCCCTAGCAGGGGCATTGTAAATAGTCTTTGGAAAAATTCTTAAATACCTAAAAGGTCTGTTAACATTTGCCTTATATAACGAAAGTGGTTGCAAACCAGATTCGCCGTGAGATATTAATAATTCTAAAATTCCATCATTATCTATATCAGCAACAGCAGCACCTGTTCCCAGTCCATTCTTTTCTAATCCGACATTTAAGTCAATTTGATTTAATTCTCCATCATTAGAAATCTTAAAAAGTTTATTGGCCTCTCCAATATTATTTATAAAAATTTCGTCATAGCCATCATTATCAAAATCTGCTGAAATAACAGTTCTAACTCTTGATGGAGTTTTAAATGCTGAAGTTGCAACATCTTTAAATTTTTTATCCCCTTTTAAAAATATTCTATGTTCACCTTCCCAGTTACCCGTTACAATATCGAGTTCTCCTCTATATAGAAAATCTGTAAGAGTTGTACCGCGACCATTTTCAAATACATCTTCAACACCAAGCTTTTCAGCAAAGTCTTTAAATCTTCCGTCTTCGTTAAAATATAAAAAATTAGGACCTCTTTCATTTGCAGCAAATATATCCATCTGATTTCCTAAAATATGTCCTGAAATAACTGCTCTTCCACCAGTAATTTTATCAATATTTAATACTGGAGCTTTGTCAATTATTTGATTGTTTATTAACTCATAAAATCGAGTTGGACCACCATAATTAGCAACATAAAACCCATAAGTGCCAACACCATTTCTGTCGACACATACAACCGATCTTCCTGCTGTTAGATTTAAAGATTTTAAATTTTTTTCAATTTCAAATAAGTCAATTATCTTCGTTTGACTGTCAAGAAGGCGATCTGAGTACTGTTTTCTCCCGCTATACGTATCTGTGTTAAGAAAATATAATTCCTCAAAACCATCATTATCAATATCGCACGCGGCAACTCCGATAGTTGACCTTAAATTGTCTGAAAAAACTTCTTCATTAATTAAGTTTTCTAAATAACCTTTTTTATAAGAAAGTGCTAAATTAGGATGCCTAAAACCTGTAACAATGAACTCAAATTGCCCGTCTTTGTTAAAATCCGTTACCGAAATACCATAACTTAATCTTTCTTTATTATTTTTGATTATGTTAGAAATATCTTGAAAAAATTCTGCAAAAGCCATTTTAGTAATTAAAAAAAATGTAAAAAATATAAGGAATTTCATTTAATATATATATCATAATAAATGATGTTTTTAAATTTCTTTAACAAATATTTATTAACATCATAAAACTTCTACAATATTACTAATTGATAGGATTAGAATACATAAAAAAGTTAGTAAAGTTCCACCAACTCTAAGAAATGGACTATACTTCATAAAACCAAAGGCAACTCCATGCATCAATCTAGCAATCATAAATAGAGTAGCTGTCATATATAACATATGAGGATGGGCACCATTATACTCCGCAATAAAAAGTAGAATTAAAAAAATTGGGGCATATTCAATTAAATTACCCTGAGCTCTAACCGCTCTTTGTAAGGCCTCTTCACCAAAATTATTGAATGAGAAGAATTTTAAAAAAGAAACCCCTCTTAGTGCTATTACCCTAGCGGATAATATCAAAAGCCATATAGCAATTATTGATGTTAATAATGTTGATATCATTTATTTTACTTTCTAAACTAATTTTTAATTATTCTGTAACGATAAGGAAAATAGATTTATATACTTAAAACAAAATACTATAATAAAAACAACTTTATTTTAGACTTATAAAAAGGTTTTTTAAATATGAGCAAAAGAATCGAATACTATTTTGACTGTAGTAGCCCATGGACTTATCTGGCATTTAAGGGAATCACAGATCTTTATAAAAAAAAAGATTTTGAATTAATTTGGAAACCTATTTTAGTTGGTGGAATCTTTAACACCACAAATCCGAGTGTTTATAAAGCTAGAAATAATCCCAATCCGGTTAAAGAAAAAATAACCTATTATTTTAAAGATTTAAAAGATTGGGCTGACGCAAGAAAAATTGTTATTAATCACGATGGTTTTGGACCACTTAATTCACCCAAGGTATTTCCTGTTAATAGTGTCAAGGCTATGAGAGGCTCATTTATGTTTTTAGATGAAGGGGGCATTGAAAATTATCTGAATTCAATATTTTATGCTTATTGGACTGATGGATTAGACATTTCCCTAGAAGAAAATTTAACAAGTATTGTTGAAAACTTAAATGTAGATTCAAATAAATTTTTAAATTTTATACAACTACAAGATACTAAGGACAGATTAAAAAATAATACTCAAGAACTTATAGATAGGGGTGGTTTTGGCTCTCCTACTTTCTTTGTAAACGAAAAAGACATGTATTTTGGTCAAGATAGAATTTCTCTAATTGAAATGCTATTATAATTATTAAAAATTTTAAAATAGCTAATTTATTTATTTAAATTATAAAAAAACTAAATATTATTATTTTATGTCTCAAAATAAAAAAATATGTGTGGTCGGTGCAAGTGGCCTAGTTGGGTCAAGTATTGTTAGACTTGCTCTTGAAAAAGGTTATTTTGTAAATGGTACTCTAAGAGACAAATCAGATATATCTAAAGTTAAGTATCTAACTAAACTTAAAAATTCCCACAATCTATATTTATTTGATGCAAATATGGATAATGAAAAAGACTTTATAAGCCCTCTGCAAGATACTGACGCAGTGTTTATTGCTTGTTTAACTCCAACATATAAAGGTAAAGACGGTACACCAGCCAAAGAAATGGATGATGAAAGAGGTTACAAGGAAATCATAAACCCAACAGTTGATGGATGTCTAAACATTATTAAGATAGCCAAATACCATAATATTAAAAATGTTGTAATATGCTCCTCAACATCTAGTACAAATCCTGTACCACCAGTAAAGTTTAAGAATGAAATTGATCACTGGTCTGATGAAAAAGAACAATGCAGATCAAAAAAATATACTTCTGCAACCAAAACGGTTATGGAAAAGGCTGCAATTAAATATTGTGAAGAAAATGATATTAGACTGTCAATTATTTTACCAACTGGGTTGTACGGTGACCCAGTTTTACCAAGTCACCTTAATCATAATCCCTTTATATGGCTAAAGAGGGTTATCGAAGGTGGAAATCCGAGACATGAAAAAATACCTAACGATTCTGCTTCAATGATACATTTAAGAGATTTAGCAAAAATTTTTTTAGCTGTATACGAAAATCCAAACGCATCCGGGCGATATTTTGGTGTTTACAAAAGCCTTCATTGGTATGATATTTATAATGAGTGTAGGAAATTAATTCCAAACATGAACATGCCTATAACATTCTCAGATAAACCAGTTGAACCCACAGGATTTGATTTCACTAGAAGGGACAGTCTTAAAGTTCATATTAGAGATTTTTCAACAACATTAAAAGAAACTATAAATTGGCTTAAAACCAAACCCTTTGAGTAAGTAATAAATAATAAATAGATCAGGACTTATTTTCTTTATTAAAACTGTTTTTGTTAACAAAATTATTGTTGGTAAATAACTAATAAGTTTTTGATAAATAACAAGACAGAGTTTGTATTATGGATAATTTTAAAAATAGAAATTTTTTCCACGAAGGTATGAGAGAATTTCAAGAACTTTTTGACGGCGTTAGGACAGCTGACGCAATTGAAAAGCATCGAAAACATTACGAATTTTGGGATGATGAAATAGACTTAATTCGTAAATCAAAATTTTTCTTTATTGCTAGCTCATGGAATGGATATATCGATTGCAATATAAAATCTGGAGATCCCGGATTTGTTAAAATAGTAAAAGATGGAGTGATTGAGTATCCTGAATATGACGGTAATTCGATGTATAGAACTGCAGGAAATATAGTTAAAAATGCAAATGTTGCTCTTCTTTTTGTAAACTTTGATGGAAAGAGTCGAAGAATAAGAATAAATGGGCATGCAAGCATTCACCGGGATAATAATTCCTTGAAAAGACATTATGGTGCAAAGTTTGTTGTAAGGATAAAATGCGAGATTTATCCAAATTGCCCTCGTTATATCCCAAATCTTAAGAATGATAAGCTGTCAGTATATACCCCTCGAGAAGAAGAAGGAACACCTCCTGCTCCGGAGTGGAAAGAGAGAGATTATATCAAAAATATTTTGCCTAAAGATGACCCCCATAATAATTAATTAGAGTTGAGATGTATTACAAATAGGTTTGATGTATGGAACATGAAATGAAAGAAGGTCTCCCTAAAACGTGGGATAAGACAAAACGTTTTTATGAGATATTATATCCTAATGGTAAAAAGGAAATATGGAAAGAGATAACAGCACGTGAGTGTCTAACAAAGTATGAAAATATGGATCCATATGGCAACGGATTAAAATTAAGAGAAATAGTAGGCAAAGAATTACAATTAATAAAGTTAATGGATAGTACTCATTAATAAGATTAGCTGAAAATTCCTTATTGTTTATTCTAAATGAAGCAACTCTTACGAAAAAAACTTCTGGAATAAAAAAGGATATTTTGAGTAAAAAGGTTGTAGAAATAGCA
>ERZ802827.1283-NODE-1283-length-12664-cov-8.5684_pt1 | contig 12664 bp, 10 predicted proteins | sample MGYA00345652_ERZ802827 | MGnify/ENA primary metagenome ERZ802827 (study PRJEB30503, sample SAMEA104212372) | marine metagenome | biome: Westerlies Biome; feature: [SRF] surface water layer (ENVO:00010504) within the epipelagic zone...; material: water... | reverse complement strand
AATGTCTAGACGCTTGTCTAATGCTTTGCGGTCCAAATCTTGCACCAGGTCGATAGCTAGTTCCAGCATCAAAAGGTATTCCTACTATTGCAACGTCGCAACTTTCAACGTCTCTTACTTCAGGAAGTCTTGCAAATGTGCTGGGGCCAGCAAATCTTGGAACTTTCGTTCCACTTACAGGTTGAATAGGATTTTTATTTTTTTCTTTTTTCATTTTGTAATTATCTAAGATAATATGATCTTATCTTAAACGTCCATACTAAACTTATGAAAATTTTATTTTTAATTTTTATTATATTTCAAATAACACACATAAATGCTGATGAAATCTATAATCTTTTAAAAATTCCAAATCTTGAAATTTACAAATTTAAAACTGATAACAATATACGTTTCTTAAATTCAAAAAAGAATTTTAAAATTGGGGTAAACAATAACATATCCTGTAATAAATCTTATCCACAAAACTTAGATAATAAGTTTCCAATAATTCAGAAAAATATTAATTTTTATAACTCTGATTTCCTAAATAAAATTAATTTAAGATATGTGGTCTTATGTGAAGACTTATTTATTTCTGAAATTAATACTGGAGGAATTCCGGATACTGAAAAAAGAACCTTAATATTAGATATTAACTTTAATACAAAATATTTTGAAAGAATGATACATCACGAAATTTTTCATATGATTCAAAAGAGCCATGTGGAAATTTTTGATGAAAACCATTTTTCTTCTTTTAATGATGTTAATTTCAATTATGCTGAATGCTCAACTTGTTCCGATAGATTAAACTTAGATTTATATGACGTTACAAATGGGTTTTTAACTGAATATTCAAAATCTATTGTTTCTGAAGATATGGCTGAGATCTTCTCTTTTATGATGACGGACAAAATAAAATTAAAGAAATTAATTAAAAAAGACAAGATTTTAGAAAAGAAAGTAATTTTTATTAAGTCAGCAATTTCAAAAATAGATAATAATGTTTTATGATAAAAGCAATTCAAGCTTCTAAATCTGAAAAAGTATTATTTGTCTTTTTAATAGCACTAGTTTTTTTCACTTTTTCTTCTTTCTTTTTATTAAAAAATAAATGCCTTTTTGTTGAAAAAGTAAATTTAAATAAAATAAATTTTACAGATCCAGAAAATGTTGTTGTAATGAATATTGAGTGTGGAGATGTAATTATTGAGTTATATCCTGAGTTATCTCCTCAATCAGTCAAAAGATTTAAAACTTTAATTGAAAATAAAAAATATGATGGATCTGTGTTTTATAAGGTAGCAGAAAATACCTTTGTACAAGCGGGTGATATTGAATTTGGAAATATTGAGTACCTTGACTATTCAAAAATAGGTAGTGGTAAATCTGGCTTAGGGACCCTTAAATCTGAAATCGATGAAGATTTTAAATTCAGTGAAGGTAGCGTAGGTCTAGCAAGATCTACAAAGTTTGATACCGAAGATAGTGAATTCTTTATTACTTTAAAAGAAATTCCTATTTATCAAGGTGAATATACTCCAATAGGTAAAGTGATTCATGGCTTAGATATTTTAGGTAAGATTAAAACTGGAAATAAAGGTGTTTACGTATTAAGGCCAGATTATATTAATTCTTTTAGAATTTTTAAGTCTAATTAACTAAGGGTTTTCCAGTTGATAGAGTATGTTTTATTCTCTGCTGGGTCTCTTTTGTTTCAATTAGTCTCATAAATGAATCTAATTCTAATTTGTACAAATCATCTTCAGATAAAGTTTTGTCTATTGTGGTTTCTCCTCCGCTTAAAACATTTGCAAGCTCTGTACCAACTCTCATTCCATGATCTAATATAATTTTATCATTATATAATTTCTCAAGTAATTTTACCATTTTATCCTTGAGCGGTTTTCCAGAGAGTTTGAAGATTGCTTCTGTTGGAGATGAAAAATCTTTATTTTCATCAATTATTGATTTTGAAACTTGTAGTAAACTATTTCTGCTCATTATTTTTTTATCCTCAGGCATTAAATATTTTAGTGGCTCTGCTTCAACTGGCGATGTTGCAGTTTTTCCATAACCAATTATGTCAAAAACTTTTAGTGGTGCGTAGTCAGGGTCTTTTTTTGCCTCTGTGGTTTGTGACCATCTCCATAACATTTCTTTACATCCACCACCTGCGGGAACTAATCCCACCATAGTTTCTACAAGTCCAACAACGATGTTTGTATGTGAGGCAACAAAATTACTTTGAACAAGTACTTCAAATCCTCCACCCAGAGTTAATCCTGAGGGTGCTGAAACTACAGGGTATTTTGAATATTTCAGTTCTTTACAGGTTTCTTGGAAATATTTTACAAATTTTTCAATGGATCTATAATCACCTTTATCTGCAAAATTCATAGTATAAGTGAGGTTTACTCCTGCTGAAAACTGCATACTTTCATTTATAATTATTAAAGGTTTATCAGTAGCATTTTTTAATGCATCCATTGAGTCGTAATCTAATGCGTTAGCTTTTGTTGTGAACTCGACAATATTGAAATCATTAAATCTATAAATTTCAGCTGAATTGTTTTTGTCTAACTTTAGAGCTTTTGGTTTTATTTTACCTAGTGTTTCGATTTCAGTATATTTTTGTCTCTCTCCGTAAAAATTTTCATTTTTAGATTTAGATAAATCCTCTAAAAATTTATTATTTTCAAACTTATCTATTTTTTGAAAAAAATTACTTACTCCTATTTCCTTTAGCATCTCAAATGGACCCCGCGACCAGTTGAAACCAAGTCGCATTGCTTCATCAATATCATTAAATTTATCAGTTATTCCTGGAACCAGTGATGATGCATATTTAATTATTTTTGAAATTACAGCCCATGCATAATCTCCATATTTATCCTCTCTATTTATTAATTTTAATAAATCAACTTTCTCAGACTTAATATCTATTTTTTGTGTAGGAGAATATTCACCAGTCTCAAGATTAATAGCTTCAAGAATTTTTTTATTTCCATCTTTATTCATTCTATAAAATCCACCTTTGCCTTTTCTGCCAGTATATCCTGTGTTTATAAGCTTTTTGATTAAAGGCATTTCTTTGGCTACTACTTGAAATTCGTCACTTTCTGGTAGCTCCTTAATAAAACTTTTTAACACATCTGCCATAAGGTCAATTCCAATCAGATCATATAAGCCAAACACTCCAGTCTTAGGAATCCCCATTGGTCTTCCAAAAATAGCATCTGCTTCCTCTATAGATAATTTCATCTTGAATGCTTCTGTCATTGCAACTTGCATTGCATAAACTCCTATTCTATTTCCCAAAAAACCAGGTGTATCATTACAAACGATTGCACCTTTTCCTAAATCAATTTCACAAAATTTTTGCAGTTGGGTTATTTTATCTAAATCAGTTTTTTCATTTTTTACAATTTCAAGGAGATCCATATATCTGACGGGATTAAAAAAATGAGTGATACAAAAATCTTTTTTATCTTCCTCTGTCATTTTTTCTGAAAGAACACTTATTGGTATTGAAGAGGTATTTGATGAAACAATAGAGTCCTTTTTTCTAGCTTTAAATATTTTATCGTAACTTTCGTGCTTTATGTCTATTCTTTCTACAACTGCCTCTACAATCCAGTCTGCCTCAGATACAACATAAAAATCATCAGAAATATTCCCAACTTTAATTCCATCTATTTTAGACTTATCAATTAACAACGGTGGTCTTGATTTTTTAATTCTGTCTTTTGCATTTTGACTAATTTCTGTTTTTAAATCTAATAAAGTTACAGGGATATTTGCATTACATAGTTGTGCTGCGATGCCACTGCCCATTGTTCCAGAACCAATAACAACTACATTATTTATTTTCATAGAAAAACTTTTATAGTTAAATTTACTATCTCATGTAACAAAAAAATTGACCTAATTAGAAATTTGTTGACTTTTTAAATCGTCCATTTTGATATGACATCTAATAGAGTTTCCATTTTCACATGTTTGCCAAGGTGGCACTTCATTTTTACAAATATCTCCCAATATTCGTGGGCATCTTCCTTGAAAAGAGCAGCCATTTTCAGGAGGTTTTTCCTCAACAATATCTTCAGCAACAAGTTTTGGTTTAATATCTGGGTCTGGCTCTAAAACGGCTCCTAACAGAACTTCTGTGTAAGGATGAGAGGGAAACTTATAAACATTTTTAGATGGACCAATTTCGCACAATCTACCTTGATATAAAACTGCAACTCTGTCACTGATTGCTCTCACCACTGCTAAATCATGCGATACAAAAATGTATGTTGTCCCAAAATCTTCTTTAAGTTCTTGAAGCAAATTTAGTACAGCAGCTTGCACTGAAACATCTAATGCAGAAGTTACCTCATCACACAGTATAATGTCAGGCTTTGCAGCAAAAGCTCTTGCCACTGCAACTCTTTGTTTTTCTCCTCCTGAAAGTTGTCTTGGGTATCTTGTCAAATAAAACTCACCTAATCTAACTTTGTCTAAAACCTCAATTATTTTTTCTTTTAAATCTTGCCCTTTTAGACCAAAATATAATCTAAGTGGTTGAGAAATAATTTCTTCGACCGTATGATTAGGATTTAAAGACTCATCTGGATTTTGAAAAATTAATTGAATAGCTCTTAAAAAGGTAGAATCTCTTTGTCTTAAATCATTGGATAATTTTTTATCTTTATCAAACTTAATATTACCATCTTTAGTTTTTAATAGTCCTGCAATAGATTTTAAAATTGTAGATTTGCCACTTCCAGACTCCCCTACTAGTGCAAGGGTTTCTCCTTTATCAATATTAATATTAATATCTTTTACTGTAGGATTATCATCATTAATCTTATTTAATAATTGCTCAAGGAATTTTTGTTTTGCATAACTTATGGAAACATTTGATAAATCTAAAATTTCATTCTTTAATATTTTATTCTTAATAGATTTAACATATTGAGAGTCTGATTTATTCAAATTTAAAAGTTCATTATGTTTAAAGCATCTAACACTTGTATTTAGATTTTCTATAAACTCTAGTATTGGAGAATTTGCTTTACAGTTGTCATCAGCAAATTCACACCTTTCATAAAAACTACAGCCATTTTTTATTGATCCAGGCTGAGGCTGACTTCCCGACATAGAGTTTGGCAAACCTGGTGAGGTAAGTTTTGGAATAGATTTTAACAATCCAAATGTATATGGGTGTATAGGATTTTTTAATATACTTCTCACAGGGCCATCTAATACAATTTCACCAGAATACATCACAATAACTCTGTCACTAACTTGAGCAATCGCACCAAGGTCATGACTTACATATACCATGGAGGTTCCAGTGTCTTTTGCAATAAGATTTAATAATTCTAATACATGAGCTTGAGTAGTGACGTCTAAACCAGTTGTTGGCTCATCTAAAAGTAATAGTTCTGGGCTACCTGCTAAAGCCATTGCAACAGCAACTCTTTGTTGTTGACCACCTGATAATTCATGTGGATATCTTTGAGCCATTGTCTCAGGGGATGGCAGTCTGACTTTATTTAGTAATTCAGAGATTTTTTCATCTCTTTCAGATTGCTTTAAATCTGTATGCAACCTTAATGCCTCATCAATTTGATATCCTATTTTTAGATTTGGTGTTAATGATTGACCTGCATTTTGGGGAATCATAGCAATTTTTCTACCCCTTATATTTTCTAACTCTTTATTACTCATTTCTAACAAATTATTAGAATGAAACATGCACTCTCCAGAGATTGTAAAAAGTCCTTGTTTTACATAGCCCATCATTGCAAGCGCGAGGGTGCTTTTGCCTGATCCGGACTCGCCTACAATTCCAACAGTTTCACCTTGATTTATTGAGGTACTTATATTTTTTAAAATAGATATTTGTTCACCTTTTTGACTTTGAAATCCTATGGTTAAATTATTTATTTTTTGAACCGCATTTTTCATTTTTATACTGGCGCTTTCGTTGATCTGTCTATTCCCAGAGCTTTTGCGAATGCATCAGCTGTTAGATTAATTCCAATTATTAATGAACTAAGGCCAAAAATTGGAGCTAAAACTGCCCAATAGGCAAAAGACATTAGTCCTCTTGCATTAGATATCATTAAACCCCAATCAGGAGTTGGTGGACTTACTCCAAATCCCAAAAATGATAAAGAGCTAAAACCAAGTAACATCCAAGACCATCTCATAGCTCCTTCAACCATTATGGCATCTCTTACATTAGGTAAAATTTCATTCCAGATAATAGACAAGTTGCTGTGTCCCCTAGCTCTTGCAGAAACAATAAAATCTTTCGCTATAACATCGTGTGTTGCGGCTCTTGCAACACGAACTATACCTTTGCCATAAAAAAAACCAAGAGCTGGTATTAGAACAAGTGTTGTAGTTCCAAGTAAAGATACAATTAAAAGCATAGCTAAAATCCATGGAATGGATAAAAAAGCATCGATTATTCTCATTACAATATCGTCGATTTTACCACCTACGAGACCACAAAAGATTCCAAGTGATCCACCCCATAATAATGCAATTAATGATCCAAAAAAAGTTACCGTTAAAGCAGTTCTCCCCCCTAAAATTGTTCTAGTAAAAACATCTCTCCCTAAACTATCGGTCCCAAACCAAAATTCAGACGAAGGAGGGTTCAACATTAATGTTGGATCGATAGCTTTATAGTCATATGGTACATATAATGGACTTGTTATTGCTAACAAAACATGAAAACTAAGTATTATTAATCCTATTAAACCTGATGGCTTCGATGCCATTGTTTTTATTACTTCATATATTTTTTGGAAAGTATTTTTTTGTTTTTCATATTTAATAATCATATTATTTTTTTATTTGCAGAGATTTCAATCTTGGGTTCAACATTAAAGTAGTTAAATCAGCTATTAAATTTATACCCACATAAATTGATGCAAGGATAATTGCTAATGCTTGTACTACAGGTAAATCTCTATTAGAGATTGACTCAATTACTAATCTTCCTAAGCCAGGGTAATTAAAAACAACTTCAGTTACCACAACACCTCCTAATAACCATGCGATTGTTAAAGCAACCACGTTTATAGCTGGTAGCAAAGCATTTGGTAATACATGTTTAAATACCATCTTCCAATAAGGAACTCCCTTCAAAATTGCCATTTGAACATAATCACTTGCCATTACTTGAATTACACTTGATCTAACCATCCTTGCCATATGTGCAGTCATAATCATAGAAATAGCAATAACTGGTAAAATTATATTTGGAAGTAGCTCTGACAAAGATGCTTCTGTTGGTACTATTACTATTCCAGGTAACCACTCTAACCAAATAGCAACCACAAGAATTAGTAATGTTGCACTTATAAATTCAGGAATTGTCATAGAGAATATTGTTACAGTTGAAATAATTATATCAGGAAGCTTGTCTCTCCATAGAGCAGTAATAATTCCCAACAATAAAGCAATTGGTATTCCAATTAATATAGAGGCAGAAGCAAGAACTAAAGAGTTTTTAACTTTTGGTCCGAGAACCTCATTAATTTTCATCTCACCACTCAATGAATACCCGAAATCTCCTTGTAAAACTCCCCATGCCCAAGAAATATATCTTTCATAAGCCGGAACATTTAGCCCAAGTCTTTCATAACAAGCCTCTAAAGCTGCTCCAAAAGCTTGTCTTTCTAAATAAGTGGTGCATGCATCACCCGGCAAAACTTCAACTCCAGCAAATGTGATAAGAGATACAATAAATAAGGTAATTAGACCTAATAGAATTCTCTTTATAACTAAAAAAAACATATTCTAATATTTATAGAATTTAAAAATTATTTAAAAGGTGAAAAATTTTACAGGCCTTAAAATAAGGCCTGTAAATAATACTTTAATTTACTTAATTTTAACTTTGTGCCAACGAACAGAGAACACTTCTACATCATCCAAATTTTTGACTGCAGAAGAAGTAACAATCAATTTAGATACATGGTAAGGAATCAAAGTTCCTGACTCTTCCCATAAAGTTTTCTGTGCATTTTGATAAGCTTTTTTTCTTTTACTAAATTTAAGCTCACCCCGTGCATCTGCTAAGTTTTTATCAAAGTCTGGATTTTTAAAATATGATTCATTCCATTTTGCTCCACTGTGATAAATTTCATGTAATGCACTATCAGCTGGTCTTTCATTCCAACGTGTCATTGCAACTGGTTTTTTCATCCATGTCTCGTTCCAATAACTTTTTGAAGGAGTCATTTTAACTTCAGCTTTAATTCCAGCTTCTGCTAATTGTTGTTGTAACACTTCACCAATTGTTGGCCAAGTAGGCTCTTTAGTTGAAACGTGGATAACCATATCAATTCCATTGGGATAACCAGCCTCTGCTAAAAGTTTTTTAGCCTTATTGATATTCTGCGGACACTTCATTTTAAGTCGATATTGATCAGCAGGTGCAACAGGAGTATCGCAAGATACAGTTGCAGCTCCACCCATTACTAAATCAACTAATTCTTGTCTGTCTACAGCTAACCTCACAGCTTTTCTAACTTTTGGATTATCAAATGGTGCCGTGTCAGTTCTCATCACCATTCCTCTCCAGTTTCCAGTTGGTACTACAGAAACATTAAACTTAGAGTTCCCATCGAAGATTTTTTTCTGACTAAATGGCACATATCTATTCATATGTATTTGACCAGTAAGAAGTGCTTGCACTCTAGCTTCACCATCAGGAATAGCAATTACATGTACTTCAGCTACTCCAGGAGCACCTTCCCAATAATCGGCATTTGCTTTAAGAATTGTTGTTCCTTCTGGGTCAAATTTATCAACTATAAAAGGACCAGTACCAACTCCAGTTTTTCCAATAGTATCTCCTGAATCTGAAGGAATCATTCTTAACCTATAATCAGTAAGTAATAGTGGAAAATCTGCAAATGACGTGTTTAGTTTCATTTTGACAGTATGTGAGTCAACTACTTCAATATCTGTTACAGTGCTCATACTTTTTTTAGCAGGAGAACCAATGTCAGGATCTTGAACACGCATTAAAGAGTATTTCACATCTTCTGCGTCAAAGTCAGATCCATCATGAAATTTTACCCCTTTTCTAAGTTTAAACGTCCATTCTGTTGCATCAGCATTTGCCGACCAATCCGTAGCTAATTCTGGAGACGTAACTCCTTTAAGGTCTTTTCTAACTAGACGGTTTTGAGTCATAATTACTACTTGAAATAATCTTCCTTTAGTAATTGCGTCTAGATTTGTATCCTTTCCAAATCCAAGATCATGTGAAATTTTAAATACTCCACTTGATGCATTGGCAGATGAAAAAGAAAATAAAGAAGATATCAATGCAATCGATATCAATTTAAAAATGTTTTTCATTATTCTTCCTCTCATTAATTATTTTACTAAAAGCTAACATCTTAAAATTTCCAGAACAATAATAATCAGCAATACAATTTAAAGTTGTAACCTAATTTGGGTGTGCTGATATAAGGTATTTTGTAGATAAAAATACTGATTTAATTTATTAAAAAATATGCACAAATCTCTAAGAAATTTAAGGTTTTCTATTAAACCTCAAATGCAAGAATCTGAAAGACCATTAGAGATGGCACGAACATTAAGCGTTCATCCACTAACTTACCAAGAGCTTCCATATGACCCAGAGTATTCTCAGTACGCTGGAAGATTAACAACTGAAAAATTGTCAAACGCGACTGCAGATGAACAATATTGGAAAACAAAACAAGAAGTTATTCTTAGACATACTGGAGAACATCCTTATGAAATTAAAGGGCCTGATGCTTTGAAATTGTTACAAAAAATTTTTCCAAGAGATATTTCAAAAGTAAAAAAAGGAAGATGTTCTTACCAATTTGCTTGTTATCATAATGGTGGAATAATTACAGATGGATTACTTTTAAGAATAGATGATGATCGATATTGGTTTGCTCAGGCAGATGGGGAAATGTTTTCATGGTATAATGCACATTCAGAAGGATTAGATGTTGAAATAATTGAACCAAATGTTTTTATTAGTCAGATACAAGGTCCAAAGTCTATGGATCTTCTTGATCATTTAATTGATGAACCAATAGCAAGATCTTGGAATTATTTTGATTGGGCTGAAGTAACAATGGCTAATGAAAAAATTATTGTAAGCCGTACAGGATTTACAAATGAACTTGGTTGGGAAATATATTTTAGACCTGAAAATAATTCAGAAAAATTAGGAGATTTAATTTTAAAAGAAGGTTCAAAAATGGGAATGATTATTACAGGAACGCCCTCCTTTAGAGGCAGGAGAATAGAGGCGGGATTACTATCAGCTGGTCAAGATTTTTCAATTGAAACTAATCCTTTTAGTGTGGGTTTGGGACGTTTTGTTGATTTAGAAAAAGATGATTTTATTGGGAAAAAAGCTTTATTGAATGTAAATAAAGAATGTCGAAGTTGGGGTATTAGAGTTGTAGATGGAATTGCAAAAAAAGGAAAATCTTTAAAATTAAATGCAAAAAATATTGGCAAAGTAACATCTAGCACGTGGTCTCCTTATCAGGTTTGTGGTGTTGGAATAGTGCTATTAGATGACCCCAAGATTGGTCCTGGAACAGTAGTAGATGTAGAATGTATTGATAATAAAATTCATAAAGCAGAACTTTGTAAATTGCCTATGTATGATCCTAAAGGGGAAATAGTTAGAGGTATCAATAAAGATATTCCTCAAAAACCCAATCCATGGGTTGGAATTAAAAATTAATTAATTTTAGGAATACTTAATTTATCTTGCACCTTATATTTTTGGAGTAAACTTTTGACATATCCTTGTTTAATTATATTTGAAACAAATTTATTTATATAATCGAGAACCTCAGGATTACCTTTTTTAATACCAATGGATTGTTTTATATATGTAAAAGGATTAAGCATCATCTTAAAAGTATTATTATTTTTCATTTCATCAATAAGTTTAGGTTTAAGGCCTGCTAAAATGTTGACTTTATTTTCTCTAAATAAATTATGAGATTCGTCAATCGAGTTTACACGAATTAATTCTGCTTTTTTAAAGTTTTCAGTAAGCCAAAGATCATAGGCACTTCTTTTAAATACAGCTATTTGAATACCTGACTGATCAATATCACTATTGTTTTTAAAATTATCTTCAGCTCTAAAGAGAAAATTGGCATCAATATTCACATAAGGATCACTAAAATCAATTGTTTTGTCTCTTTCTTTCTCAGAAGCAATATTACCAATATCCCATGAATTATTATTTACAGCGTCAGCTAACAAACCAGGATTTTCAAATTCAACCATTTTAAAACTTAAATTTAACTCCTCTGCTAATTTTTTTCCTATTCCTGGTGATACTCCGTCTACAAGTCCAAGTGAATCTTTACTATTTACTAGTAAAAAATTACTCATATTCACCCCAACACGTAATACACCTGTTGGTGCAATTTTTTTGATTATATTTTCAATCATTAGAATTTTTTTTTAATTATATTATATATTAATTTCACAGGTTTAATTAAATTAATGCTTAAATTAAAAAAAAAAATAATTTTAATAGGTGGTGGTGGTTTCACTCATCAATCTGACAAAGATTTGGATGATTTTGTTATAAATCAATCTGCAAAAAAAAATAAAAAAATTGGCTTTTTGGCAACAGCTAGTAAGGATGATAAAACAAAAATAAATTTATTTTATAAAAGATTTGAAAATAAAAATTTAGAATTATCTCATTTTAACCTCACATCAAATGATGTTGGTTTTTCTCAGTGGGTTTTTGATAAAGATATAATTTATATAGGCGGAGGAAATACTGCTTACATGTTAGAGCTTTGGAAAAAGTATAACTTGATCAGTATTTTTAAAGAAGCCTATGAAAAAGGAATTATATTATCAGGTGTCAGCGCTGGTGGTGTATGCTGGTTTGATTGGATCTTTTCAGACTCTTTAGGTCCAATATATAAACCCTTAAAAGGTATTAACCTCATATCTGGTAGTTGTACTCCACACTCATCAGAAAGACATAGGATGTCTCAATATCAATTAGAAATTCAAAATAGCAAATTACCCCCAGGTGTTGCGATTGATGATGGTGTTGCTGTGCTTTTTATTAATGGTATTGCTAAAGAAGTTTATTCTACTAGAAAAAATTCAGATGCATATTTTGTTGATAATAATAATAAAGTTAGTCTAAAAGAGTATATAAAATAAATTATGAATAACGTTGTTCCAAGTAAAAAAATTCATAGCGTTGAAGAGGCAAGAAGTGTTGCAAAAAAACGTGTTCCAAAATTAATGTTTGATTTTGTAGATGGTGCATCAGGAGATGAACGATTATGTGAAAATAATAGTAAATCCCTAGATCAAATAAGATTACAGCCGAAAGTTTTACGGAATGTAGAAAAAAGAGTTATAAAGAAAGATATTCTTGGATTTGAATACAATCAACCTTTTGGTTTTGCGCCAATGGGTATGTGTAATTTAACATGGCCAGGAGCAGACAAGATGTTAGCTGAAGAGAGTCTTGCAAATAATATACCTATGTGTGTATCAATGGCTTCTTCAACGTCCTTAGAAAAAATGTATGAATTTTCCAAAGGAAATGTTTGGCTGCAACTTTATAATTTTCAAGATGAAGAATTTGTTATGGAGTTACTAGATAGAGCTG
>ERZ802827.1279-NODE-1279-length-12692-cov-12.6869_pt1 | contig 12692 bp, 9 predicted proteins | sample MGYA00345652_ERZ802827 | MGnify/ENA primary metagenome ERZ802827 (study PRJEB30503, sample SAMEA104212372) | marine metagenome | biome: Westerlies Biome; feature: [SRF] surface water layer (ENVO:00010504) within the epipelagic zone...; material: water... | reverse complement strand
TTTCAGCTTGCGCAACGCCTTTGCCTCAATCTGCCGGATACGTTCGCGGGTCACGCTAAATTGTTGACCGACCTCCTCCAGCGTATGGTCCGTATTCATACCAATGCCAAATCGCATGCGCAACACCCTTTCTTCCCGCGCTGTCAGGCTAGCCAGAACGCGCGTTGTGGTCTCGCGCAGATTGGCGTGAATGGCCGCATCCAGCGGTTGCACTGCATTTTTATCCTCAATGAAATCGCCAAGGTGGCTATCTTCTTCATCGCCAATCGGCGTTTCAAGGCTGATCGGTTCTTTGGCGATTTTCAGCACCTTGCGCACCTTGTCGATCGGCATGCTCAGCTTTTCTGCCAGCTCTTCCGGCGTGGGCTCGCGGCCAATCTCATGCAGCATCTGGCGCGATGTACGCACCAGCTTGTTGATGGTCTCGATCATATGCACCGGAATACGGATGGTGCGTGCCTGATCGGCAATCGAGCGGGTAATGGCCTGCCGGATCCACCATGTCGCATAGGTTGAAAATTTATAACCGCGCCGATATTCAAATTTATCGACGGCTTTCATCAGCCCGATATTGCCTTCCTGGATCAGGTCAAGGAACTGCAATCCCCGGTTGGTGTATTTTTTGGCAATTGAGATCACCAGCCGCAAATTGGCTTCGACCATTTCTTTTTTCGCCCGCGCCGCTTCGCGCTGGCCGCGCTGGATGGTTTGGATAACCTCGCGGAATTCGGGCACTGCCAAGCCGACATCATCGACGACCAGCTTGATCTTGTCGCGCAGTTCGGCCACCTCTTCACCATAGGTGCTATCCAGCTTTTGCCACGCTTTCGATTTATAACCGCTGCCTGGCCATTCATCATTCACTTCACGTCCGCCCCAGGCTTCCAGAAGTTGCGCCCGCGGAATGCCACTGTCGGTGGCCACCCGCATCAAACGCCCCTCAATTCCGGTCACATGACGGTTTAGGGTAAATAATTGTTCACTCAGCGCTTCGATACGGTTGGTGTTGAAGATCACGCCTTCCATCAATTCGCACAGCTTAATTTTCGTCGCCCGGTGCGCCGCTTCACTTTTCAGCACAAGCGGCTGGTCTTTCGCCATGCGCGCCAAACGGCGGTCCTGCAATTTCACAAACTCACCAAACACCGTGCCGATTTCGTCAAATAGCGCCATCATCTCATCGCGCACCGCATCTTCGAGCGCTGCCAGCGACAAATTCAAATCGTCATTTTCGTCATTGTCATTATGCGCATCACGGGTCGAGGTATCGGTGTCGGCGTCGCCACTTTCATCATATTCTTCGTCGTCTTCGTCCTCGTCTTCGTCCTCTTCCGCTTCTTCCTCATCATCATCCTCTAGATCATCGTCCGGGATTTCGCCATTCAGAACTTGCAGATTATTATGATCAATCAGCGGGTTGCCTTTAAGCTTGGCAAAGGTGGCTTCGAGGTCAATGATATCGCGCAATGGCACAACGCCATCGGCGATCTGATCACGCCAATGCATCAGCGCGCGAATGGTCAGTGGCGATTCACAAATGCCACCAATCATCATTTCACGTCCAGCTTCGATACGTTTTGCAATGGCGATTTCGCCTTCACGCGATAACAGCTCGACGCTGCCCATTTCGCGCAGATACATACGCACCGGATCATCTGTTCCCGAAACATCACTATCCGACAGATTACCCGAGGCACGACCTTCTTCGGCGCTCTCTTCCGCCTCGTCGGTATCATCATCACTCTCGGCGCTATCGACAACCGATACACCCATCTCATTGAGTGTCGACATCACATCATCGATTTGTTCAGAGGTATATTCCTCGGCTGGCAGTGCAGCGTTCAGCTCGTCATGCGTGACGAACCCACGATCCTTGCCCAGTTTCAACAGCGCTTTAATGGTTTGCTGGGCAGCGTCAAGGCTGGCCGCCTCGGTTGCGTCCTGAGCGTTTTGATCGGTATCAGCCTGTTTTTTTGCTTTGGTTGCCATATGCTCGTCTCTACCCCTGTCCAACTTTACGCTGCGACGCCGCGTCATTTTCATGAGAGCGTTTTTTGTCGAAGCCCGACTTTTGCAATCGTCTGATGTTTTTTGACAACATCAAATCTTTTTTTACCCATGGGTTCTGGCCAAAGGCTTGTGCCAAACCCGGCATGGTGATGTGCCTGCGTCTTATTTCTTTTTTATCTTATCTTGGTGTGCGGGCTTTTGAAAACAGGCCGGATTTGCCGTCAACAAGCCCCAAAAGTTCCTCTAAATGTGCGACAGCCCGGTCGGGCGCCAGCGCATGTGGGTCGAAAGGCAGTCTGGATTTCATCTCATCCCCCGTTAAATCCTCTACCACTCGGCCAAGCTCTATTACTTGTAAATGATAGTTTAAGGCCGCCGCGTCAAGATCTGGATCACGTATAACGGCATCAATCACTGCTTTTTTCAATTGATCGAGCGGCTGATCCGCCGTTTCCAGCATCGACAAAGCCTCAAAATTGGCAGGAACCAACGCCGGGTGCGCCAAAATCAATGCCAAAATAGCGCGATGCCGCTGCATCAGCCCGGTTTGCGGTCTGGCTGTGCGCCGCGCCACAAAAGCGGTTGTTTTGCCCCGTGTATGCGAGCGCATCGCTGCGATTCGGTTTTCCACCTCATCGCCATAAGCCCCCCGCACCTGATTATGACCAATACTGCGTACAAGTTCGCGCACGGACTGCCAGAACTGCGCTCTCGCCTCTGGTTGCTGCACATCAAATTGTTCCGCCACAGCCGCCCACATGCTGTCAATAAGCGACCGCGCTGCGCCAAGAATTTTACGCAAACCCTCGGCACCAGACGCGCTCAGCACGTCATCCGGGTCTTTGCCAGCTGGCAGCACTGCCAACCGTGCCGACCGGCCGGGCTCAAGCACCGGCAAAATACGTTCCAGCGCGCGTAATTGCGCCCGCTGGCCAGCCGCGTCGCCGTCAAAACATAAAATCGGCTCGTCATGCAATTTCCACAACAAGCTGATTTGTTCCGGGGTCAAAGCGGTGCCAAGCGGTGCGACCGCTGCCGCCACACCACTGCGCTGAACAGCGATAACATCCATATACCCCTCGACAACAACCAGCGGTAAATTACGCCGAACCGCATCGCGCGCCTGCACCCACCCATAAAGCACTGCCTTTTTGGAAAACGTCGGGCCATCACCTGAATTGAGATATTTTGGCTGGGCATCACCCAGCGCACGCGCACCAAATGCGATGACTTTGCCTTGTCTGTTCTCGATCGGGAACATCACCCGGTCGCGGAAATAATCAAACAGGCTGCCATCCCGGTCAGATTTACGCTGCACCCCGGCCAGCAGCATATCCGCATCTGAAAACCCTTTTTCAGCCAGCCGCCGGCGCAAGCCTGACTTTGGCGCATAGCCAAGCCGAAAATTTTTCACCGTCGCAGCGTCAAGACCGCGTTGTTTCAGATAATGCGCGGCGTCACGCCCAACCGGGTCACGCAAACTTGCTTCAAAGAACAAGGTGGTTTCTTCCAGAATATCGAGCGCGGCTTTACGTTGTTTGGTGACGGCCGGGTCGATATGCGCAGATTTTGGCATCGCCAGGCCAGCCATATCCGCAAGCCGCTCGACAGCTTCCATAAAATCGAGACCGTCCATCTCACGCAAAAATGAAATGGCATCGCCATGTACGCCACATCCAAAACAATGATAAAACCCATCATCATCCACGACTGAAAATGACGGCGTTTTTTCCGAATGAAATGGGCATAATCCGCTGAATCGACGACCTTTGCGTACCAGCTTTACCCGCCGCCCGATAATATCGGACAACGGCACACGCTGGCGCAAATCTTCGATAAATTCTGGCGGCACCGCCATGGCCAAAACTCCGGTCAAATGAAATTGCTGGTCAAATGAAATTGCTGGGCATTCGGTTACACCGGATGCGCTGCACCGAACCTATCACAAATGGCACAATCCGGGGAACCGGCTTAAACCGCGCAAATAGACAGCCACCGGTTCAGCCAGGCCTATTTTGCCATCAATGCGGCTTTGACTTCCTGGCTGGCCGCTGAAAAATCCATCTGACCGGCGTAATGCGCTTTTAAAAAGCCCATCACCTGTCCCATGTCCTTGATCGAGCCAGCACCGGTTTCCGCAATCGCTGTGGCGATGGCCTGGTGCATTTCATCCGCACTCAGCTGGGTCGGCAAAAAGCCTTTGATAATTTCAATTTCCGCTTCTTCGTTGGCGGCCAGTTCGGGGCGATCACCGTCGCGGTACAATTTCGCCGATTCGCTGCGCTGTTTGATCATGGTTTGCAACATCCCCAGAATTTCCTCGTCAGAAATACCATCGGGATTATCATTGCCACGTGCAGCGATATCACGGTCTTTTAACGCAGCCGCGATCAATCGCATGGTCGATAATGCGACCTGATCTTTCGCCTTTAACGCTTCTTTTAACGCATTCGCTATATTTTCGCGCATCTTCAGACACACCTTTTATTTGGACATCCACACGCCAAGAAGAACAAGCGCGCCCGGGGCTTTTACGCTACTCGCGACAATCCTGCAAGCATTGCCTGTCAATCTTGCCTGCCAATATCGGCTGCCAGTGCTTGACCATTGGCCAGTGGTCGGCTATGTAATCACCCGTTCGCCGACCGGTTCGGTAACATGTTTCTTATAACAGGATATGGGTTGAAATGGCGCAGAAAACGATCTCTGGCCACGATTTTGATGCGCTCCGCGCAAATCGGGATAACCCGACCGCCGCCCTCGTTCTGGAAGATGGCACGACTTTCACCGGATTCGGCTTCGGCGCTGCCACCACCAATGTTGGCGAGGTTTGCTTCAACACTTCAATGACCGGCTATCAGGAGATCATGACGGATCCCTCCTATGCCGGCCAGATTGTAAATTTCACCTTTCCGCATATTGGCAATGTTGGCACCAACGCCAAAGATCTGGAAACCGCAACGCCTGCCGCGCTTGGCATGATTGTGCGACAGCCGGTCACCAACCCGGCAAGCTGGCGCGCCGAAACAAGCCTTGGCGACTGGTTGGTCTCGCATAATTTGCCGGGCATCAGCGGCATTGACACGCGCGCCCTGACCCGGCGCATCCGGGACCTTGGCGCGCCGCGCGGTGCGCTGTGCCATGCGCCGGCTGGTCACATCGATCTCGCGGCGCTGCAAGCCATGGCCCAGCAATGGCCCGGCTTGAAAAATATGGATTTGGCCAAATCTGTGACCTCGCCGGAAACCGCCGCATGGGATCAGGGCAGCTGGCAGTATCAGTCGGCATCACATCTGACAACAGCCCCTAAATTTAACGTCGTCGCGATGGATTTCGGATGTAAGCACAATATTCTGCGCTGCCTGCAAGATGCCGGATGCGCGGTAACCGTTGTGCCGGCCGACACCAGCGCTGATGCGATTCTGGCACAGCGACCAGATGGCGTGTTTTTGTCGAATGGGCCGGGCGATCCGGCAGCCACCGCCGGTTATGCTGGCGCTGAAATTGCGAAATTGATCGACGCGAATATGCCGGTTTTTGGCATTTGCATTGGCCACCAATTGATGGCGTTGGCGCTTGGCGCCAAAACCCACAAAATGGCACGCGGCCACCGCGGCGCCAACCATCCGGTGAGAGATCTGCAAACAGGTAAAATCGAAATCACCAGCCAGAATCACGGCTTTGCCGTTGACCCGGACAGCCTGCCCGCGGATCTTGAAGTGACGCATATTTCACTTTTTGATCAGTCGATTGAGGGGCTGAAGCATAAAACCAAGCCGGCTTTTTGCGTGCAATACCACCCCGAATCAAGCCCCGGGCCACATGATTCGCGCTATCTTTTTGAACGATTCACCCACCTGATGGAAACGACGAGATCCTGATATGCCACGCCGCGATGACATTAAATCAATCCTGATCATCGGCGCCGGCCCAATTATTATTGGTCAGGCTTGCGAGTTTGATTATTCCGGTGCGCAGGCATGTAAAGCGCTCAAATCTGATGGCTATCGGGTGATTCTGGTAAATTCCAACCCGGCCACCATCATGACCGATCCGGAAATGGCCGACGCCACCTATATAGAGCCAATCACGCCAGCCACCGTAGCGAAGATCATCGCTGCCGAGCGCCCAGAGGCGTTGCTGCCAACGATGGGCGGGCAGACCGCCCTCAATACCGCGCTGTCACTCTATAACGATGGCACGCTGGAAAAATATGGCGTGGAGATGATTGGTGCCCGCACCGAATCGATCGAAATGGCCGAAGACCGCGAATTATTCCGCAAAGCGATGCAACGCATTGGCCTTGAATGCGCCCGTGCCCGCACGGTGAATAATTATGATGACGCATTAGAGGCACTGGATTTTGTCGGGCTTCCGGCGATCATTCGCCCGTCATTTACGCTTGGCGGTGAAGGTGGCGGCATCGCCTATAACAAAGCCGAGTTTGAAACCATTGTTGCCAATGGGTTGCGGCTGTCACCTGTGTCCGAGGTGCTGATTGAAGAGTCAGTTCTGGGCTGGAAAGAATTTGAGATGGAGGTTGTCCGCGACACCGCTGACAATTGTATCATCATCTGCTCGATCGAGAATATTGACCCGATGGGTGTTCATACGGGCGACTCGATGACAGTGGCACCGGCGCTGACACTCACCGACAAGGAATATCAGGCATTACGCGATGCCTCGCTTGCTGTTCTGCGCGAAATTGGCGTCGATACCGGCGGTTCAAATGTGCAATTTGCCGTATGTCCAAACAGCGGACGTATTCTGGTGATTGAGATGAATCCGCGGGTCAGCCGTTCATCGGCGCTGGCCTCAAAGGCCACCGGATTTCCGATTGCCAAAATTGCCGCGCAACTGGCTGTTGGCTATCGTCTTGACGAATTGATGAATGACATCACCGGCGTCACGCCCGCCAGCTTTGAACCAACCATTGATTACGTCGTCACCAAAATACCGCGATTTACCTTTGAAAAATTTTCCGGTGCGGACGCCATTTTATCAACCTCGATGAAATCTGTTGGCGAGGCCATGGCCGTCGGCCGGTCATTTGAAGAAAGTCTGCAAAAAGCACTGCGTTCGATGGAAATTGGCCTGACCGGGCTGAACCCGGTTACCCCACCTGTGGCTGATGCGACCTCTGGCGAGGATCAGCTTCGCGGCTGGCTTGGTGAATTGGTGCCTAATCGGGTGTTGCGTATCGCCACCGCTCTGCGCAGCGGTCTGTCGATTGATGAGGTGCATGCTGTCACCGGCTGGGATCACTGGTTTCTGGAACGCATTCAGGCCATTCTCGATGTCGAAAACAAGCTGGTGGCCGATGGCTTACCAGATGATGAGACAGTATTGCGTTTTGTGAAATCGATGGGATTTTCCGATGCAAGGCTGGCCGAGCTGACCCAGCTGGAAGCCGCCGATGTGCGCCAGCGTCGTACCGCTGCCGGCGTTGTGCCGGTCTATAAGCGGATTGACACCTGTGCTGCCGAATTTGCCTCGGACACCGCCTATATGTATTCGACATATGAAATTGCGGCACAGCCAGAATGTGAAGCCGACCCCAGCGACCGGGCAAAAATTGTCATTCTTGGCGGTGGCCCGAACCGGATCGGTCAGGGTATTGAGTTTGATTATTGTTGTGTGCATGCCTGCTACGCCCTGTCGGACGCCGGTTTTGAAACCATCATGATCAATTGCAACCCGGAAACGGTATCGACCGATTATGACACATCTGACCGGCTATATTTTGAGCCGCTTACCGATGAGGATGTCATTTCCATCATCAGGCGTGAGGCTGAAAAAGGTGATTTGCGCGGCGTCATTGTCCAGCTTGGCGGCCAGACCCCGCTAAAAATTGCCGCCGCGCTCGAGGCCGAAGGCATCCCAATCCTTGGCACCAGCCCTGACGCCATTGACCTTGCCGAGGATCGTGAGCGCTTTCAGCTCTTGCTGAAAGAGCTTGACCTGCTGCAGCCTGAAAATGGCATTGCCCACTCGGCCGAAGAGGCCCGCGCCATTGTCCAGAGAATTGGCCTTCCAGTGGTCATCCGCCCGTCTTATGTGCTTGGCGGACGCGCCATGGAAGTTGTGCATCAGATGGCCGATTTGGAACGCTATATGCGTGACGCGGTTGTTGTTTCTGGCAAAAATCCGGTGTTGATTGACAGGTTTTTGAACAATGCCGTCGAAGTTGATGTCGATGCCCTATGCGATGGCAGCGATGTCTATATCGGCGGCATCATGGAACATATTGAAGAAGCCGGCATTCATTCCGGCGACTCGGCCTGTTCCCTGCCGCCACAACATCTGTCCGACGAAATTCTGCATGCGCTGAAACAACAGACAAGAGATTTGGCATTTGCACTGAAAGTTGTCGGGCTGATGAATATCCAGTTCGCCATTCGGGAAAATAAAATCTATTTGCTGGAAGTGAACCCACGCGGCAGCCGTACGGTGCCCTTTGTTGCCAAAACAACCGGCGTGCCATTGGCGAAAATTGCCTCACGGGTGATGGCTGGCGAAAAGCTGGCCAGCTTTAATCTGACCGAACGCAACTTGCCGCATGTCGCGGTAAAGGAAGCTGTGTTTCCGTTTGCCCGTTTCCCCGGCGTTGATGTGTTTTTAGGGCCGGAAATGAAATCAACCGGCGAAGTTATGGGAATCGATACTGACTTTGGACGGGCATTCGCCAAAAGCCAGCTTGGTGCGGGTACCGATCTGCCGCTGTCTGGAACGGTATTTATTTCGGTCAAAGATGAAGACAAACCGGCATTTATTGAAATTTGCCAGAGCCTTGTCGAAGATGGTTTCAAAATTCTGGCGACTGGCGGGACCACTGTGGCGCTGCAGGCCGCTGGTGTGCCGGCAACCTCTATCAATAAAGTGATGCAAGGTCGCCCGCATGCAGTGGACGCGATGTTGTCTGGTGATATCCAGCTCGTCTTCAACACCGCCAAGGGTGCCGGGGCGATCAAGGACTCTTTCTCACTGCGTCATACCGCCCTTACCAACAAGGTGCCCTATTACACCACCGTGTCTGGCAGCCGCGCCGCCGCCGAGGCCATCCGTGCCCTGCGTGCAGGCCAACTCGGGGTGCGCACTTTGCAGGATTATCTTGCAGATATTGGTTGACAGACGCTAGCCTGACATTTGTTAATCATGTGATGATTGCCAAAAACTCCCAACAGATAAAGAAACACTATGGAAAAAATACCCTTCACTGCTGTCGGCCTTGACGTCATTAAAAACGAGTTGGCGCATCTTAAAGGCACCGAGCGGCAGGCTGTCATCAATGCCATCGCCGTCGCCCGCGAGCATGGCGATCTGTCAGAAAATGCCGAATATCACGCAGCCCGTGAAAAGCAGTCATTTATCGAGGGGCGCATTTCCGAACTTGAAGATGTCACCAGCCGTGCCGAAGTCATTGATGCCAGTCAGTTGAGTGGTGACAAGGTTACTTTTGGCACCAGCGTTGGCCTTGCCGACGAAGAAACCGACGAAGAAACCACCTATCATATCGTTGGCCCTTATGAGGCTGATATTTCCAAAGGCATGATTTCAACATCATCGCCGATTGCCCGTGCCATCATCGGCAAAGCCGTGGGTGACTCTGCCGAAGTGCAAAGCCCGGGCGGCACCAAATCTTTTGAGATTATTTCAATCGAGCTTTTTGATATCAGTAAAGTCAGTCGCTAGACGGCTGACTATCGACCGGCACCCCGGCAAGCATTTTAGCCGAGCGAATGGCGAGCGCTGTTTTCACATGGCTGACATTTTTCGCCGGAGTCAGCTTGCTTGTCAGAAATTTTTGAAAATCATCCCAGTCATGCGCAACGATTTTCAACAGAAAATCGGTTTCCCCCATGAGCATATGGCATTCACGCACCTGTGGCCATTCGGCAACCATCTCTTCAAACGCCTGCAGATCCACTTCCGCTTGACTGGTCAGCCCGACAAACGCAAAAACATGCACATTATACCCCAGTGCCTCGGCGTCTAAATCAGCATGATAGCCGCGCACCACACCGGCGTCTTCCAAGGCCCGCACCCGGCGCAAACATGGCGGCGCTGAAATACCGGCGCGCTTCGCCAAATCGACATTGGTCATCCGTCCGTCATCTTGCAAGTCGCGCAAAATCTGACGGTCAACATCATCTAATTTGAGCTTTCCAGCCATATCTGCCTGTTGCTTGTGGTAAAACCGGAAGATCACCGCGACGACACAGCCGCCGCGCCTTCATATAATTACCTGTCCACCAATGGCGAGGCAAGTTAATTGCGTCAAACCTGTCATTTCATTCCAAATATTATCGACATTTACATTCAACTGGCGTACCCAATAGCCAGACAGGTAGAGATGCAGACAGCAATCTAGGCCGGAATGAATGCACAAAAGCGCAAGGAGGCGAGACTGCGTAAAGCTGTAAGATCGGTCTGGTGTGTGAGTGATGGCACCACAGGCATGCGCCAGCAATCGCTGGCTGTCGCCGCCGTGATGAAATGGGATCGCTGTGCAGATTTCCGTGACATTGTGATCACCCCGCACCCGCTTTTGCGCTATGCCCCGCGGATTGGCCGCTGGTGGCCGCGACTGCCACTCACGCAGGCCGGCGACGCATCATTACCCCGCATCAGCAATGCCGATGATTTTCCGCAAATTCTTGTAACCTGTGGCCGTCGCATGGCTGGCATTTCGATGGCGCTTAAAGCACGGGCCAAACAGCAGGGGGCACAGCTGACCACCATCCATCTGCAAGACCCCCGCCTTGACCCGGCATATTTTGACATATTGATCGTACCGCATCACGATCCGGCGCGGGGCGAAAATGTGATTGTGACCACCGCCGCGCTGAACCGGCTGGATCAATCGCATATCGCGGACGCCGCCACACATTTACCAAAATCCTGGCAGGCCGCGGCGAAACCACGGGTGGCGGTATTGGTTGGCGGCGACAATCGCCGCTATCGAATATCCGAAAAAATGGCCGCTGATTTGGCCAGCCAGCTTCGCCATTTCGCCAAAGCCAATGATGCCAGTCTGTTTCTGGTGCCGTCACGGCGCTGTCCGGACAGCGTCTGGCAGCAATTGCAGGCCGCACTGAAAGACATAAATTGCCTGATACCCGACAAACAGCAACAAAACCCCTATCCGGGTGTTTTGGGGATCGCCGACGCGGTCATTGTGACATCAGATTCGGTGAATATGGTCAGCGAAGCCGCCAGCACCGGCAAACCCGTTATGATTGCCTATTGGACAGCCGAAACCGGCCGAATCGCAAAATTTCACCAGACCATGCAGCGCGCCGGCCACACCCTGCCGCTTGCCGAAACGCTGCCTGAACAGGCCTTCGTACCACTCGACGAAACGGATATGGTGCGCCGGGAAATAAACGCCCGCTTACCGCGTTAGGCGACAGATCAACACCAGCCAGCTGCACTAATAGCCGCGGCACCAACCGCTATCTAATAAAACAAGGCCCGTTTGTCATTCGGGAACATGCCGGCATAAAGCGGTGCCACCTGCGCCGCATAGCCGTTATAGAGTTGCGTTGGCACACGCGCGCCCGAGCCAAGCAAGCGTTCGCTCGCCTGTGACCAGCGCGGATGCGGCACATCCGGGTTCACATTCGCCCAGAATCCATATTCCTTGGTATTGAGCTGTTCCCAGAAAGACACCGGCCGCTGGTCAGTAAAGGTAAAACGGGCAATTGATTTGACTGATTTAAATCCGTATTTCCATGGCACCACAAGCCGCAGCGGCGCGCCATTTTGCGCCGGCATTGGCTTGCCATAAATGCCGGTTGCTAAAAATGCCAGATCGTTGCTGGCTTCATCCAATGTCAGCCCCTCAACATAGGGCCATGGGTACCAGTCCTGCTTTTGCCCCGGTGCCACCGATGGATCCATAAATGTTTCCATGCGCAGAAATTTCGCCGAAGCCGCTGGCCGCGCAAACGCAATCAGCCGCGACAGCGCCACCCCCGACCATGGCACCGTCATCGCCCATGCCTCGACACAGCGATGCCGGTAAATACGCTCTTCCAGCCCGCCAAGCTGGCGCAGCAGATCTTCGGCATCGATTGTCATCGGTGTTTCAACAAGGCCATCAATAGTAATTGACCACGGATCAGTTACCAATTTTTGCGCCCGCCGCCAGATATTTTTTGATGCGCCGAATTCATAAAAATTTGTATAGGTGGTGGCCTCATCTTCCGGGGTTAATGCCCGCCCGCCGACATAGGCGTCATTGCGCGGTGCCGGGTATGGCCCAATCGCGGCGCGTGCCGGGTGTGGCCATCCAGCTGCCATCCAGCTGGCCAGCCCGGCCCCGGCAAAGCCGGCCGCCCGCAGCCATTGACGGCGGTTCAGATATATCTTTTCGGACGTGACCGCAGATTCCGGCACGGCCCAATCAGCTTTTTGCTTTATATACATGATGATGCGCCTCCACGCTGCAACCATTAACCCTCGACAAATGATGCATTGGTCATATCGCACCAATATGGCATTTATGCGGCAGCACGGAACCACCGCACACTAGCTCAACCTGTCAACAGCTCTGCCAATACGCGACATTGCCTCGGCCAACACCGTATCTGCAGCCGCGTATGAGATCCGGAAATAAGGTGATAGCCCAAAAGCAACGCCCGGCACCACGGCCACCTCGCCGGCTTCCAGAAGATAGC
>ERZ802827.1278-NODE-1278-length-12708-cov-24.4272_pt1 | contig 12708 bp, 13 predicted proteins | sample MGYA00345652_ERZ802827 | MGnify/ENA primary metagenome ERZ802827 (study PRJEB30503, sample SAMEA104212372) | marine metagenome | biome: Westerlies Biome; feature: [SRF] surface water layer (ENVO:00010504) within the epipelagic zone...; material: water... | reverse complement strand
ATGAAGGTACAAGTGCGTTTGGCTCGTGGAACCTTAACTGAACGTCACCGCCTGATATTTCTTTAACTTTGTTAGAAAAATAAACAGCAGCTTCACCGTTAATAGCAACCTGGCTACCCCAAGTACTTTGCATCTTCCAACGTAACTTATCTCCAGCTTGTGCTGAGATAGCTACTAAACTAGTTGCAGCTAATGCTACAGCGCCTACGAATAGGCTAGATTTGAATTTCATAAAATTCCTCCCTAGTATTTAAAATAAAGGCTAAAATTAAGTAAGCTTATTAGTCCCCAAAAATAACCCAACTAAAGAAACTAATAAAAGTTTCCAATTGAGTCGTATCTTCCCAACTATTTAGATAAAGGCAAGAAAAAATTTACATATTTTCAATTATTTTTTTTGTAATTAATAATTATTTTTTAAATATGATTAATTTATTAGCTTATTTTTAAGTTTTGTTAAATCTGATTATTTTCTAACCAATCCTTAGGCTACAAGCCAAAAATAAAAAATATAAATTATAATAAAATTAAAATCTTTATTGTTTATTTTATTAAAATACAACAATTACAAGAAATTAATCAAGATAAATTCAGTCATCGTCAAAATGACCTGCTGATGCAAAGTAACCTCCATGAGTAGTTACAAGAGGATCTTTCGAATCAATAAAACCATCATTCTCCTCTATTATTTTTCTATATTCTTCACCATTATCTTTCGGATTATATCCAATATGTTTTGAATATTTATTATCAATTAATATAGAGTTATTATTTGACACCCCAAAAATTATTGAATGCTTTACATTTGAAGTGTTCATGCATGATATCACTAAGCTTCTTAAATCATTATAACTTAACCATGTAGATAACATTCTATGATCCTTAGGTTCAGCTACACAAGAATAAATTCTGATCGAAACGGTTTCTAACTTGTACTTATCCCAATAATATTGTGCTAGTGATTCGCCAAAAACTTTTGATAACCCATAGTTACTGTCAGGCCTAGGCATTACTTTATTATCTATAACTTCAGATCTTGGATAAAAACCGACAGTATGTACTGAGCTAGCCCAAATAACTCTCTTTACGTTATTTTTTCTGCAACCTTCATATAAATTGTACATTCCAATTATATTAGAATTAAGAACATTATCCCATGAACCCTCTATGCTTTGACCTCCCATGTGAACCACACAGTCAATATCGTTTGTAAGATTCAAAATAGCTTCTGCAGAAGATAGGTCAGCCTGTTTTATTTCTTCATTATCAAATTTTTTATCTAAATTAGTTTTATCTGAAATTCTTAATAAGTTACATTTCTGGGAAAGTGTTTCTCTTAATTGTTCTCCAAGTGCACCTGCAGCTCCTGTTAATAAAATATTTTTATATTTAAATTTAGACAATTTATCTCTCCTTAAATCTGTTGATTTTTTGAATACTCTCTCCAGAAAGTAAACAATCCCGCTACTATAACTATGAAAGCCCCAATTAAAATCTCAGTTTCTAACTTTTCTTTAAAAATTAAAACACCAATTATAGAAACAAAAACTAATTGAAGATATGTAAATGGTTGCAGTAAAGAAGCTTCACTATGTTTAAATGCATTAATCATTAGAAAGTGTCCACCAGCGCCAAGCATACAAACAACAAGTAACCATAACCAATGCAAGTTTTCTATTGAGGTATAAAAAAATGGCCCTATTGAACCTAATATAACAAAACCAGTTATGCCAGTATAAAAAAGACTAGTGTCAGGACTGTCTTCACTTGATACATATCTTGTCAAAATTTGGTAAATCGCAAAGGCAAAGGCGCAACCCAGTGCAATCAAAGATAATGGGTCAAAAACTTTAGAACCGGGTCTTAGCATAATCAAGATCCCCAAAAATCCTACTAGAATTGCACACCATCTTCTCCATCCAACTTTTTCTCCCAAAAAAAATACTGATAAAGCCGCCACAATAAGGGGACAACTTGCAAAAATAGCATGGGTTTCAATAAGTCCTATTTTTAAGAAAAGATAATGTGCAAAACACATTTCAATTGCTAAAATGGTACCACGAATAATTTGTATTTTTTTATACTTACTCTTAGATACAATAATTACACTTTTATTTCCTATACTATTTATTGAGATTACAAATAAAAATAAAAAGAAATATCGAAACATGTTGATAGTAATGACATTATAATAATCTGTTAAATACCTAGTGAAGCCATCCATTAGAGACAGACAAAATATTGCGGACACAATAAAAATTATGCCCTTAGTATTTGAAGAAAATTTTGTGGGCATATTATTTTTAACTTTCAGAACTTTAATAAAAATTAATAGTTTTATTTATACCATTATCAAGTGAAGTGTATTTAAAATCCTTGAAAGTTTTAGATGGTTCACCTCCAAGTATTTCTTCGACTACACTTAATGGTTTACCACTAAATTTTACATTTGCATCTGGTATATTCTTTTTAATAATAGAAACAAAATTTTCAACGCTTGTTGTTATTCCATTAATATTCATAGTTATTGCTCCAACAGGAGCTTTATCAATTAATCTTTCAACTAAATTTGTAACATCTTCAACATATACAAAACCAACCTTCCCTGAAAAACCAACTGTGTATTCAAAATTTTGTTTTGCTGCTTTACAAGCTAAGGTAACACCTGCAGTTCCACCAACTTCTCTTCCAGGCCCATAAATTACAAATGGCCTTAACCCAACACTAGAAATTAAAGATTCATTAAAATAGGCTCTAGCCATTCCTTCAACAGCTAATTTAAAAGCACCATAATGTGTTTCAGGAAATGGATTATATTTATCTTCATTACCATAAACTCCGCCACTACTAGTATAAATAAGAAATTTAATATTATTTTTTTTTATGGCCTCAAAAACATTAATTGAACCTTTAACATTTACTTCAGCTCCCAAAGACGGATTAGAACTACAATCTGGTGTCATCAAACCAGCTAAATTTAAAATATAATTCATGTCTTCAGTCGCTTTTAAAACTTGTTCATAATCAGAAATGTCACCTTCAATAAAGTTTATTTTATTAAGGTCATTACCTATGAGATTTTTAAGCAAGTCTGTTTTAATTCTAAGATCAAATATGGTTATCTTAAGATTTTTTTTTAAAAGGGCTTTTGTTATCCAACTTCCAAGAAAACCACATCCACCAAATATAAGTATATTTTTCATTTAAGCGCTTCTATTACATAACATTGATTTTGCAGCACCGCCTATTTCCTTTATACATTCAAGCGATTTTGGAAAATGTTTTGAATTTGATAAAAAACCATGAATTTGCCCTGAGTATAATTTGTAGGTCACTTTATTACCAAAATATTCTAATCTTTTTTTATATGCTACACCCTCATCTAACAGTGGATCCAACCCTGCTGCAAAGATGAATGTTTCCGGCATATTCTTTAAATCACTTGTGAATAATGGTGAAGCTTCCCAGTTCACTGAGTCTTTTTTACTTTTTAAATAATGATCAATAAAATAATTCATGGTTTCATAGGTCAAAGTCATTCCATCCAAATTTATATCCATTGACCTCATAGTTAAGGTTAAATCAACACATGGGTATATTAGAATTTGTCCTTGAATAGGGACAATATTTTTTTTAGAGGAATTAATAGCTAATACTGTAGCTAAATTCCCTCCTGCACTGTCTCCACAAACAAACAAATTATTTAGGTCTATACTGAATTCATTTTCAAAATCAGATAGAGATTGAAGTACGTCCTTTGACTCAGACAAAGCATGAGGAAATTTATATTCTGGTGAGAGACTATAATCGACTGCAACAACGATCATTTCTGCTTCATTGCAAATAGATCTACAAGTATAATCATGTGTCTCTAAATTTCCCATTACAAACCCTCCGCCGTGAAAAAAAACTATAATTGGCGTTTTAATATCTTCATTAAAGTTATCAGGAAAATAGAACCTCAAATTGATGTCCTTATCGAATCTACTCTTTATTCTTTTATTTTTAAAAGCAGAGATTTTAGGAGGTATCAAATTATCTTCTTTTAACTGTTTTAAACGTTCCTCCCTAAGGTTTTTGGGCTCTAATAGGTGATGAAGTTTAGAGTTATTTTTTACACGCTGTTCTAAGAAAATTTTTGTTTCTTTATCTATAATCATGACTATCTTCTCAATTTATTTCCTTTATTTTTTTATCTTAATTTTTATAATTTATTAATTTATACTAATTTAAGAATCAATAAAACTCTAGGGGGAAGAGAAACATGACCAAGCTAAAAGGTATTATTGCGCCTTTCACAACTCCATTTACTGAAAATGGAGATATTAACTTAAACTTGATTAAGCCACAAGTTGACTGGTTGATTGAAAACGGTGTTCATGGGTTAGCCGCGGGAGGAAGCACAGGAGAAGGGCATGTTCTTAATAGAGACGAGTATGTATCCCTTATGAGAAAAACATCAGAAGCATTAAACAATAGAGTGCCCCTAGTAGCTGGAATAATTGCCAATTCAACTTCTGAAGTAATAGCTAGAGGTCAGTCTGTGAAATCTCTAAATGTTTCTGCGCTTCAAATAACTCCACCTAGTTATTTATTTAGACCAGACGATGATGCTATGGTTAAACATTTCCAAGAAATACATAAAGAATGCCAAATTCCTATTCTTATTTATAATGTTGTTCCGTGGTGCTATTTATCTCCTGACTTACTTTTAAGAATAATGGATGAAGTTCCTGGTGTGTTAGGGGTCAAACAAAGTGCTGGAGATATGAAACTTTTCGCTGATCTTATAAGAAGAGCAAAACCAGAGAATATGATTTTTAGTGCTGTAGACGCACTCCTTTACTCTTCATACCAACTTGGTGCTCCTGGATCTATTGCTGCAATCTTAACAGCCGCACCTGGACCATCCGTCAAATTGTGGAACGCTGTAATAGCAGAGGATTGGAACGAAGCTAAAGATCTTCATGAGAGGCTAATGCCATTATGGGATGCAATTGGTTTGGATAACATGCCTTCTTTATGTAAATATGCTCAAAATCTTCAAGGACTTGAAAGTGGGTTTGCAAGAAGACCTACGGCACCTGCTACCGATGATCAAAAAAAATTGGTTAAAGATGCATTAACAAATTTAAATTTAATTTAATGTAAAGGTTTTAGCCAATTAGGATTTAAGGGAGAATAATAAATTGAATAAAAATTATCCTAAACCAACAAAATCCATTGAAGTTGCCAAAAATGATCTTAAAAAATGGGGATATTGCCTTTTAGAAAATGCTATTCCTTCTGATCTAAATAAAAAGGTTTTGGAAAGATTGATAGAGCAGGCAGCAGCTGAAAAGAAATTAAATATTGCATATGAGGATGGTAGCAAAACTAAAAAATGGGGGGAATTTAATAAAAATAAAGATAATACAGGCATCAACCAAAGAGTATGGATGCTACCTAATAAGGGGGCTGTATTTTTAGAAATTTTAGAACATCACAACTATGTCGATTGTATTAAGCAAGTAGTTGGTAGTGAGTATCTAATCTCTAGCTTTGGAGCGAACATAGCTAAGCCTGGAGGCGTTGCTATGGACCTTCATACAGATCAGTGGTGGTTACCTGACCCTGTAAGAAGAGACGAAGATTTTTTGCCTTCAGGCTCTATAGACAGAAAAAAATTTAATATCAAAGTTAATAAGGATATTGCTTATAATAATGAACTTATATCAAGGCCTGTGGTTTCAAATGTATTAATTATGTTAAATGGTATGAATAAAGAAAACGGAGGTACTTTGATAGTTCCGGGGTCTCACTTATTTGGTCGTCATCCTGATAAAAATATTGATAAAAATATTGAAACTATATCTGCAGAAGGACCTCCAGGGTGTGCAATAATAACAGACGGAAGAGTGTGGCATGGAACAGGTGCAAATATTTCTAAAGAAGAAAGATTAGCTATATTAATAACTTTTTGTGGTCCACAGTTTAGACCTCAAGAAAATTTTACATTAGGAATAAAGAAAGAAATTTTTTTACAACTTAATAATTATCAAAAAGAATTGTTTGGTTTTAAAGTATGGAACGGGTATGGAAGAATTGGGAACCCTACAGATACCTTTCTTGGTATCGAAAATAAAGACATAGGTGAATTAAAAATTTAAACTATTGCCTTAATATTATTTAAGGATCATATAATCTTAATAGAATGATATCAATGGATCCTTATGAATTTCTTAATACAAAATGCTAGATGGTTAATAGCAACTGCCTTTTTATATTTTTGTTCATGTTTTGGACAAACATTTTTTATTTCATTATTTGCTGGAGAAATAAGACAAACGTTTGATTTATCACACGGAGATTGGGGATTTATCTATTCAGGTGGAACTCTAGCCTCAGCTATCGCAATGCTAATTTTTGGTGGATATATCGATAAATATAAAATTACTTTAAACATAAAAATTGTTATTATTTCCTTAAGTCTGCTTTGCCTATCTATGACATTTGTTAGTATAATTTGGCTTCTCCCTTTTATAATTTTTGGATTAAGGTTTTTTGGACAAGGGATGCTCATTCATATACCTGCTGTTGCCATAGGCAAATGGTATGGAAAAAATAAAGGAAAGGCATTATCAATTTCAATTATGGGATTTTCAATTGGTGAGGCAATTTTTCCAGTTATATTTGTCAGTTTATTTGCAATTATAGGTTGGAGAAATAGCTGGATAATTGGAATGATAATATTGTTGTTGATACTGCCAATCATATTAAATCTTCTATCAAACGAAAGAATACCAAATAGTAAACAGGAGAATATTACTAATCAATTAGGAATGAGTTACAAGCATTGGACAAGAAAAGAAGTTCTTAATAATTGGGTTTTCTGGGCAGTAATTGTACCTTTTTTAATCCCTCCAATCTTTTCGACTGCATTCTTTTTTAATATGGTTCATCTTACCGAAGTAAAAAACTGGTCCTTAATTTCTTTTACAGCTTTATTCCCCTTCTATACTGGAATGTCAATTTTAACCACTTTGAGTTCAGGTTGGATGCTAGACAAATTTGGCGTTGAAAAAATTTTACCATTCTACCTTATTCCCATGGGGTTAGGTTTACTAATATTTTCTTTTAGTAGTACCTACATAAACGCTATGTTTGGGCTAGCATGTTTAGGCATGACACAAGGTTTAGCAATGACTATTGGAGGAACTTTTTGGCCAACGTATTATGGTACTAAAAATTTGGGATCCGTTAGATCTTTATCGACATCTACAATGGTTTTTGGAACAGCGATTGGCCCTGCCGTTGTTGGCAAACTTTTAGACTTACATATTAATTATGATATAATTTTATTTGGAATGTTTGTGATTGCTATTGTTGCAAGTATATCTTTAGCTATTACAATGACACGGGCACCCAAGCTATTACCTCAAAATAAAATTTAAAGGAGTTAGAAATGTTAAACGTATATCTTTCAGGTGAAATACATAGTGATTGGCGCCAAGAAATAATAGACTTATGTAGTAAAGAAAATTTAGAAATTTCCTTTTCTTCTCCAATTACAAATCACGAAGCGTCAGATAATTGTGGAGTTGAAATTCTAGGTAATGAAGAAAAAAACTTCTGGAAAGATAACAAGGGCGCAAACATAAATTCTATAAAAACAAGAAAATCAATAAAAGATTGTGATGTTGTTATTGTAAAATTTGGAGAGAAATACAAGCAATGGAATGCCGCATTTGATGCAGGATATGCAGCTGCTCTAAACAAGTCAATTATAGTAATTCATAATGAGGAGCATCAACATGCCCTCAAAGAAGTAGACGCTGCTGCCGCTGCTGTAGCAAAAGATCAACATCAAGTTATGAGAATTCTAAAATATATACTTGAAGGATCATTAGATTAAACCAAACACTTAAAGTTTACTTAATGATTAAATAGTAAAGAAAAGTATATGTTCCACATTATTTTATTTAATCCTGAAATTCCTCCTAATACAGGAAATATTATGAGATTGGCCGCCAATACTGGAACAAAGTTGCACTTAATAAAACCATTAGGGTTTAATCTTAATGACAACGCACTTAAAAGAGCAGGTCTAGATTACAAAAAGGATGCTGATTTTTTTATTTATGACGATCTGGATTTATGCTTGAAATCGATAACATTCAATGAAATTTATGCTTTTACAAAATTTGCAAAGAAAAATTTTAGTAAAGTCAGTTTCAAAAAAAATGATTGTTTTTTATTTGGCAGCGAAACAAGTGGATTACCAGATAATATTATAAAACAGATAAAAAATAGTAATAAGTTGCGAATTCCTATGGTTGCAAAAAGTAGAAGTCTTAATCTAAGTAATTCTGTCGCAATAACTGTGTATGAAGCATTAAGACAAAATGCGTATAAGGATTTGGTGTAAGGCAAGGATATTTTATGAGTTTTTTTGAATGGTTAACAATTTTTTTGGTTTGTCTAATTGGTGCTATGACACCTGGCCCAAGTTTAATTGTGATTATATATTTAACTAATTCAAAAAATTTCATCTCAGGCTTTATAGCTTCATTGGCGCATGGATTTGGAATATTTGTTTATGCATTAATTTCTATTTTTAGCTTAAGTATGATTATCAGTATCTTACCGTCTATTATACCCATTATTCAAATGTTAGGTGCTATTTTCCTTATTTATGTAGGTTCTAAAATACTTTTATTAAAAACATCTGAAAAAGAGGTTGATAATAAAATAAAATTACCCAAAACAGCCATAGAAAGCATAGTTCTTGGATTAACAACTTCTCTAATCAATCCAAAAATATTAATTTTTTTTACATCAATTTTTAGTCAATTTATCAATCAAGATTATAGTATTTACACAAAATTTGGAATGGCATTTTTAGCTGGGATAATTGACTCAGCTTGGTATATCTTAGTTTCCTATTCAGTAAGTATAAAAGTTGTTGAAAATTATATAAGATTAAGACAGAAATTAATTTTTTTAATTTTAGGGTCTATTTTAATATTTTTTTCTTTTTATTTGGTTTTTAAAGCAATCAAATATTTTATTTTAATAACTGATTAAATTTTTGTCTGTAGATGGAGCAAAGTTCGGCAAAGAGATACTATCTTGTATTTCAACATCATTCATTTTCATCCATTTGATAGTACTTAAGTGATCACATTTTGGACAATGTAGTTCCCACTGATTACTTTTGTTTCCACAAGATGAACAAAAGTAATTAAACCCTTCAACAGCATTGGCAGCTTTTTCTAAATTATCTTTAACTATTTCAGGATTGTTTTGAGAACCTGCTATATCTGCAAAGGCTTGATAGGCCTTGTTGGTGAGCTTATTTTCAGGCACTTCAGTTAATAATTTTTCTGCTTCACCCCAAATTTTTTCTGAAATCGCATAACAAGCTACTGCAATTTTAAGATCATTTTTTATTTCTTTAGATGATTTTTTACCTAGCAAATTTATTGCTTTTGCAACACGTGCACCAGATGTTTTTAAATCCCACTTTTTTGACAACTCGTCTAAAACATCATGATTTGATGTAAGTAAAAAAGTTTTTTCTAATTGATTAATTGATTTAGTTTTTGAACCAATACCTTTGAGCAAATTTGCTAATTTTATTGATACTAAAATATGATTGGGTTTTTGTTTAAAGGCCTCTTTAAGATGATTTGTTGCAGAATTGATATTCCCTTTTTCTAAATAATCTAATGCACACATATAATTTAAATCTGAAGCAATATTTTGGTAAGTTTTAAGGCTTACATATTTCATATTTTTTAATTTATTTAGATAAACAAGAGAATTTAGCAAATCACCTACTTTTGCATATGAAAAAAGTAAAACTTCTAAAATTTGCTTTGATTTTGGCTCAAATTTAATTGCCTTTTCTGCCTCTTCTATAATTTCATTTGTATCTTTTTTATCTAATATTGCTTGTCTCATTAAAGCTAAATGACCAACAAATGCCGTTGAAGGTTGAGCGGTAAGTTGCTTAAAGTAATTTTTTGACAGTTCTTTTTTATTTGTAGAGTTTTCATTTAAGTTTTTAAAAACATCTAAATGTGTGCTTAATAATTTTCCTAAATTTTTATCTTTGGTGTTTTTGGCAACAAGAGAAGCTTCTTTTGCAGCGGACTCAAATTCTCCATGACTGGCCAGTAAAAATGCTTTGACTAGTTTTTGTTCTACTTTTTTATTGTTATTAACTTCGTATCTTCTAAAAGCTGCCTTGGGAAAATTTAAAAATGCAAGCCAAATTCTATCAATAAAAATTATTAAAATAGAAAATAAAATCAATATTAAAACAAATCTATCCGTAGGTATTTGAATACCCCATCCCATCCAATTTACAGAGGTTTCACCTTCAGAGTTAGCAAAAAATTCTGATAAATACCAAATCAGTAAAATAAATATAATTAATTTTAAAATTTTGAAAATCACTTACCCACCTTTTGATCAATTGTTTGTAAAAAATTCTCAAGTTTAAAAATAAAATCTTTTATAGGTTCCTTCCAATTATTTGGTAACTTCTTAATCAAAGATAAAAAATTATATAAATTCCCACTTTCCAATTCCAATTCAGCTTTAGTAATCAACCCTCGTGGAGATAAGCTGTTAGAATAATGTCTAAGCTTTAAAAAACCTGCCAGGTAATTCTTAAATTTTTCAAAGTAACTTTGTTCAGTTAAATATAATTCTTCATTCGAAAAAGATTCTAGATCTTTTTTAGCAAGAAGTTTTTCTACAATACTTTTTGCTTCAATTATTAATTGATTTTCATTGTTTTTAAGGTCTTTATTTTGTTCAAAGATATTAACTTTATTCCCTACAGAATTAATTGGAGATACTTTATTTGTTGGTTCATCTTTTTTAATAAAAACTTGTTTATTGTCTTTTTCTAAAACAAATAATTTAGTAGAAACCTTTTCGAGTTCTTCTTTAACAAATAAAAAAGATTTTTGAAGATCTTTTATATCAAACTTAGTTTCTTCATTTGTACTTAAATCAATTTTTTTTATTTTATTTCTCAATAACTCAATTTCTTGGTTTAAAATATTTATTTTTTCACTTTCCTTCTCATCGATCTTTTGAATTATATTTGCCAATTCATTAATTCTGTTAGTTTGTTCTTGAAAAAAAGCTGGCAAATAGAACAATATTAACCAAATTGATATTAATAAAAAAAACAAAATACTAATGAAAGGCACAAGAAAATTGTTAGTTTTAAAAAAACTTATTTTTTGCGGCTCTTTTACAGGTTCCATGTCAATGATAGTATCTTTATCACTCTTATTTCTTTGAGTTTTAGTGTCTACCATATCAACATTCCTAGTTATTTAGGTAATTCTAATATATAATCTAAGATATCTTTAGTAAAATTTTTCTTAATAATTTTAATATTTAACCAACCAAGATTTTTAGCTTTTTGAGCAACATTATTACTATTTACAAATAATGTTGATTTAATATTAACCTCTTTAAATAAATTATAATTATCTAAAATATCTTTAGTAATTGAGACATTTCTGGATGATAAAACAATTAAATTTAATTGTTTATAATTGATTAAATCTTGTTTAATTGGTTCAGATAATTTTAAAATTGGTAAAGTTCTATATGCCTCTAATATTTCTATTTTTCTGTTTCTCTTTGTTAAAATTTCTTTAAGGTCAACACTTCTGTCTGTAGCAGCAATCCATAAACCAAAATCACTCTGACAAGTGTTTTCTAATATTAATTCGATTAGAGATTCTGAGTTACTATTTGCATTGAATACGTTACTAAAACTAATTTTATTAAGTTTATCCTTAGTTTCTAGACCGATAGTAAAAATTTTAGAAGATTTTAAAAATACTGTTTTATTATTTGAAACTATATTATCTAAAACTTTTATAGCTTTGGGGCTTGTTATTACAGCATAATTGTATTTATGATTAAGAATTTTAGAACTACTATAATCTTTGTACTTTATTGAGGTTATTGGAAAGGGTTTAGAAATAACACCTCTTTCATTGAGATATTCTGAGTTTTTTTTGGCATCATTAGCTTCTCTAAGTATCAAAGTTATTTGATCAAATTTAGTAATATAAAACTCCTTCATTTTAATTTTTATTTATATATAACTTCACCATTTGCTCTACTTATCATTTCTATTCCTAAATTTTTACCCAACAAAACTGCATCTTTTTTTAATCCTGTTATTTCAGATTTAACTACCTTAGTACCATCTGGCCTGGCAATTGCGCCATATAACTTTAAATGGTCATTTTCTAAAACATACGCACTTGCCGATATAGGAGATCGGCACGAACCATCTAAGGTTTTTAGAAGACTTCTTTCGGCTAAAATTTCAAAATATGTTTTACTATCATTAATACTAAATAAATAATTATTTAAATCTTTTTCATATTGATTGTTTTTATTAGTAGTCGATTGAATTGCAATAGCTCCTTGGGTTGCGGCTGGTGGCATTATTTCTTTTGGTATTGTTGTACCAACACTAATTTTTAATCTATCTAAACCTGCCTGAGCTAAAATGATTGCATCAAAATGTCCATCTTCTAACTTTTGTATACGGGTTCCTACATTTCCCCTTAAAAGTTTTATAACCAAGTCTGGTCTATATGATTTAGTAAAAGCCGCTCTTCTAACAGAACTAGTCCCAATGACTGCGTTATAAGGTAAATCATCTAATGTTGAGTATTT
>ERZ802827.1272-NODE-1272-length-12726-cov-10.5756_pt1 | contig 12726 bp, 16 predicted proteins | sample MGYA00345652_ERZ802827 | MGnify/ENA primary metagenome ERZ802827 (study PRJEB30503, sample SAMEA104212372) | marine metagenome | biome: Westerlies Biome; feature: [SRF] surface water layer (ENVO:00010504) within the epipelagic zone...; material: water... | reverse complement strand
AGAAGAGATCTCCGATGCTTTAATTGACATTAAATGTCTCCTTTCACGTTGTTGGTAAATTTTGAAACTTGGTTGATGATACTTAAATCGATCATCTTTGAACCAATTACAACAGTCATTCCCCCTAAGAGGGATTTATTTACTTGAAACTCTAATTTAATTTTGGAGCCAAATTGATTGTGAAGAAGCTCCTGAATATTGCTTTTTGTTTGCTCGTCAATACCATGAGCCGTTGTCACTTTTGCTTTTTGATATCCTCTTTTTTCAAAAAGAACATCTTGAAATTCATGCAAAATGTTTTCAAATAAATTTAATCTTTTATTCTTTTTGAGAGTGTTAATTAAACCCACAAGTATTTTTTCAGATGTTAAACCCGAAATAACCTTTAATAAAATATTCGACTTTATCTCATTTTTTGTCAGGGGAGATTTAAGTAAAGATGAAAGCTCTTGGCTTTCTTTTAAGCTCTCTGAAAGAGATTGGACATCTGCTAAAAGAGAGTCTAGTTCTTCATTTTTTACAGTATCAAAAAGGGCTACTGAGTAGCGTTTAGATGCTATTTTATTACTCATTTTTATAAATTAATCTGCACTTTTTATCACATCAACGCCCTGATGGAGATCATACAAATGACGCATCAAGCGATCGAGAGAGGGTCGATATCAATGTGCAAAAAACGTATATTTTTAGGGGTCATTTTTGATTTTAGAAGGTCAATTTTTCTTCTAAGACTAGTATAGCTTTCCTCTTTGAAGTAAAAATTTTCTTGATAATGGTTCTTTTTATACGGAATCAGTGAGGGCGTGGGTCCTAATATAGATAATTGGTGCTTTTTGGAGATCGAAAGAACCTCCATACAAATTTCGCGCAACTCAGAGGATTTAGGGTGGATAAACTGCAGTTGAGAAATTTTGGTATAGGGAGGTAACTGGCTCTGCTCCCTTCGAGATAGCTCCATTTGAATAAATTCATTGCGGTTCTGGTTTTTAATACTTTGGAATATAGGATGTTGCGGATTATAGGTTTGAATAAAGACCTTTCCTCTTTCTCCCTCTCTTCCGGATCGTCCAGCAACTTGTTGAAGGAGTTGATAGGTTTTTTCCATGGCTCGAAAATCGGGACTAAAGAGGCTTGAGTCTCCATCAATGACATTAACTAATTTCAAATTAGGAAAATGAAATGACTTTCCTATAATTTGAGATCCTACCAAAAGATTGGTTTGCTGATTAAAAATATCTTCAATCAAATCTTTTTTATTTTTTTTTGTTCTTAAAGTATCACTGGAATAAAGCTGACTTTTGTAACCAGGAAATAGTCTATCCACCTCTTCCTGTAATCTTTCAAGTCCGATTCCCAAAGAAACAAACTTATCCGAAGAGCACATTTTACAAGTTTGTTGGGGTTCATAAAAACTGGAGCAATGATGACAGATAAGTCGATCAATTTTTTTATGATAGACCAAATTTACTGCACAATTTTGACATTGGATTGTTGCATGGCAGTTTGCACAAATTTTTGTAGGGGCATATCCTCGACGATTTAGAAAAAATAAAACCTGACCTTGTTTTTTTAAAACCTTGATCGTTTCATCGTAAATAGTTTTTGATATCCAAGACCTAGGGCCAGGTTTTAAAGCATTCATATCAACAACTGCAATCTCAGGTAGTTCGGTTTGATGAAATTGATTAGCTAATTGGTGAGATATAATTTTATGATTATTTAAATTATACAAACTCTCTAATGAAGGAGAGGCGCTCACTAGGGTACAAATTGCATTGTTGCATTTAGCCTTAAATATCGCCATATCTTTTGCATGATACCGAGGTCCTTCCTCTTGTTTATAAGAGGAGTCATGCTCCTCATCGCAAACAACTAATTTGAGATTTTGAAATGGAAGCAGTACTGCAGACCGAGCGCCCACAATTACACAAGGCTCTCCTGATAACAAAGACCGCAATATTCTACTTTTTTGCTGTTTTGTTTGCTTAGAATGCCAAATAAAGGGCTCACATCCGAAATACAACTGGAACCTTTTAGACCACTCTTCGGTTAATGCAATTTCGGGCAACAAGACTAATGACTGATTGCCTGCTTTTAAATTTTCTTCAATTAATTTTAGATATAGTTCAGTTTTACCTGAGCCTGTTACCCCATCAATTAAGTGGGTTATAAAATTATTATTTTTCTTCCAAATATTTTGGAATATTTTTTCCTGATCTTCATTGAGAGTTATGGATTGTACGATTTTATCAAACAAAAAACTTAGATCTGTAGAAATAATACTCTGGTTGGACGTTAGCTCTCTCCACTGCTTACTAGTCAATTTACAACTTTCCATTAAATTTTTTTGTGAGCGATATATTTTACTGGAAAAAGAAAAATAATTTTTAATATCTGAGGTTGGGTACTGTTGAAGTGCCATTTTATAAACCATTCCTAGGTCAATGAAATAATGAACTGACAAGTATTGATAAAATTCTATTGTCTCTTTACTTAGGGGGTGAGGATAAAAGGATTTAATTTGCAATATCTTTTTTAAATCAAATTTAATTTTTCTCTCTGTCGTTTGAGATAGAACGACACCTCCTTGAGTTTTTCTCCTTAGAGGAATTTGAACGATTGAGCCAACTGGTATGATTTTTGAAAATTTATATGTCAAACTTTCTTGAATTTGGCCAAAAGGAATAACTTGGTAATAATAAGACATTTTTTAAATTTGATTCTAATTTATAATATAATGATATGAATTTTATCGAACTCCTAGAACATTCAAAAGTTCATAAATCAATTATTGAAGATTTTAAGGGATGGCTTTTTCATTTAAAAGATATCAAAGGTTATTCTGAAAATACCTATAAATCATATTGTTATGACGTTTGTGATTTTTTTATTTTTTTTCAATTCTATCAACAAGAAACCTTATCTGTATCTAATTTAAAGAAGCTGGATCTCCAAACATTTCGTGCTTGGGTGGCGGATATAGGATCTCAAAGAGATTATTTTAATATTTACAAAAAACCCCTAGCAGCTAGATCTCGAAGAAGGGCAATTAGTTCCATGAAAAACTATCTTAAGTTTTCCTCCCTCAAAAATGAGCAATACAAATTTGGATACACAGAAATACAACTTTTGAAAAATCCCAAGATTCCAAAATCACTACCCAAGCCCATATCAGAGGACCAAATTGATCAATTAATTGAGCAATTAGTCAAAGTCTCTAAAAAAAGCTGGGTCCAAAAAAGAAATTTAGCACTTTTATATCTATTATACGGGTGTGGCCTTCGTATTAGTGAAGCCCTCTCAATTACTAAAAAGCATTTGGCAGATAGATCCTCTTTAACCATTATGGGAAAAGGAAGAAAAGAGAGACTTATTCCTATATTAGAAATTGTGAGCCGATCGATAGAAGACTACCTCAAAGAATTACCGTATCAAACCTCTCAAGATGATTTAATATTTGTTGGAGACAGAGGGGCACCATTAAACCTCTCAAGATGATTTAATATTTGTTGGAGATAGAGGGGCACCATTGAAAGCTTCAGCTTTTCAAAGAGATTTAAAACAAGCGCGAATTAATTTAGGACTCCCTCCCACAACCACCCCTCATGCTTTAAGGCATAGCTTTGCAACTCATCTCTTAAAAAATGGTGGTGATTTAAGAGTTATTCAGGAGCTATTGGGACATAGCTCCTTATCGACTACACAAATTTATACTGAGGTAGATGACGTGAGCTTAGAAAAAACTTATCGTGAAAAAAATCCTAGTAAATAATTATTCTTTTCCCCGAACTATAAAAAAAGGATTAAGAATATTTTCTTTTTGATAAATAAGTCTTTGCCCATTTAAATCTTTTACTGTTCCTCCAGCACCTTCAACTATTGCCTGTGCTGCAGCAGTGTCCCATTCTGATGTTGGAGCTAGTCTGGGATAAATATCTGCAGACCCATCAGCTATCATGCAAAGCTTTACTGAACTACCCGCTTGTAATAATTCATGGTTTTGAAATTGAGAAATAAATTTTTGAGTTTCCTCGTTCAAATGACTTCGGCTAGCAACTATGCGTATAGGATCATTAGGTAGAGAAACTGATAATTCATCGATATTAGATTCAAAAATTTTAAAGGAGCTTTTATGAAGACCTCCCACATACAATTCTTTTTTAATAGGAGAATAAACATATCCTAAGGTGGGGTATCGGTTTTCAATAAGGGCAATATTAATTGTAAATTCACCATTCTTATTAATAAACTCTTTAGTCCCATCTAGGGGATCTACTAGCCAATATTTTTTAGCAGTTGTATAAAATTTTTCTGACTCCTCGGAAATGACGGGATAGGAAGAAATAGATTTTAAACAAGAATCTATTAAATGATGAGAGGCGATATCTGCTTTAGTAAGAGGGCTATTATCTTTCTTATAAGAGATGGATTGATCAAAATCATTATAAATTTCAATAATTTTAGAACTAGTCTCTTCTAAGCAGCTCTTAATTTCATCAAAATAGTCAAAATGTCGTAATTTGTTATTTTTATCCATTATTGAATAAATATGAATATTTTGCTATACATTTATAGATAAATTTACTATTTTTCATTAAATACGTCATTAGTGCTATTATGTTAAATCATACTTTATTTTCCAAAGATAACCCATCAATAAAACAGGCAGCTTGGGATAGCGATAGTCATTTTAAATATCTAGCAAAACAAAAAATATTTAATACAAAACGATCCTATGAGCGCTGGGTGGAAAAAGAAAAAATTTTTCCAATCAACCATGACTCTGAAAGCTATGTTCAACTCTTCCCTGACCAAATAAATAATTTACTTCAAAATTACTTTTTAAAACTTTATGAAAAACAGAGAAGACTAATTTTATATGTTCAATATTTTGAATTAAAAGGTAGTAAATTTTTATTTGCTAATGATAGACGCAATGGAAGATTATGGGTAAAAATTAAATCAAAAAAATATAATCATCTTATTGAAGGATTAAAGTCATTTTCTAAAATTCGAAAAAAAAATATTATTATATTACCTAACCCTGACTTACTTTATGAATTTCAAGGATCAGAAGAGTTAAACCCTAAATCAAAACTTTCTCTTTTAATACCTCAGTTTATTTTTAAAAAAAAAGAGATTGCTATTAGTGAAACTACCTTTTCAAAAAAATTCAATTTAAAAAAAAGCAGCTATCTCTCCGATTTGGAAGCAGAAAGTATTCATATTATTCGTGAAGTAGTAAGTGAAACTAAAAATCCTGTTATGCTTTATTCCGTAGGAAAAGATAGTTCTGTGATGCTGCACCTAGCTCAAAAAGCATTCTACCCAAGCCCTCCTCCTTTTCCTTTGATGCATGTCGATACACGTTGGAAATTTCATGAAATGTATTTATTTCGTAACTGGATGGCTAAAAAATCCAATATGAAATTAATCACTCATATTAATCCCGAAGGAGTGAAGGCCAATGTTAATCCCTTTGACCACGGCTCCTCTGTTCACACTGATATTATGAAAACACAAGGCTTAAAGCAGGCGCTAGACCATTATGGATTTGATGCCGCTTTTGGAGGGGCAAGAAGAGACGAAGAAAAATCTAGGGCCAAGGAGAGGATTTTTTCTTTCAGGACTTCCACCCATCAGTGGGATCCCAAAAACCAGCGTCCCGAGCTTTGGAACTTGTTCAATGCAAAAGTCAATAAATCAGAGAGTATTCGGGTATTTCCTCTCTCAAATTGGACTGAATTAGATATTTGGCAGTATATCTATCAAGAACAAATACCCATTGTTCCTCTGTATTTTGCCAAAACTAGACCTGTTATTAGAAGAGAGGGAATGCTTTTAATGGTCGATGATGAAAGACTTAATCTTCAGCCCCATGAAAAAATTGAATTAAAAAAAATCCGTTTTCGAACATTGGGTTGCTATCCTTTGACTGGGGCTATTGAGTCAGAGGCGGACACACTAGAGAGTATTGTTTTAGAGTTGCTACAGTCCAAAACTTCCGAGAGACAGGGAAGGGCAATTGATGCAGACTCTAATAATTCCATGGAGAAAAAAAAATTAGAGGGGTATTTCTAATGAAGTCCTCCAGTGCCATTAATCAATATTTAAAAGAACAGGCTTCGCTTGATCTTTTGAGGTTTATTACCTGCGGATCTGTAGATGACGGAAAAAGTACCCTGATCGGAAGAATGTTATATGAGTCACAAATGATATTCGATGATCAAGTTGCCTCCTTAAAAAATGACTCTAAAAAGCATGGCACACAAGGCGAAGATATAGACTTTGCACTATTAGTAGATGGACTATCAGCTGAAAGAGAGCAAGGAATTACCATTGATGTTGCCTATCGTTTTTTTTCCAGCAGTAAGAGAAAATTTATTGTTGCTGATACGCCAGGTCATGAACAGTATACCAGAAATATGGCAACTGGGGCCTCAACTGCTGACCTTGCTATTCTTTTAATTGATGCGCGCCATGGGATAATGACACAAACCAAAAGACACTCTTTTATTGTTTCGCTCTTAGGTATAAAAAATGTTGTCCTTGCAATTAATAAAATGGACCTCGTAAACTATGATGAAAAAGTATTTAGAAAAATAGAAAAAGAATATAAAAGTTTTTCACAAAATTTAAAATTTCAAAATATTCAAAGTATTCCTATCTCTGCCCTGAAGGGAGATAATGTCTATCAACAGTCTAAATCCATGAAATGGTTTAAAGAAAAAACACTTTTTCATTTTTTAGAAACTGTAAAAATTAAGCCTCAAAATTCTTCTAATTTTGTTCTTCCTGTCCAGCAGGTAAACCGCCCTCATTTAAATTTTAGAGGATACTCTGGTACAATAGCTTCTGGAGATATAAAAGTAGGTGAGGAAATTGTGACTATTCCTTCTCAGCAAAAAGCAAAAATCAAAGAAGTATATATAGGAGATAAGTCAATAAAATCAGCATCTTTTAGAGATAGTGTCACCCTAACGTTAAACAAAGAAATCGACATATCACGAGGAGATGTCCTATGTAAAAAAGACTCCTTAGTAGAAACAGCTGACCAGTTTAATGTCAATATGATTTGGATGGCTGAGGAAAAATGTTTTCCAGGAAGATCTTATATTGCAAAAACTCATAACAGTTCAACGGGCATCAAAATTCTAGAAATCAAAAAGTTATATAATGTGAATACGCTTGAGCATCAACCTAGTAAAGAATTACAATTAAATGATGTAGCTGAGGTAACCATCTCATTGAATAAAAGTATTCCTTATATCAATTATCAAGATAATAAGTTTTTGGGATCAATGATCTTGATTGACCCCTTGACCAATCAAACAATTGGAGTGAGTATGATTAATTTTGCCTTAAGACGTGCACAAAATATTCATCTTCAAAGTCTGAGTATTAATAAAGAATTAAGAGAAAAAATGAATGGGCACAAAGGACAAGTTTTATGGCTCACTGGTTTATCAGGCTCCGGTAAGTCCACTATTGCCAACGCTCTTGAAAAAGAATTATACGCTGAAGGAAAAAAAACTTATATCTTAGATGGGGACAATGTTCGTCACGGACTAAATAAAGATTTAGGTTTTACAGATAAAGATAGAGTAGAGAATATAAGAAGGGTTGCTGAGGTAGCCAGACTTATGTGCGACGCGGGATTAATTGTTATTACAGCTTTTATTTCTCCTTTCAGATCAGAGAGGGAAATGGCTAGATCTTTATTTAAAAAAGATGAATTTAAAGAGATCTATATTTCAACTCCTCTTAAAATAGCTGAAAAAAGAGACCCGAAAGGTCTTTACAAGAAAGCCCGAAAGGGACAAATACCTAATTTTACTGGAATAGACAGCCCCTATGAAAAACCCTCTCAACCAGAAATTGAAATAGATACTTCTAAATCAACAATTACTGAGAGTGTAAAAAAAATAATAAAAATTATTTCCTAAGTTTAATTTCTACCTCAGTAAATTTTTCCATATCAAACACGAAATCTTCAAAGACAATATCTTGGTATTTTGAGGAGACATTTAAAGAAAAACCAAAAGGCTCCAAGGGCTCCCCCTTAAAGTCTTTTGAAAATTTTCCATCTTTATCTAAATCTTGGAAGGCAAAAAGACCAATTTTGATATGCGGGAAAGCCTTGAGATTAATTTTATTAAAATTATTTATATCTCCCCCTTAAAGTCTTTAGAAAATTTTCCATCTTTATCTAAATCTTGGAAAGCAAAAAGACCAATTTTGATATGTGGGAAAGCCTTGAGATTAATTTTATTAAAATTAATAATATCTCTTTCTACTATCATAAATAGTGGAGCTGAGTCCTCTTCAAAATAAAATTTTCGATCATATCCCCATATGTGAATGGGGCTAGTAGCATCCTCAAATCCAGTTACTTTAGCTGTTAAATGATCGGAATATGAACTTTTTGTTAAAAAAAGTACCTGAAAAACAACAACAATTATCATTTTTAAACATATTAAGGTAAAACTGTGCATAACTCGCTTGAGATTAATATTTTTTTTGGTTAAATGCACTTTGTCTTTTGCATGTAATTAAACATCATAACTCAATGCGCAAATATGTTGATAATTATATATTTCTGAATGTAGGAAAAATTTTAAATTATTGAAAATATTATCTTACTTGGAAATATTCTATAATACTGTGGATAACTCTGTTAAAAACTTTAAGCAAATCAGTTAAATATGAAAAAAGGTTATATCATAGTAAGACTTTCAGTGACTGATAGCGATCTATTTCAAGAATATCCCCCTTTGTCTTCGATTGCGATGGAGAAATATGGCGGTAAATATCTTATTAGAGGCGGAAAGTTTGATGTATTAGAAGGCGAATGGCCAGTTGATAGAACGACAGTTGTCGAATTTGAGAGCTATGAAAAAGCCAAACAGTGCTATCAATCACCCGAATACTCTAAAGCCAGGGACGTAAGAAAAAAAAGTGCTAAAAGCGACTTTATTTTAATCGAAGGCTTTTAGGTTTTTTTAAAAAAATCTTGAGCCAGTTCTAATTTCTGAAGCTTTTTTTTTAAAAGTAATTTTAGAGTATCAATTTCTTGTTGATGCCCGATTATCATCTCCTCTATCTCTTTTACACTCAAGTCGTCCTGATCAATGGGCTTAGTTTTTTTTGGCTGCTCTTCCTCAAACATTTGCTCTAACTCCCCCTCTTCATGGAGAAAATATAAATTAATTTTCAATCTAATTAAATTGACTTTTTGGTTAAGATTTTTGATAATCACGGCCATGTCCAAAAAAACTATAATGATATTTATTTCATCAATTTTTCTATTTACCAGTTGTGCAACAGTCAGTGAAAGAGCTAATAATGCATATGACTATGTAGCAGGAGGTGTCACGAAGGGTTATAACTCTGTTAAAGACGCTGTTACTGGTGGAGATGAAGAGTAAATAAAATTTTTAAATTAAACCCGCTCTAATTTATAATTTGATCTGGGAATTATTATGAAAATTATTTCTCTTCAACATATTGCCATTGAAGATCCTGGAACTTTTAAAGACTTTCTTTTAGCTGACGGTCATGAGCTTACAACAATTCAGTTAGACGAAGGTGAAAATATCCCCTCTAATCTTGATGAATTTGATGCCATGCTTTGCATGGGTGGTCCTATGGATACTTTCATGGAAGATGAGTTTAATTGGCTCGTTGGTGAAAAAAAAGCCATTGGGGAATATGTCCTAAATTTAAAAAAACCTTTTTTAGGTTTTTGCCTAGGTTGTCAGTTATTAGGAGAAATTTTAGGGGGTAAGGTTGTTCAATCCAATCCTCCAGAAATAGGAGTGCTTGATATTGATGTGAGTGATCAAGCAATCACTGATCCTGTTTTCAATTTTCTTCCCAATAAAATAAAAGCCTTGCAATGGCACTCTTATGAGGTTCAAGGTTTAGAGAGTAATCCAAACATAAATATTATTGGATCCTCTCCTACAACTAAGTATCAAATATTTGGATATAATAATCATGCATACGGAATTCAGTTTCACCTAGAAATTCGAAAATCTACCGTGGATGATTGGGCAGCTGTGCCCGAATACAAAAATGCTTTAGAACAATCACTAGGAGAAGAAGCCTTGCCTCTTATGAAGAAAGAGGTTAATGAAGAAATTGATAATATGATGGCTCAGTGTAATCAATTATATCAAAATTTTATTTCTATAATTTAAATTAGATATTTTTCTAATTCCCACCCTCAAGTATTATGAATTTTTGAGTATCTAAATCTACACCAGCTTCAGTTCTAAGTTTTGTCATTTCTGGTAATTTCAACATTTCTTGCATTCTATCCATAGACTCAACCTCTATCACTGTGTAAATTTCATTCTCATTATCTTTTGGATGACCGTAGGCTAGAACATGCAGTCCATATTCCTTTCTAAGGGCCTCATTGGACTCAAACATCTCTTTCCAATGTTGGTAGCCTTTGTTGATTTCAGCATTTGTAATAATTTTCATTATATTTCTCCTTTAAAATCTTTTTATATTATTAAAAAAAGATTTAATAAATCAATAAATGTGTTAATTTAATTTCAGCACCGATTTACTACTCAATATTGCGGGTGCTTTACAAATGCAGCTAAAAAGGAGATTAATTTTTCCAAATATTAGTTGCCTTATTTAAAGATAAGGAGAATATATTTATGACTACAAAATCAAGACACCCTGAAACGGTTGCCCTGCATGGTGGTAATTTCAGAACTGACATAGCTACAAACGCTGTTGCTGTGCCTATCTACCAAACAACGTCTTATGAATTTAATTCTTGTGAGCATGCAAGTAATTTGTTTGCTTTAAAAGAATTAGGTAATATTTACACACGGATTATGAATCCCACTAACGTCTTATGAATTTAATTCTTGTGAACATGCAAGTAATTTGTTTGCTTTGAAAGAATTAGGTAATATCTACACACGGATCATGAATCCCACTAATGCTGTTTTAGAGGAAAGAGTAGCTGCTTTGGAAGGTGGTATGGCTGCCGTAGCATTAAGTTCTGGGCAAGCCGCATCTGCCTTCTCGATTCAAAATGTTGCTAAAGCAGGTGATAACATAGTTTGCTCAACAGATATTTATGGAGGCACTTGGAATCTATTCAATAATACTTTAAGGGCACTCGGAATTGATGTTCGTTTTGCAGATCCTTCAAATCCAGATAATTTTAAAAAATTAACTGACAACAAAACGCGAGCCTATTATGCAGAAACATTAGCCAATCCTAAACTTAATGTTTTTCCAATTGAAGAGGTGGCTAGCATTGGAAGAAAAGAGGGAATACCTTTGATAGTCGATAATACAGCAGCGCCTCTAATTTGTAAGCCCTTTGACTATGGGGCTGCTGTCGTAATACATTCTCTTACTAAGTGGATTGGAGGACATGGAACATCGGTTGGAGGTATGATTGTAGATGGAGGTAATTTCGATTGGTTAGCTTTTCCAGAAAGACAACCTTTCTTCAATCAACCAGACAATAGTTATCATGGTGTATTATGGGGGGAAGCTGTTCCTCAAATTTTTGGTGTGCAAATAGCTTTTGCAATTCGTGCGAGAGTAGTATTGCTGCGAGATTTAGGTTCTGCTATTGCCCCTCAGAATTCTTTTAACCTAATTCAAGGATTAGAGACTCTTCCTTTGAGGTTAAAACAACATAATTCGAATGCTGAGCATGTAGCAGGATTTCTCAAAGATCATGAGGAGGTAAGTAGAATTATCTATCCTAAATTTTTTGATGGAAGGTCCAAACAGAATGCCAAAAAATACTTAGATGGTGAATATGGTTCCATGATTGGTATAGAGTTAAAAAAAGGTGTTGAGGGAGGAAAGGCTTTTATTGATGCTTTAAAGCTTCACTATCACGTGGCAAATATTGGAGATGCGAGAAGCTTAGCTATTCACCCAGCGTCAACAACTCATTCTCAATTAACTGCAGAAGAACAATTAAAAGCAGGAGTGACTCCTGGATATATTCGTCTGTGTGTGGGTCTAGAGCATGTTGAAGATATAATAGAGGATTTAAAAATTGGGCTTGAGGCTTCTAGCAAAGTTGCTGGGTCAAGTTCTTCAAAAAATTAATTAAAAAGAACCTCAATATTTAAAAGGGTGCTGCTATAAATTTATAAACATTAAAGCTGCACCCAAATAAGTAAATTTCATAAAAAATTTTGTTATTTAAAAATTTTATTATATAAAGAAAACAAGATGCCTACTTCAATAAAATTTTTAATTTTTGCAACTGGATGGATGGTATTTAGAGCAGTTGGTTCTGGACTTTTTCTTTCTCTGGGTATTTTGGAGAGTCCCCGCGCCGCGCCACCAGACTGGACTATAGCTTTTCTTGGGGATTTCGCGATTGGCACAACGGCATTATTTCTGGCATATATGATATGGAAAAAGCCCTCTGCTTTTCTGTGGGGAATTTTACTAGCTTGGAATGCGGTTGGAATATTTGATTTAATTGGAGCCTTATCTCATTCTTTTAGTGCGCCTTTCTCACCTTTTCCTGAGATTGGTGTAAATGAAATTAGCATAAGAACTATTTTAAGTTTAAACACATTTATACAATCTGTTGCTCTCATTGTTATGTTTAGACCACAAGTAAAAGCCTATTTTAGAGTTTAAAAAAGTATATAAATCAGTAATAAGGTTCTGTGGTGAAACGGATATCACACTTGACTACGGATCAAGAATTCAGGG
>ERZ802827.1260-NODE-1260-length-12783-cov-10.4539_pt1 | contig 12783 bp, 10 predicted proteins | sample MGYA00345652_ERZ802827 | MGnify/ENA primary metagenome ERZ802827 (study PRJEB30503, sample SAMEA104212372) | marine metagenome | biome: Westerlies Biome; feature: [SRF] surface water layer (ENVO:00010504) within the epipelagic zone...; material: water... | reverse complement strand
CAGTATCTGCACGCATACTTCCACCTAACTGCCCACCCGGTGGATTGCACGTTGATTACCCCTATTGGGCCATGAATCCTGGCCTCCCCGTTGACCCGGCGTTGATGATGCAGGTGATCTGGATGATGGAACCCTTCACCGAACACAATGGTGGCACTTGGGTCGCGCCAGGCAGTCAGCTGTGGGATGGCAGGCCCGACGAGGAACGTTTTAACAAACACGCAATTCAGGCCACCGGCAATGCTGGCGACGCCGTGGTGAGCCATGGCTTGCTGTGGCACCGAACCGCAGTTAATCACTCCGACCACCCACGCGTAGCGATACTGATTAACTACACGCAAATAGCGGTGCGGCCTATGACTACCATGGGACCTTTCGACGAAGTGTTTGTGGAAAACGCTTCCGACGAACTGCGTGCGTTACTAGCACTGGATGTTGAAAAAGCCCTGCGCCGCCGCGCCCTTGGGCATACGCGACACGAGACTGCCGAGGCGTCTTGAACTGAAATGGCTAGCTCTTAGCCAAGATCGATACGGTTCACGATAAGGATCTAATGCCGCGAGGTAAAGATTTGCTGATGTGTCATCAATCGTTTGAGACACGGTGTTGAAGCTAGAGAGAAAACGCTATGAACAAACCTCAACCCTTTATCTTCAGTGATGGGAAAGTCCGAGAATTGGACGAACATTTTTTCGCCAAGGCGGAGCGTGGGCGTCCCGCGTTACCAAAAGCGCAGCGCAAGCGCCGCGTCAATCTCATGCTAGACGAAGATGTCATCGCTGGCTTGAGGGCCAAGGGCAACATGAGTGTTGAGGCAAATTCTGCCTTGAGAGAAGCCTTAGACCTCTAGCAATGCTGGGCAGCTTGCCCACGTTGACGCCAACAAGACGTCAGCGCGAACTACTTAAGACGACTCGCTACCAACATCAACACATTCGTTAGTACATTTTATTGAATTGACGTTTACGTAAAGGTAATGCCAGTATCACGCAATGAATCGAACCTACTCCATCAGCGACCTAGCCAGTGAGTTTGAGGTGACGCCTAGAACACTGCGCTACTACGAGGAAAAAGGGCTACTGCAACCCACTCGCAGCGGTCAAATCCGCCGCTATTCTGCTGCCGATCGCACTCGACTGATTTTAGTGTTGCGCGGTAAAACACTGGGCTTGTCGCTACAAGAAAGCGCCGAGCTGATTGGCATGTATGACCCAAGTTCAAACAACAATGCGCAGCTCAGCCGCTTAATCGAAAAAATACAGACGCGGAAGGCACAGCTGGTGGCGCAAAAGTTGGAGCTGGAGCAAATGATCGATGACCTCGATGCTTGGGAGCAGCGAAGTCGCAAGAGCATGAAGAGCCGCAAGGCCAAGAAAGTCTGAGGACTACCGTATATGACTACCCTAACAACTCAACTTAATCCCCGATCCCAAGCCTTCGCTGACAACGCCGAGCATATGCAGTCGTTGGTGGATGAGCTGGAGTCACTGATCGAGCACATCAAACTTGGTGGCGGTGAGCGCTATCAGGCACGCCACCAAGCTCGCGGCAAACTCCTGCCGCGAGAGCGCGTAGATTTGCTGATCGACCCCGGCTCACCCTTTCTGGAATTTTCCCAGCTCGCTGCACACAACATGTACGACAAAGACGATGTGCCCGCTGCAGGCATCATCACCGGTATTGGTCGGGTTAACGGTATCGAGTGCGTCATCGTTGCGAACGACGCTACGGTAAAGGGTGGCACCTACTACCCAATGACCGTGAAAAAGCACCTGCGTGCCCAAGACATTGCCCGCGAGAACCACCTTCCCTGTATCTACCTCGTAGATTCCGGCGGCGCCAATTTGCCCAACCAAGACGAGGTGTTTCCTGACAAGAACCACTTTGGTCGCATCTTCTTCAACCAGGCCAATTTGTCGGCGCAAAATATTCCGCAAATCGCTGTGGTCATGGGTTCCTGCACGGCGGGGGGCGCCTACGTGCCTGCCATGGCCGATGAATCCATCATCGTGAAAAATCAAGGCACCATCTTTCTTGCCGGACCGCCGCTGGTAAAAATGGCAACAGGCGAAGAGGTTAGCGCAGAAGAGCTTGGCGGCGCTGATGTGCACAGCCGCGAATCTGGCGTGACCGATCACTACGCAAATAACGATCACCATGCCCTCGACCTTGCACGTCAGGCTGTGGGACGACTTAACCGTGTCAAACCGGTGAGCATGGACATTGCCGAGCCTGTAGAGCCCCTTTACCCGACCCGCGAACTGCTTGGCGTCGTCCCGAAGAACCCGCGGGAGCAATACGATGTGCGCGAAATTATTGCCCGGGTCTTTGACGGCTCTGAATTCGACGAATTCAAAGCGCTGTTTGGCAGTAGCTTGGTTTGCGGCTTCGCCCGCCTCTATGGTTATCACGTCGGTATTGTCGCGAACAGCGGCGTGCTATTTTCGGAGTCAGCGCAAAAAGGCGCGCACTTCATCGAACTGTGTGCCCAGCGCAAGATCCCACTGATTTTTTTGCAGAACATCACCGGCTTTATGGTGGGCAAACAGTACGAGACCGGCGGCATCGCCAAGCACGGCGCAAAAATGGTCACCGCTGTCGCCTGTGCCAATGTGCCCAAGCTCACGCTGATTGTCGGCAACTCCTATGGGGCCGGTAACTACGGCATGTGTGGCCGAGCCTACGACCCGAACTTCCTTTTCATGTGGCCGAACGCGCGCATTTCTGTCATGGGCGGCGAGCAAGCCGCTGGCGTGCTGGCTCAGGTACGGCGTGGCCAGATCGAGGGCGGCGGGGAAGCATGGTCGCAAGCTGATGAAGCAGCATTTAAACAGCCAATCATCGATGACTTCGACGCCCAGGCGCATCCTTACTACGCCAGTGCGCGACTTTGGGATGATGGGGTAATCAACCCCGCCGACACTCGACGAGTGCTTGGACTGGCGCTCTCGGCATCGCTCAACAAGCCCATCGCCGACACGCGTTTCGGCGTGTTCCGGATGTAACGATGTCCAGTAAGAGGGTTGATCAAATGTTCAGCAAAATTCTTGTCGCCAATCGGGGCGAGATCGCCTGTCGCGTCATGAAAACCGCCAGCCACTTGGGTATTGAGACCGTGGCGGTGTTTTCCGATGCCGACCGTAACGCCCTGCATGTCGAGATGGCGGACGAAGCGGTGCACATCGGCGGCTCTGCTCCCGCAGATTCTTACCTGCAGATGCAGCGCATTATCGATGCGGCCAAGGCCAGCGGCTGCCAAGCCATTCACCCCGGCTATGGCTTCTTGTCAGAAAACGCTGAGTTTTGCGCCCTGTGCGCAGCGCAGAATCTGATCTTTATCGGCCCGCCCGCTGCGGCCATTGAGGCCATGGGGTCTAAGTCCGCTGCCAAGCAAATCATGCAGGACGCTGGGGTGCCATTACTGCCCGGCTATCACGGCGACGATCAAGATGAGGCAAAGCTCAAGCAAGCCGCCGACGACATGGGTTATCCAGTCTTGCTAAAGGCCGTTGCCGGCGGCGGGGGCAAGGGTATGCGTCAGGTGCACCGAGCCAGCGACTTTTCTGCAGCCCTCGCCGCGGCCAAGCGCGAGGCTCAGTCGGGGTTTGGCAATGACGCCATGTTGGTCGAAAAGTATCTAGAACGCGCCCGCCATGTGGAAGTGCAAGTATTTTGCGACAGCTACGGCGACGGGGTGTACCTGTTTGAGCGGGACTGCTCAGTACAGCGCAGACACCAAAAAATCATCGAAGAAGCACCGGCGCCGGGGGTCGACAATGCACTGCGAGCCCGTATGGGCGAGGCCGCTTTGCGCGCTGCCGCTGCGGTAGGTTACGTCGGCGCCGGCACGGTGGAGTTTTTGCTCGACGAGCGCGGCGAGTTCTTTTTTATGGAAATGAATACCCGCCTGCAGGTAGAGCACCCGGTTACCGAGATGATTACCGGCACCGATCTGGTGGCATGGCAACCGACCATCGCCGGTGGGTAGCGCTTACCAAAAACCCAGGACGAGCTGAGCATTAGCGGTCACGCGATCGAAGTGCGCATTTACGCCGAAAACCCCAACAACGATTTCTTACCGGCGGCAGGCACCCTTTGGTGCTTACAGCAGCCGGAACCCAGCAGCCATGTGCGCATCGATACTGGGGTCGTTCAGGGCGACGCCGTGGGCGTCTTTTATGACCCCATGATCGCCAAGCTGATCGTCTGGGGCGAAAACCGCCATCAGGCCATACAGCGGCTAGAGCAGGCATTGGCGGACTATAAGATTGCCGGTGTCGTCACCAACGTCGATTTTTTACGGCGCTTAAGCGCCCACCCTGGGTTTAGGGACGCAGATCTGCGCACGGACTTTATTGAGCAACATCGCGCAGCACTGTTTAGCCACGTCGAACACACACAATTGTTGGCCCAGCTCGGCCTCTATCTGAGTTTGGCGCCAACTGGCGCGGCGAATCTCAACACGCAAATCGACCCCACCTCGCCTTGGCAGGCTACTGACGCCTGGCGTATAAACGCGCCGAGTCGTTGGTCTCACAGCGTGACGGTTGATGAAGAAACGCATGCGATTACGGTGCAGCAAGACGGTGCATTTACGGTCACGGTGGCGGACACCACCTATCGGGGCGAAGCAAGGCTCGAAGGCTCAATACTTCGCTGTGAACTCGACGGTACCAAGAGCCGGGTAGAAATATTCGAGCAGGCGCTGACCCAGCAGCGCGAACTCGTCGTCTTCGGCGGCGAGCAATCCCTAACGTGTCGCACCTTAGCGCCAGACTTCGGCGATGCATCGCGCACCTCTAGCCGCGCAAATTTCAAAGCCCCCATGAATGGCACCCTAGTCGCACTATTTGTCGAGGCGGGCCAGCAAGTTGAGGCGGATACCACCTTGGCGATCATGGAAGCCATGAAAATGGAGCACGCGATCAAGGCCCCCGATGCGGGCACCGTGACCGACGTGTTCTACAGCGTTGGCGATTTGGTTGATGGCGGCGCCGATCTGCTCAACTTTGTACCGCTTGAGCAGACCTGAGTCGCAGCGCCCTGCCTCAGGCCACCTTGGGTTGCTTGAGCGTCCCGATGGTTTGCACACAGGCATGCGCGGCTTCGGCGCCCTTGGTGACAAAGTGCTCACGGAAGAATTCAGGCTGTCCCTCGCTGAGGAAATCCTGTGGCGTCAGCGCCGCTGAAAACACCGGCACGCCCGTATCCAACTGCACTCGCATAAGACCGTCGATGACCGCGGTAGAGACGAATTCGTGGCGATAGATGCCGCCATCGACAATCAGTCCCGCGGCCACAATGCCGGCATATTGACCGCTGCAGGCGAGCAGTTTGGCGCGCAGCGGAATCTCGAAGGCACCGGGAACCTCAAACAGCTCGACTTCACGGTTGTCGAGTTCCGCATGGGTTTTGAGAAAAGAATCGCGCAGCGCATCGACAATGTCGCGATGCCAGCACGCTTGCACGAATGCTATCTTGCCGCGTGATGTGGTGTCGGAGAAATTGGAATTGAAGCTATTCATCTGTTGCTTTCCTATCGATTGGTTAAACAACAGGGCAACAAGGACATATGCCGTCGCTGACGAACGTCGGCGTTGGCGAACAACCTTATTCTCATAACCAGACTTTAACTGTCGGCCTCGGAATCTCACCGAGTCTGCTGTCCTCCCAACCATGCAGGTGCATTGAGCCGAGAGCGCCCGCGGGCTACACACTACAGTCAACCTGGTCGACACGCGTGATTACCGCCGGTGGGGACTTTCACCCCGCCCTGAGAACTCGCCATTAAGGCGACGCGGCACTATACGAAGGATCTGCTTTTATGACAACGCGTATCCCAAGCCTGTCCCACGCCAACGTTTGTCAGCCAGAGCTAGGCACTGGCGCAAACCAGCGCAACAGTATCGGCATCAGTACCAAACTAATTACCAGCAGTAGACTAATCGCTATGGTGAGCAGCAAGCCGATGGATGCAGCCCCTTGGTGAGGGCTTAAACTTAGCGAGCAAAATGTGCCCACGGTGGTGAGGCCGCTGATCATCACCGCCCGACGTATGGCCGGGTCCATGGCCTGCCCGCCCCCTTCACGCTGCGTTTGTCGATGCCGATGAACAATGTGGATACCCGTATCAACACCAAGCCCCAAAATCAGCGGCACCATCAGAATATTGGCCATGTTCAGGCTGATCCCCAGTAGTGAGCTGGCAGCAAAGGTAAGCACAATGGTCATGGCGATAGGTGTCAGCACCAATAGTGGCAGTGTCCAGCCACGAAAATACAGTATGAGCAACACGAAGATCGCGCCAAACGCCGTCGCCGTCGCCTGCTGAAAGGACTCAATGACCACCGCGCCGATACCCCACTCGACAACACTCCTGCCTGCCGCATTCGGCGCGTTCGCCGCAACCTCTGCGATAAAGGCATCGGTTGCATCACGATCGTTCAGCAGCGTGGCGGGGTTTACTGATACCAAGTGCTGACCATTGGGGGTGATCAATCGTTCGCGAAACCGCTGCGGTACTTGCTCTAGGCTAAATGGCTGGGCGTTGAGCAGATCGCGCAGCGCTACAAGACCGCCGGGCAATTGCTCGGCTAACTGAGCTTCATAGGCCGCCAGTTGCGCTGGCTGTTGCAGTATCGCTTGGGCAGATTGCAGCACCGCTTCTGCCTGCAGGCGACTATCGCCTTGCAAGTCAGCCACACTCTCGCGCAGATACGCTACGGCAAGGGTCGTCATCTCGAGGTCGATAGATACCGCGCCGGGCGCTTCTAAATCATCCACCAAGGTTTGCCAAGGCGCCAACGCGGACGCCTTAGCGTCTTGGCCCTGGGGCACGAAGTCTTCTGGGGTCGTCACCGCTCCCACGGTGGGCAGCACCATGAGGCGGCTTTTCAGCGCCGCCGCGGACTGCGCATCGCTGGCCAGTACATGCACGCTGTAATCTGTGGTTTGCCGGTCTTTCTGCAGTTCAAGCAACGCGCGCATGGCAGGCGACTGGGCGTCTCGCATGGCGAGCACGCTGTAGTCAAAGCGCACATCCATGGCCGCCCACAGTGACGCCAGGGACACCGCAGCGAATACGCCCACCACCAGCGCCCTTGGTAGCTCATCGATGCCTGCACGCAAGCGGCGCAGCAGCGGTGTGATTAACATCTTACGCGCGGGGTCTTGTGGCGCCGGAGGCCAGCGCACCAATACCGCCGGAATTACCGTCAGGGTCAGGAGCAGCGCGATTACGATACCCCCAGCGCAGATGACGCCTAGCTCGGCAAAACCTCGATAGGCCGTAGGTAGAAAGGCTAAGAAACTCGCTGCCGAAGTCAGCGTGCACAGAATCAAGGCGGGACCAGTGTCTTTCAGCGCCGCCGTTAACGCCTGAGATAAGTCTCCCGACAAATACGATTGCGTGCGCAGCGTAAAGTGGGCGGCGAAGTCCACCCCAAGACCGAAAAACAACACCACGAAGATCATCGACAGCGTGTTCAGCTCACCGATCACAAGGGTGGCAAAACCCAACGTTAGGCTAATACCCATGGCCAGCATGATCCCAATGGCCAGCAAAATGCGCGGGGAGCGAATACCGAAATGCAGTATGACCGCGAGAAAGAACAGCGACAGTAAACCTGCCAACTCAACCCCACCGAGCGCCGCGCTCATCTCTTCGTGGGCGAGGGCTATTTCACCGGTGAGGGCGACGTCTATCGCATGCGGCGGCGGAAAATCAGCTATTGCTGCTTGCAGCGCCGTTACGATGGCCTCATTGGGTAGCGCCGCGCCCAACTGCTGACGCCCGGTCATCACGACCAACTCACTGAACGTATCGCCTGACGGTTGCAGCGGATAGAAGGCCGCAAAGGACAAATCACCTTGCTGCAGCCCGTCGACCACTGATGCCAGCGATACCGGCAGGGGTTGCCCAGCATTGGCGCTGACAAAGTCTGCGTAGGTCAGCAGGACATTGGCCAGAGAAGCCTCATCCATCAACCTCAGCAATGAGCCTTGGTTGTAGCTCACGCCCTCAAGCCACTGGTTCAGCTGCTGGTCGGTCAGGAAATACGGTGTGCTGCCCGCGATAAATGGATCTACGCCGGGCGCGAACACATCACCGAGCACGTCCATGGGTAAGCGTTGCACCAAGCCCTTGGTGTAGGCCTGAACCTGCTGGTAATCATCACCACGAATCACCAGCACAGCGGTTTGTTGAAACTTGGGAAAGGCCGCTTTGTAGAGCTGATCATGCTGATACCAGGTCAACGAGTCAGACGGCCTGATCAATTTGCTTAAGTCAGAGTTTAGTTTGCCAAACTGATAAAACGCCCCCAAGGACAGCAGCGAGAGCAGTAACACCACTGCCAACACCGCACCACTGCGTTGCTGCACCCAGTTGATCCAGGCGGCCCCCAAGGCGTTGATGACCTTGGCTGAGTTGGGGGTAGCTTGCGTCACATCACCGACCTTAGTGTCCACCGAGCACCCGTCGATACAGCTGTGCGAGCGTGTTGACGGAATGGTCGTGGTGACGAGATTGGGCGATCTGACGATTTTCCTGTCCAGCAGCGCTGCGCAGGTCAGGATTTTCCAGCATGGCCTCGAGCTTGCGCGTGAGGTCGGCCACATCGTTCATGGCATAGGTTGCCTCAGGCGCCACCACGAACTCGGGCACAGCGCTAGTATTCGACCGATTGATCAGTACCGGACAACCCGCGGCCATGGCTTCCAGCACGGACATACCCTCAAGTTCCACGGCACTGGTTTGCACAAACACATCCGCGGTTTGGTACAGCGTTTTGAGGCGCTCGTCAGACACCCGCCCGATCTCGGCTTGCACGCCAAGTTCTGCGGCGAGATCCATTAACTTGCCCTGCTGGGGGCCAGTGCCCGCCAGCGTCAGCCTGATCTCATTTTTGAATCGACTAGCAGCGATGGCCCGCAGCAACTGCGGTTGCTGCTTCTCCTTGGCCAATCGACCAACGCTGACGATATGAAACATGGGCGTTTCATTGACTGGTGCATTGACCGGTGCACGGGCGAGAAAAAAGTCCTCAGTGACGCCATTTGATAGCACCGTCACCGGTCGGGTCAGACCGGCCTTATGCAGCAAATCCGCGGCGAATTGCGAGGGTGCAATCACACAGTCGGCGCGGTCGTAAAACCGCCAGATGAAAAAACGATACAGAAGATCGGTGAGCCAGCGTGAGGACAAACCCAAATTACTGAGAATATTCTCCGGCTGCACATGAAAGGACATCACCACGGGCTTGCCCTGACGTTTTGCCTCAGCGATTGCCCCATGGCCAAGAAAGAAGGGGAATTGCACATGCAGCAGATCAGCCTCTTGCATTACCTGCTGGAGCTTTTGCCGGTTGGGCAGCCCGAGCGGCGCTTTCATGCGATCAATGATGAAATTGATGCCCGGAATGCGTAGCCGCGAAAAACCCATACAGTTGGCTTCAAGCGCCTCGTCTGGGGCGAGGGCAAGGAGGATCTTGAAATCAAATTGCGCTGCCAGCGCATCAACGAAACGGCGCGTGGATACCACGGTACCGTTGAACGGGTGGTACCAAGGGTCTATCACCATGGCGACCACTGTCCTGTGAGCATGCTCGTTGGCCATGGTCGTCGTCCTTAGAAGCCGTGAGGTTTTAGTGCCTGCCGACCGCTAAGCGCCAGCGAAGAAGAAAAAATACGCTAACCGATGGCGTAATCCAAAATTCGATGCGCGTAATTCTCGAAAGCGTGATGCATGCCATATCTCACCCCAATGACCTAGGCTACATACCAAGACGCGCCGACGTCCTGCAGATGAAAGCACGCGTATTTAGGCTTGCTGCGACTGCGCTACACCTGCACTGGGGCGCTCGCGTTTGATCATTACCCCGCAGCGCCAGTAGTGCAAAACGCCCCACAGCAAAATAACGATTGTGGTTGCTAAACCCCAGCGCAAACCGTCTACGCCATAGCTTTGCGCGAACAGGTCGCTGAAAAAGCCTACCGAAAAAGGCCCCAAGCCAAGGCCAATAATGTTGGTGATAAATAGATTGATCGCCGCGGCCACAGAGCGCATTTCCAGAGGCGTGGAATTTTGAATCAGGGCGAAGCCTGGCGCCACGTACAGCGTGCCGAGCATGGCGGGCAGCGCATAAGCAGCAATGGCAGCCATTGGCGTTTGCGCCATAAAAGTCAGGTAGAGCAGTGGCATGGTCATTAACGATGAGATGGCAACTACCCAGGGCAGCCACTGCTGTCCCCGTCTCGCGGCCATAAAGTCGGCAATGCGCCCACCTAGATAAATGCCTATGGCGCCGCCCACGCCGATCAGCAAAGCCAAATAGCTACCGACTTCACCCGTGCTCATTTCATGAATGCGCACCAGATAAATGGGCACCCAGATTACCGAGGCGTAACCGGCAAAGGACACCAGAGCCCCGGCGATGACAACGTGCCGAAGTACTGGGCTGCGCCACATGAAGCCGACGACGGTCCAAAACCTCGGCGGTTTGGACTCGGTTTTCAGTGCCTCGGAATAACCCCTTGGCGGCTCCTTAACCGTGAATTGCACCGCTAGGGCGAGCAAAATTCCCGGCAGCCCCACCACCAAAAACGCCACCCGCCAGCCGTACCATTCGTTGATCCAACCGCCAACCAGAAAGCCGATCAAAATACCCCAGTTAATGCCCGTACCGAAGATTGCCATGGCTGTTGAGCGACGCTCCGGCGGATACAGATCGGCGATCATTGAGTGCGATGGCGGGTTTGAACCGGCTTCCCCCACCCCCACGCCAATGCGCAGCAACAACAGCTGCATAAAGTTCGATGCCGCCGCGCATAGGGCGGTCATCAGGCTCCAGAGAAAAACTGAAAACGAAATTAAGTTGCGACGATTGTTGCGATCTGCCCACATCGCCATGGGCATGCCAAGGGTGGCGTAAAAGACCGCAAACATGATGCCGGTAAGCAGACCGAGCTGCGTGTCGCTGATCATTAGCGATTCTTTGATCGGCTGACCGAGTATGCCCATGATCTGCCGGTCGACATGACTGGAAGTAAACACCAACACCAGCATGAACAAGGTGTAGCGCCGCTGGCGATCGGTGACTTCGTCGTTCATAGCATTCTCATGTTAGCGGTGGTTGAGGAAGACCGGCGAGGCCACCAAATAAACATCAACAGTAAGGGGTAAGAGACGCAATCAGCGCACCTCTAGCCCCTTTAGATCGCCCTTGGCGCGCCACTTGGCCAACAGATCGAAGAACTCGATTGGCCCACCACCGTAGGTATTGTTTTGTGGCGCGGTATTCACCATGCCTTCGTTGTTGTAGTACCCGGGGGTGCACTTTTCTTGAAAGTCCGCCATGAGGCGGGCCTTATTAATAATGGTTTTAACCCATTGCTTCTCTGCTGCTGCGCTGGCTTCCAGGCGCGTCACACCCTTGGCCCTTGCCGTGCTCAGAATATGCGCCAGATGCACGCTTTGCTCGTCCAGCGAATAGGTATAAGTCGCGGTGAAACCCGACTGCGCAGGACCGAAAAAGAAGCTGTTTGGAAAACCTCGGCTGTGCATGCCATGGAATGTGGACAATCCATCCTGCCACTTTTGCGATACCGAAATTCCATCCACACCATGGATTTGATACCCGGCACGTCGGGCATAGTCTGTACCCACTTCAAAACCTGTCGCGAAAACGATGCAGTCCACCGGATATTCCTTACCGTCAAAGACGATGCCATTTGCGGTGATCTCATCGACACCACGACCATCGGTATTCACCAAGGTTACATTGGGGCGATTAAAGGTCGGCAGGTACTCGTCGTGAAAGCACGGACGCTTACAAAATTGTCGGTAGTAAGGCTTCAGTGCCTCGGCGGTATCAGGATCTTCAACAATGGATTCTGCGCGGGCGCGCACCTGCTCCATTTTTTGATAGTCGGCAAGCTCCATTTCTCTGGCCAAATTCATATGCGTCATGGCCTTATCCGTGAGGTATTTCTTTAACCCTACCTGATAGAGCTTAGGCGACAGCGGTGACGTCGCGGCCCAAAGTGCCAGCCGCGCTTTTGACGGTGCTTTGTCCCGCAGACTGCCAAAAAGCAGACGGAAAGCTTCGGTCCAGCCATCTGACACCAAATCTTCCTTTACCCGCGCACCGGTCATAATGGATTCAAAGTTGCGCCGTCGCTCGTCTTGCCAACCTTCGGGCTGGCTGCCAATCCAGCTTGGATCGGTAGGCTGATTATTACGAACATCCACGGACGATGGTGTGCGCTGAAAAACATATAGCTGCTTCGCAGCAGCACCCAAGTGCGGAACACACTGAACCGCTGTGGCGCCGGTGCCGATGACCGCCACTCGCTTGTCGTGCAGCTTGTCCAGCCCGCCGTTGGAGTCACCGCCGGTGTAGGCATAGTCCCAGCGGCTGGTATGAAAGGTATGACCCTTAAAATCGTTGATGCCGCGAATCGCCGGCAGCTTGGGTCGATTCAGCGGACCATTGGAGTGCACAACGTAGCGTGCCTTAAGTCGATCTTGACGATCCGTGGAAACAATCCAGCGACCCAACTCCTCATCCCAATCCGTCGATGTCACCATGGTCTGCATCAACGCCCGCTCGTGCAGACCATAGGTCTTGGCGATGACATGGCAGTACTCTAGGGTTTCGGGCGCGTTGGTGTACTTTTGCTTCGGTACGAAACCGGTTTTTTCCAGCAGCGGAAAATACACATAGGACTCCATGTCGCAGGACGCGCCGGCGAGCCTACGCCCCGTGCCGGGCGGGCGCTCGC
>ERZ802827.1257-NODE-1257-length-12816-cov-7.46963_pt1 | contig 12816 bp, 7 predicted proteins | sample MGYA00345652_ERZ802827 | MGnify/ENA primary metagenome ERZ802827 (study PRJEB30503, sample SAMEA104212372) | marine metagenome | biome: Westerlies Biome; feature: [SRF] surface water layer (ENVO:00010504) within the epipelagic zone...; material: water... | reverse complement strand
AAAATTCTTGCGAATTCCGCGCCATTAGTAGTGGACACCATTAAACGTTTTGCGCTGGAAACCCTAAACAAAAGTCCAGCCGAAGCTGGCGCGATTGCCCGCGATCAATTGCTTGCAGTGCGAACCAGCGAAGACGGCGCCGAAGGTCGGCGCGCCTTCGCCGAAAAGCGAACCCCTGAATTTAAGGGCCGCTGATTAACGCTTAGGCCAGTGCAGCTTTGACGGCCTCTGGAGTGATCGGCAGATGCCGTACCCGCGCACCTACGGCATTAAAAACTGCATTGCCGATCGCCGGCCCCACTGCGGTCGTCGCCGGCTCGCCCAAGCCGACGGCCTGATCTCCATTGTCCACGAACTCAATGTCCATATCCGGTACATCCGCCATGCGCATAGGGGTATAACTGTTCAGGTTCACATCCCTGACTTGGCCATTCACAAACTCGGTGCCTTCATGCAATGCCATGCTCGCACCCCATAACGCCGCGCCTTCAGTTTGCGCCAGCGCGCCATCGGGATGCACGATAGTTCCGGCATCAATTACCACATTGAGTTTCTTCAATGTGACCTTGCCGTTATCCCGATTCACATGCACATGGGCGATCACAGCTGTCCAAGTGGGCATATCGCGCTCTTGACCAAAAGTCACGGCAACGCCCAATCCCTCAGCCTCGGGCAACTCAGTTCCCCAACCTGATTTTTCCGCGACTCGCTGTAAAACGGCAGCCAAACGCTTAGCACCACCCACCGAATTCGGCGCAGTACCTGCGTTAGCGCCTTTCCCGGTCAGGTGTTGTAAGCGAAAGGCAACTGGGTCTATACCCACCTTGTGGGCTGCTTCATCCATAAAGCTTTCGAGCGCCCAATTTGTCCAGCCAGGCCCGACCGAGCGCAACCAACCAGGTCTAAAGGTTTCATTCGCCAGGTCATTCATGACCGCGCGAACGCGGTGTGCGCCGACGTCATACCAATGGTTGGCGCCATTAATCGAAAACGGATCAAACTTTTCACCGTTGGCTCCTGGCCCCAAAAAGAACGGTGCCATAGCCGCTGTAGGCCAACCCGCCGCTGCGGCATGTTGCATCCCAATGACCTGATCATCCGCATCAAATGCCATGCTGAGGTTTTGCACGGAAGCCGAGCGTGGTGAGTCGAAACGCGAGTCGTCTTCGCGACTAAAGACGACTTTCACGGGCTTGCCTAATGCTTTTGCTGCCAGCAGCGCCGGCACACCATAGTCGCCATTGAGTCGCCGCCCAAAGCCGCCGCCGAGCGTATATGTGCGCATGACAACCTTTTCAGGTGCTACACCAAGAGCTTGGCCCAGCGTTGGCAAAATCAGCGACTGCCACTGGTTGCCTGTATGCAGCTCCCAGCGCCCGTCTTTTTCCAAACCAATCGCATTTACCGGCTCTAACTGAAAATGCAACACCGTGTTGGTGGTGTAGCTGGCCTGCAAAACCGAATTTGCAGCCTGGAACATATGATCTACATGCTCATTTTCCACCACCAGCGACCCGCTCGTACCCTCGAGCAATTCGGCACCGCGCTGCAACAGATCAGCTTCTGAAACTTGGGCACCGGGGCCTGCCTGCCAATCCACTTTAATCACTCTCGCTGCGCGCCGTGCAGCATGATAAGAATCGGCAATCACCAAAGCCCATCCGGGAACGGTGTCTGACGGATCGTCTAAAACCAAAGTTTGCTGATAACCGGCTATGGATTTGGCAGCGCTGTCGTCAACCCCCTTGACCACCGAACCATGACGAGTGGGCGGCATCATGGGCTTGGCATACACCATCCCAGGATAAGTCGCGTCTATGCCGTAAACCGCCGTCCCGTTGGTCTTGGCCGGAATGTCGGTGGCCATGGTTTGCATGCCAACAAGCTTGCGATCTTGGCGTGGCTTAATCGGTAGGGCCGCCAATTGCTCGTCCGAATAGGCCCGAGTCAAATCACCTTTCGCGACAATATCGCCGAAGCTGATGCGCTTGCCGTTGCCTATCACATAACTATTCTCAGCTTTACAGGCACTGGGCTTTTCGCCCAATAACTTCGCTCCCTCTTCGATCAAAGACGCACGACCTGCTGCACCGGCACGGCTTAGCAAATCAAAGTTTTGCCAAACAGACCAACTGCCACCGGTAACAAATAGGCCATATTTTGCTTCCGTATCCACATGATTAATGCGGATGTCAGCCCAATCAGCTTCCAGTTCCTCAGCAACAATGCGAGCCAGTGCTGTGCCCACGTGCTGACCCATTTCAGCCTTGGTGATGTTTACCGAAATCTCACCAGTCGGCGCAATGCTGTACCAAATCGTTGGCTCGAAAAGGTTTTCCGCCATTGCTTGAGCCGGCGTCGCAGTAAGCAACGCAGAAGGAATAAATGCGAGGGTAAACCCAGCGCTGGTTGCGCCGATCATGAAACCTCTGCGAGTAATGCCTTTCGCGTCTTCAGTTCGGTCGGGTGTCTGTTGTACTGATGGATTAGACATTAGCTTCGACCTCCCCAGCTGCCGCGAGCTTGATGGCTTTTTTAATTCGCGTATACGCCATGCAACGGCATAGATTGCCATTCATGGCTTCATCAATATCCTCATCCGTCGGCGCAGCATTGGTCGCAAGTAAGCTCGCCGCCTGCATGATCTGACCCGACTGGCAATAACCGCACTGTGGTGTTTGCACAGCAACCCAGGCTTGCTGTAACGGGTGTTCGCCCGCCTCGCTCAAACCCTCGATGGTGGTCACATCTTTACCATTAAGCGCTGCAACCGTGGTTATACATGAGCGTTGCGCTACCCCATTTATGTGCACCGTACACGCGCCGCACATTCCAATACCGCATCCGAACTTAGTGCCTTTCAAGCCGAGTTCGTCACGCACCGCCCAAAGCAGTGGTGTATCACCGGGCACATCTAATGCCACAGCCTTACCGTTAATCGTCAATTCGATCGCCATTAAATCGCTCCCCAAAAGTGTGACCAAACCATAGCTAAAGGTTAGGGGGACGGGCAAGAGTTAACTTTATGGTTGTAGCTGCGCTACTGCGGCAAAGTATTGCCTCTGAGCGCCAAATTAAAGAAGAGGCGGTAAGCAGCATTCATGGAATGAAAAGCTGACGAGGTGTTCTAGCGAAAAGCTGAACACCTCATGATTCCATGATTAGGGCAGCAGATGTGCGACGGCGTCGCGCTCCTCGGCTAATTCAGCTTCCGTGGCAGCCATTTTTTCTTGGCTGAAATCACCGACATCAATACCCTGAACAATTTCCCAATCGCCCCCGGAGCAGCGGACGGGAAAGGAATAGATCAACCCTTCCGCGATTCCATAACTGCCATCCGAGTAAACACCCATGCTGACAATGCTATCGCTGCCGAGCGCCCAATCATGCATATGATCAATAGCAGCATTCGCCGCCGATGCGGCACTGGAAGCTCCCCGCGCTTCAATGATCGCGGCTCCACGCTGTTGCACCGTTGGAATAAAGTCGCCGGTGTACCAGTCCATATCGACCAGCGTCATGGCATCGGCGCCGCTAACGGTTGCGCGATGAATGTCTGGGTATTGCGTCGCCGAGTGGTTTCCCCAAATGCACAAAGCATCAACATCGCTAACATGCTTGCCGGTTTTTTGCGCCAACTGCGCCATTGCGCGGTTGTGGTCGAGTCGCGTCATCGCAGTAAAATTGCGCGGATCCAAATCCGGCGCATTGCGTTGGGCTATCAAACTGTTGGTATTTGCAGGGTTACCGACCACTAAAACTTTGACTCCGCGCGACGCATTGTCATTAAGCGCCTTGCCTTGAACAGAAAAGATAGCGGCGTTCGCTTCGAGCAAATCCTTGCGCTCCATGCCCGGGCCGCGAGGCCTAGAGCCTACGAGCAGCGCGTAGTCTGTGTCTTTAAAGGCGACATTTGGATCATCTGTATAAATCACCTCCTGTAGTAGCGGAAACGCGCAATCGTCGAGTTCCATCACAACCCCCGCCACGGCACCAAGCGCGGGTGTGATCTCCAACAATTGTAGAATCACGGGCTGATCTTTTCCCAACATGGCTCCTGAGGCCACTCGGAACAACAGCGCGTAGCCGATTTGGCCTGCGGCACCGGTGATGGTCACGCGAACGGGATCTTTCATTTTTTCTCTCTTGATATCAGTTAAGGCAAAAAACAGCCGCGCATTCTAGTTGGATTTGATAATAAATTCTGCATTCCAACGCATCCAATCGACACAGTTACGAAACATTGGCGCAAATCCTTTGCCCGCCAATGATGGGATCACGTATAGGTAACCGGCGCTCTATTTTCGTTCAACGACGAACGGCAATCACAGGCACGCCGGACAATTGACTTGTACACAACATGAAAACCGCCTTTTTAACTAAAATTAGCGCCGTATCGCACCATTATGGTGCAGAACTGCCCAAGGCTGGCTTGAAAAAAAAGGCAATTTTTGAGATCTTCTTCGACCGATTTGGCTGGATACTTGGCAGGCAGCGAAGACTGCAACCATCACTACCCAGATCCCAGCCAAGCTGGCGTTAATTGACAGTCCCTTGCCTCCTTTTGAGCAAGCCAATTTACCAAGTTGCGAAGTCCGCTTATCCGTTAAGCAGACGGGATTCCGCGCCTTCTTACCGGCGTTTTTACCGGTTCGGGCGGCTAGACGATATGAACTAGAGCGAATATATGACCTTAACCTTTCAAGGTAACTTGCCCGCTAAACACGGCCTATACGACCCAGCCAACGAAAAAGACGGCTGTGGTGTTGGTTTTATCTGCGACATAAAAGGCCGACCAAGCCACCAAATCGTCGCGGACGCAGCTGCGATGAATTGCTGCATGGAACATCGTGGCGGTGTGGGCTACGAGAAAAATAGCGGCGATGGTGCGGGGATCCTTACTGGGTTGCCCCACGCGCTACTGCAAGACCTCGCCAAAGTGACCTTCGGTGCAGGACTACCAGAAGCAGGCGGCTACGGTGTAGGCAATGTCTTCCTGCCTACCGACTCAGCAGAGCGGGATCACTGCAAACAGGTTATCGAAGACGAAATAATTGCGGCCGGGCAAACACTGATTGGCTGGCGCGCCCTGCCCACAAATGCTGATGGCGCCGACATAGGCAAAGCTGCGCGCTCTAAAATGCCACATTTCGAGCAGCTATTTATCGGCCGCGGCGACGATCGCGATGCCCAAGCTTTTGAGCGCACCCTTTACATAATTCGCAAACTCTCAACCCACCGCCTGCGTGGTGACGAAAGCCTGACGCAGAATCATCTTTTTTACGTTTGTTCGTTGTCCGCTAACGTCATCATCTATAAGGGTATGCTGACGCCGGAACAACTGTTCCCCTTCTACAGCGATCTGCAAAATCCACTCTACGAAAGCCATCTAGCGATGGTGCACTCGCGCTTTAGCACTAACACGTTCCCCTCTTGGGATCGCGCTCAGCCCAATAGATTTATGAGTCACAACGGCGAAATAAATACGTTACTGGGCAACCAGAATGCGATGAACGCGCGTGAGGGTATCGCCAGCAGTCCCTACTTTGGCGAGGACATCAAAAAGCTGTTTCCAGTTGTCGAACCCGACTGCTCCGACTCCGGGAGCTTCGACAATGTATTGGAATTCCTTTTGATGTCAGGACGCAGTCTGCCAGAAGCATTGCTCATGATGATCCCAGAGGCATGGCAGCAGCATCGCGACATGAGCGACGCCAAACGCGCATTCTATGAATATCATTCATGCCTGATTGAGCCTTGGGACGGCCCTGCCTCGATAGCCTTCAGTGACGGTACGTGCATCGGTGCAGTGCTCGACCGTAACGGCCTGCGGCCGTCACGTTATTACATCACCGACGATGACAAATGCATCATGGCCTCCGAAGTCGGCGTGGTTGAAGTAGATCCAGCGCGGATAATTAAAAAGGGCCGATTGCAGCCCGGACGTATTTTTCTGATCGATTTTAACCAAGGCCGAATGATTCCCGACGAGGAACTGAAGAACGGCCTCGCCAGCGCCCAGCCCTATCAACAGTGGATTGCAGATAACCGCATTGAACTGGACGAGATACCAAAGCAAACAGGCCTTGGCGTCGATTCAAGCAGCCTAACTCAGCGCATGCAAGCCTTTGGTTACACACAAGAAACTATGCAGTTCATGCTTGAGCCAATGTTGCGAGAACTGCGCGACCCACTCGGATCAATGGGCAATGATGCAGCCCTTGCGGTCATGTCCGAAAAACCCCGGATGCTCTACGACTACTTCAAACAGCGCTTCGCCCAAGTGACTAATCCACCGATCGACTCCATTCGAGAAGAAGTCATAATGGCACTAGAGTGCTATATCGGCCCCGAGCGAAATCTATTGGAGGCCACACCAGCGCATGCACAACGGTTGCGTCTTCCTCATCCAATCATCAGCAATGACGAGTTAGCCGCGCTGGCGAATATGGACTATCGCGACTGGCGCAGCAAAACCATCGATATTACGTATCCGCTCGCAGCCGCTAACGACCTCGATGCATTGCGCGACGCATTGCACCGTATTGGCGATGAAGCGAAACAAGCTATTGCGGACGGTTACAGCTTAGTGATCTTGTCGGATCGCGCTATTGCCGCAGATCGCGGCGCTATGAGCGCGCTCCTTGCCGTGGGCACCGTGCATCAGGCGCTGGTCGCTGCGCATATGCGTAGCCAAATAGGTTTAGTCGTAGAGACCGGCGAAGCCCGCGAGGTCCACCACCACTGCTTGTTAGTTGGCTACGGTGCAGACGCCATAAATCCTTACCTTGCTTTTGAAGCACTCTGGGACAGTCTCGATCGCGGTGAATTTAAGGACGTCGCCGATATCCAAAACAATACCGATGTGGTGACCAGATACCGCAAAGCCGTTGCCAAGGGCATGCTTAAAGTCATGGCCAAAATGGGCATTTCTACTCTGCACTCCTATAAAGGTGCGCAAATCTTTGAGGCCGTAGGCTTAGCCCAAGATGTCGTCGAACTGGCGTTCACCGGCACCGCCAGCCGAGTTTCCGGTATTAACTTAGCGTCTCTTGCAGATGAGATGGTTCGCCGTCATCAGCTTGGTTTTCCAAACAGAGCGACGAATACAGTCGCGGTATTACCTAATCCAGGCGATTTCCATTGGCGACGAACCGGCGATATCCACTTATGGGATCCTCAATCCATAGCCAACCTGCAGTCCGCGGCAAGAGCCAATAGCGAGGACGCTTACTGGAGCTTTGCCAAACAGGTGAACGAAGAAAACACCCGCAAAGCAACCTTGCGCGGCCTCCTCGAATTCGCGCCTAAAGACTCTGCCATCGAACTGAGCGAAGTCGAGGCGGCGGCCGCTATCGTCAAACGATTCGCAACCGGTGCCATGAGCTTTGGCTCAATCAGTGCTGAGGCACACGAGTCTTTAGCAATTGCTATGAACAGATTAGGTGGAAAGTCTAATACCGGTGAAGGTGGCGAAGACGCCAAGCGATTTGTACCTTTAGCCAACGGCGATTCTAAGCGCTCCGCGATTAAGCAGGTCGCTAGCGGGCGCTTTGGCGTAACCATCAACTATTTGACCAATGCCGACGAGCTTCAAATCAAGATCATTCAGGGTGCCAAGCCTGGCGAGGGTGGTGAACTGCCTGGGGGCAAGGTCGATGACTACATAGCCAGCCTGCGGCATTCGACGCCGGGTGTTGGTCTAATAAGCCCACCACCGCATCATGACATTTATTCCATCGAAGACATGGCGCAGTTGATTCATGACTTGAAGAACGCCAATCCAAAGGCCCGCATTAGCGTAAAGCTGGGGGCAGAGATTGGCGTAGGCACCGTCGCTGCGGGTGTTGTTAAAGCTCGAGCAGACCATTTGGTTATCGCCGGAGATTCCGGGGGCACTGGCGCCTCACCGTTGACCTCAATAAAGCACGCGGGCGTACCTTGGGAATTAGGCATTGCTGAAACCCACCAAACTTTGGTTATGAACAATCTGCGCTCTCGCGTGGTGCTGCAAACGGACGGCCAGATAAAGACTGGTCGAGATGTGGCGATTGCGGCATTGTTGGGCGCGGAAGAATTTGGCTTTGCTACCGCGCCGCTAATCGCCCTGGGTTGTATCATGATGCGCAAATGCCATCTCAATACCTGCCCGGTAGGTATTGCGACCCAAGATCCAGAGCTACGCAAAAAGTTCACCGGATCTCCAGAACATGTCGTGAATTATTTGTTTATGGTGGCAGAAGAATTGCGCCAGATTATGGCCATGTTGGGGTTGCGCACCATCAACGAGATGATCGGTCGCGTCGATCTTTTGCAAACCGACAAAGCACTTGCTCACTGGAAGGCCAAAGGTTTGGATCTCAGCGCGATTATCACCAGCGCCCAAGAGCCAGAGGAGTTTCTGGGCAGCTATGCAATGCATGAGCAAGACCACGAGCTTGATAAAGCATTGGATAATCGGCTGATTTCGTTAGCAGAACCAGCGCTTACTCGCGGTGACGCAGTACATGCACAGTTACCTATTGTTAATACCAACCGTGTTGTTGGCGCTATGCTGTCAAACAAGGTGATTACCGACGTGGGTCCACAGATGCTCGCTGACGACACGATCCACTTTAAATTTGACGGCAGCGCCGGTCAAAGCTTTGGCTGCTGGCTCGCAAAAGGGATCACCTTGGAAGTCGAAGGGGACGCAAACGACTTTGTTGGGAAGGGCATGTCTGGCGGCCGCGTAGTGGTCTACCCACCGAAAAACAGCTCATTCGCCCCCGAAGATAATATCGTTGTAGGTAACGTGGCACTGTACGGCGCTACTTCTGGTGAAGCTTACTTCCGCGGTATCGCAGCGGAGCGGTTCTGCGTGCGCAATAGTGGCGCCAGCGCAGTAGTGGAAGGTGTCGGCGATCACGGCTGCGAATACATGACCGGTGGCCGAGTTGTTGTACTAGGCAATACGGGCCGAAATTTCGCAGCGGGCATGAGCGGCGGCATAGCCTATATATGGGACCCCGAGGGCACCTTTACCGGCAATTGCAACGCCGAAATGGTTGACCTCGACCCCTTGGTCGCTGATGAGGATATAGCGGAACTGAAACAACTCATTAGCAACCATGCGGGCTTCACCGGCTCAACAGTTGCTGGTGCGGTGCTTAACGATTGGGCTAATCAGGTCACGCGCTTCGTCAAGGTCATGCCCAAGGACTATAAGCGGGTGTTGTCCGAGCGCGAGCAACAATTCAGTGCTGGATAATCGGCAAGCAGCTTAGATTTAGAAAGGTATAAAAAACAATAATATGGGTAAACCAACTGGCTTTATAGAATTCACCCGCGATGCGGCACCGTACCGCCCGCCTCAGGAACGTCTGCTGGACTTCAACGAAATCTATACCGAACATGATGTTGAGCGCCTGAATACTCAGGGCGCTCGCTGCATGGATTGCGGTATTCCCTTTTGCCAGTCCGAAGAAGGTTGCCCGATTCACAACTTCATCCCTGAGTGGAACGACTTAGTGTTTCGAGATCAATGGCGCGACGCCCTAGATCGACTGCATAAGACCAACAACTTCCCTGAGTTCACCGGTCGCGTATGCCCGGCTCCCTGTGAAGGGGCTTGCGTACTGGGTATTACCGATCCTGCAGTAACCATCAAAAATATCGAAATGGCGATCGTCGATCGCGGCTTCGCCGAAGGTTGGGTTACCCCTAATATACCCAGCGTGCGCAGCGACAAAAAAGTGACAATTGTTGGCTCCGGGCCAGCCGGTCTCGCTGCAGCAGATCAACTGAACAAAGCCGGGCATACGGTAACCGTCTACGAACGGGCCGACCGTATCGGCGGGTTGCTCATGTACGGCATCCCAAATATGAAGTTGGCAAAAAACGAAGTCGTGGAGCGTCGCGTACAACTGATGCGTGACGCCGGTATTGAGTTCATCACCAACACCGAGGTCGCCGACGGCAGCAATGGCAGCGTTGCCGTCGATTCGTTGCGCGAGAATAACGACGCGGTGCTGCTCACCACGGGAGCGACGGTGCCCAGAGATCTGCCAATTGAAGGTCGCGAACTAACTGGCGTGCACTTTGCCATGGATTTTTTGTCTGCTAATACGAAAAGCCTGCTCGACTCGGAGCTACAAGACAAAGCGCATATCTCAGCAAAAGATAAAAACGTTATCGTCATCGGTGGCGGCGATACCGGCACTGACTGTATCGGCACGTCACTTCGACATGGCTGCAAATCGCTGGTTAACTTCGAACTGTTCCCACAGCCGCCTCAAGATCGCGCAGCTAATAACCCCTGGCCAACCTGGCCGAAGATCTTCCGAGTCGACTACGGCCACGAAGAAGCGCGGGTGCGCCAAGGCGAAGACCCCCGCGTCTACTCAGTGTCATCCCTATGCTTCATCGGCGACGACAATGGCCAGCTCACCGGTGTGCGAACCGTCGAGGTGGTCATGAAAGACGGTAAGTTTGAAAACGTCCCCGGAACAGAAAAAGATTGGCCTGCGGATCTAGTGTTTTTGGCGATGGGCTTTCTAGGGCCAGAGCACGCTGTAAGCAATCCGCTCGGCCTGGATTACGACGAACGGTCGAATTATCAAGCCGAATATGGACGTTATACCACCAACGTCGATAAAGTCTTCGCAGCCGGAGACTGCCGTCGCGGACAGTCTCTGGTGGTCCGCGCCATCAATGAAGGTCGCGAAGCCGCGCGAGAAATTGATCGCTATCTAATGGGCGCCACAGAACTTCCTTGACTACGTTCGGCTAACCGGCTCGAGCCACTACTGCTGGAGCGTCGTGCGTACTGCGCGCTGCACCGACGCTAATCGCCGCACCCACAATTGCTCTGGCGCGAGGCCCACCGCACTCGCCACTTCGGCGCGCGCGAGTTCCGCCTGCCCTGCTTGTTCGTAGACCCCGTAGGTGAGTACATACAGAAGTTGATCCTGTCCCTGCACACGATAACGTGCGAACCCTTCAGGGCTTTGGTGGTTTTCGGTCACCTGGGCGAGCCCAGTTGCATTCGATAAGGTAACCAGTTGCAAAGTAAAAGCATTAGGGTTTTGACGCAGCAGCCACTCAGCGTCGCGCACAGACTGAGCATAGGTCAGACCCGCGAAGCAGCAAAGCAATACAAGACATAGCGTGCGGCTTAGAACCATCGACTGAGCAAATCACTTACAATTGCGCTATCGATGTCATCGCGCAGTGCAACCTGACCTAATTCGCTGGCGACAATGAAGCGCAGGCGTCCATCGACGACCTTCTTGTCTAACCCCATCGCGTCTATCATTGACGCCACAGTGATGATCTGCCTGCTGTGCTGATCCAATTCCGTAGGCAGTCCGAGCTTGGCCAACAGCTCGATAAGCCGATCTACACTATCAGGCATCAAGCCAGATACTTCCTGAGAAAGGCGTGCCGCCATAACCATACCAATGGCGACGGCCTCTCCGTGCAACCAATGCCCATAACCGCAGAGCTTTTCAATCGCATGACCAAAGGTGTGGCCATAATTCAAAATAGCGCGGTGTCCACTCTCGCGTTCATCCGCGCTTACGACCTGAGCTTTGATCGCACAGCAGCGAACAATAATCTCCGTTAACACCGCTCCGTCTTTCGCCAACAAAGCATCACAGTGGTCTTCTAGGAAACCAAAAAGTTCCGGGTCTTCAATCACCCCATACTTTACGACCTCAGCTAGACCTGCAGAGTATTCTCGTGGCTGTAAGGTCGACAATGTCCCAGGATCAGCGAACACAGCAACCGGCTGATAAAATGCACCGATCAGGTTTTTACCATGCGGATGATTGACTGCCGTCTTGCCACCGACGGAAGAATCTACTTGGGCAAGCAAGGTCGTTGGAATTTGAATGAAGTCAACACCACGCTGAAATGTTGACGCAACAAAACCGCATAGATCACCAACAACACCACCACCCAGCGCGATCAACGAAGTAGAGCGGTTATGACGCGCACTGAGCAAAAAATCCATAGCTTGTTCGTAGGTCGCCAGCGTTTTGGCATCCTCACCATCACGCATATAAAAAACGTCGACCTGCAAACCATCAAGCGCCGCCATCACTTGATCCAAATATAACGGCGCAACCACCTCGTTAGTAATAATAGCAACCTGATTACCGCTAATATGCGGGCGAAGTTGCGCCCGCAGCGTCTGCACATTTGCAAGCAAGCCATCAGCCACGACTATCGGATAACTGCGCTGCGGGATTTCTACAATTAACTTTTGCATTACATGCCTTGTGCTAACCCGACGACGATTGCGCCTTAATCTTTTTTAGCAAATGACTTACCAAGCCATTTACGCTTTGCTGCGCCGTCATGATCTTGAGGTCTGCGATCTCCGCATACAGAGGTTCGCGCTGCGCGTACAACTCTTCCAGCACCTTGCGAGGGTTATCCGATTGCAATAATGGGCGGTTGCGGTCGTTTTTGGTGCGCGCTAAGAGCCGATCCAGTGGACTATGCAAATGCACAACCAACCCTCGATCAGCGAGCCGACGACGATTCACATTACGCAATACGACACCGCCACCCGTGGCAAGCACAATACCCTCGCGTTGGCTAAGGTCATCAATAACTTGCTGCTCGCGATCTCTGAAACCTGATTCGCCCTCTACGTCAAATATCCAAGATATCGCGGCACCGGCGCGCCGTTCGATTTCCTCATCCGAGTCAACGAACGGGCAGCCTAAAACGCTGGCCAACCGGCGTCCGACCGTGCTTTTGCCCACGGCCATTAAACCAATCAAGAATATATTTTGCGCGCTCATGGGGGGGTAACAGTACTGC
>ERZ802827.1256-NODE-1256-length-12819-cov-46.7876_pt1 | contig 12819 bp, 11 predicted proteins | sample MGYA00345652_ERZ802827 | MGnify/ENA primary metagenome ERZ802827 (study PRJEB30503, sample SAMEA104212372) | marine metagenome | biome: Westerlies Biome; feature: [SRF] surface water layer (ENVO:00010504) within the epipelagic zone...; material: water... | reverse complement strand
GTAGGTCTATAGTTATTATATTCACCGTAATAGTTGCCCTCAAAAAGCCCTACTTTTCCACATTCTGGATTTTTTCTTATAAAAGGATATTTCACTTCTCCAGTATCAGGATTTATCTCTGCGGCACCCCATTCATTTGCAAGACAATTACAGTCTGCACCATCTACATATTCGTCGGAATCTCTATCATAAATCCTGCCATCACCAACGTTATAACAAACTTTTACATCCTTACCTAAAACATTTAATTGATCTTCAATATGATGATTCCATTTAAGTGATGAGACATCATTTTGAGTTGTTGTATTTATATTTAGGTCGGCATAACTGCTAACATCTCTGTCATCATCCGAACGGTATTCATCTCCCATTTCACCATGAGCATGCCCAAGCTCATGCATTACAGTTACAGAAGTAGATGATTTGATTTCTTGAATATTAGTTTTACCTAAATTTACACCTCTGCCCGATTGTGTGGTTAAGACAGATATTAAGTCATTATCTGAGAGTAGGTCTTGAAAAACAGAAGTATCAATATCAGATGAGCCAATGCAGTAAACATCTTCATCCCAATCATAACAACCAGTCTCAATTGAAGCTAATGAAGAACCGTCAGGGGAAACAGGCTCAGCTACGACAATGTCAAAATAACCTGCAAAAAATGTAGTAGCATCAGATTCATTAAGAAGATTAATTGACTCGAGAAGAGCAGTTCTAAAAGAAGTTATATCTGACTCATCGGCTAATGAATCTGCAACAAATAACCACTTGGTTCCTGCAGTTGAATTAGTATCACCGATAAGCTCATAAACATAGTAATCTTTATCGGTTCTTGTGCCCTCATCAAATCCATCACTTTTATCATCGTCCTTTGAGACAGTTACTGTATTTTTGTTAGCGATAAACCATGTATCAAATGTTGATGAAGAACTTACCGTTCCATCAGAGACGCTAAGCTTAGCATTCAAGAAACCTGATTTACTTATTGATGATAGATCTAATTCAATACTACCATATCCCTCTGATATTGAAGTAAATACAGAAGGAATAGTCTCATCGTCAAGAGATGCACTAAAAGTTAAATCAGCTAAATCATTATCAATATCTGTATAAGTAACGTTATAGCTCGGTTTTGTTTCAAATATAAGGTTATCTTTATTAAGATCGCTATATGTATCCATGACTATTGTTGGTGCATCATTTACTGCATTAACAGTTATATCTACAGTAGCGGTTCTGGTTATATTTTTTTCTGATGCATTTACACTGTATTGAAACTGATCTGATCCGTAAAAATTTGAATTAGGTGTATAGGTGATTTCTCCTGATGAATTTAAAGTGAGCGAACCATTTGTTGTATCGGATGTTATAGCATAACTTAAAGTCACTACTTCATTAGCTGTTGCAGATAATGATCCTGAATAATCATTGTCTTCATCTACAAAAAAAGAGGTTAAGCCAATAGTTATTGCAAATGGAATAGGCGCTGCGCCTCCACCCCCGCCACCACCACATGATGACAGTAAAAATAATATAACTAGAAAACGTTTATATTTCATTTATATATTGTAACTCTAAAAAAAAAAGAGGGCTGATGCCCTCTTTTTAATCAAATTAATATTTATTAAAATCTAACTCTGAAGCCTGCTTTGTAAACAGGTCCATGATTTTGAGCTAAAAATAACATATTGTCATATCTTGCATACAATCTAACTTCTTCATCAGTTATATTAAGGCCTTCAACAAATAATGTTGTTTTCTCGCTTACAGCGTATGAAGCACTGAAATCAATTTGTGATCTTGCCTCTACCCATAGAGGATTATATTCATCAAATCCAACATATGTTTCAGCTCTGTAGTTATTTGAAAGTCTTGCTGAAAATTTATTATCTTCATAAAAAACTGATAAGTTTCCAGAATCACCAAAACCAGCTAATTCAAAAGTTTGGTTTCTTTGAGCAGCAGGACTAGCTTCTGTATCGCCGCCAATTGATGTGTAATTAACTATAACTCCAAAATTAGTGCCAACAAAAAAATGTTGAAGAGCAAATTCGATACCATCAATCGACCCTTCATATATATTTTCAGGTCTTGTAACGTCAAATTGCATTAAAGGATTTAGATCAGCGCTACTTTCAACACAAGTAGTACTATTATAGTAAAAATAATCACCCCAAGTTGCTTGATCAAGAGTACAGGATGTACCTGGAACGGTAGCAACATATAACTTCATTAGAGTTTGCCACCAATCCATAGAACCAAAGGCATATTGATCAATAGTTGCCATATTAGGCCAATTTAGAACTTGGGTTGTTGTATCTGCTGGACCAACTCCTGGAAGTCCGTATCTGACGTCATGTAGTCCGTCAAAAGTGGTTCTTGTTGTTGAGGATCCTACAAAATCTTCTAGGTCTTTTTTGAAGAAGTTTACAGCAACATAACTACCTTCAGCATAATAATACTCAAACGCTAAGTCTAAGTTCTTGCTTACAAGAGGATCTAAGCCTGCATTACCAGATGAAGCAGTATGAACAGGATTTTGCATATTAAGGAATTGAGGAAACTGTATATTAGGAGAGAATTTCTCTAAAGTTTCTCTTGCTAAAGTTTTACCAGCGCTCAATCTAATAACTGTGTCTTCAGTAGGAGCAATACTAAAAGCAAAGCTTGGTAATAACATTTCAGAGTTTGAAGAGAAATTACCAGTTACATTTCTGTTAGGACCTGCTTGAAAATAAGGTCCATCACCCCATCCGTATGTACCAATGAAAGTACCAGTAGGAACACCATAGTCTTGAGGAGTCTCTAGGCCAAGTTCTTCATATCTCAAAGAAGTTACAAGTTTCCATGGCTTGGTGTTAAATTCTCCTTCAAATTCAGCTTGAATAAATAGAGATTCAGTAGTTTCATCTACTCTTGCTCCATCTTGTGGATCGCCATAACAGTTAGGGAAACCTTCATCACAATCCCATGTAGCTCCAGCGGTCCAGTAACCAGCTGCATATCCTGCTACAGCATCATCATAATCAATGTGCATATAATAAGGAACACTCATACCATCGGAGGAATCACCAAGAAAACCTGTTAGGCTTGTTTTAGTAAAGTGACTGTCGGTCCAGAAATTAGGTCCCCATATAAGAGATCCTGGTGCTGATCCATCTTGAATTGGCGCAAACAATGTATTTGAGCGAAGGACTCTAGTAAATGTTTGATCCATTTGAGAATACCCAAAATCAATAGATACTAGTGAACCACTACCAGATAAATTTTCCCATTTTCCTATAATTTGGTATTGATCTAATTGACTCATTTTACTGTTATTTCTTAAATGAGCTGTCGTGGATGTCATATCGACTCCCTCTAGATCCCTTACAGTTCTGGCAAAACCTTGGAAACCAACACTAGTTGTAGGCACATAGTTCGGAATAGTATTGTTAGCCATAAAAGTTAAATTAGTTAACTCTGCCCATTGATTATAGGGATTACCGTTGTCAAATGGTTGACCATCTCCATATCCAGACCATGAACCATTAGCAAACCCCATATCGTTGTTGCCACCTTTAAAGCCAGCAGAAGAGCTATGATAATCGAATGAAAATGTTAATGCATCACTAGCATTCCACTTAATATTGAGACCTAATGACTTGTTAGATGTTTTGTCTTCATCAAAGGTTAAGGCTTGTGTTATGTTAGTTCCAGATCCAACAATATCTAAATTAGTTACAACACCATTAGAGTCTATGACTACATTATCCATTCCAATACCAGCACCATAAGGTGTGCTATAAGGAATATCTAAAGGGGATCCAACCTGGTTACCAGTTGAAGAAAAATCGATACCTGAATATACATAATCGATAGTAGCTATAACCTTATCGTTACCAATTTGAAAAGTTGATGCAAGATTTTTTCTAGTCCTTAAATTATCTTTATATCTAAGGGAAAAAGACTGGGGTCTATAATTTATTCCACCACCACTATTGTCAGTAACATTAGGTCCATACGTTGGAGCATTTAAATTACTATTTAACCACACCATTTGATTGGTAGTTTCTTCCCTATTACTTCTGTCGTGATAAGAACCAGACATAGAGAAACCCCAATCCAAACCATTAAAACTTGATTTATAGCTATTTATAAATTCAAATTCTGGTGTAGTATCATCCCCATTAACATTGGTTGAATCTTGCATCATTAATGCTGAGAAAGAACCGCCGTTGTCAGTTTCTAAAGGTTTAGCAGTAACCATGTTAATAGTTGCTCCCAATCCACCAGATGGTAATGCTGGGTTTTGGGTTTTATAAACCTCTAACCTTGAAATACCGTGTGATGAAATAGCACCAAAGTCATATGCTCTTCCGCCATCATAATTGCCGGGGGCAACGGGCATTTGTCTGCCATTCAAAGTAACCATATTATATTGGGCACCCATACCTCTTACAGTCACTTGGCTACCTTCTATATTACTTCTATCAATTGCAATACCTGATACACGTGCAAGAGCTTCAGCAATATTTCCATCAGGAAACTTACCAACATCTTCTGCAGTGATAATCTCAGTTACACCAATTTTGTTTCTTTTAATTTCAAGCGCGTCCATAAGACTTGACTTGATACCTGTAGTAACAACTTCTTCCATTTCCTGGTTTTCAACTGTCGACATGGTTTGAGTCATAGATGACATAGCTGAATCTTCAGAAACTGAACTTTCTGTAGTTGAATCTGGTGATTCTTGTGCCTCAACAGCAACAGGCTTATCTTCTTCTAATGGTTTATCAGCAAGTGTACTTAAGCTAATAAATGTAATTGCTGGTAATAGCAATAAAAGTGATATAGATTTATTCACGGATTTCCCCTAAAAATTGATTAAAACTAGATGCATTAGACAAAATTGGGCCCAAGATGTCAAGAATATGTATCAGGGATATATATATAAATATAACTAAAAAAGTAATAAATGATAATATTACTTTTTTAGTTGATTAATTTAGTGAGATTAAGTGATTACTTATCTTGTTTCGCGAGGTCTAGATTCGTTAACAACTAACTTTCTACCCTCAACTTCAGTATCATTTAGAGCTTCGATTGCTGCTTCAGCACCGTCACTCATTTCAACAAAACCAAAACCTCTTGAACGATTTGTCATTCTGTCAGTAATAATTTTTGCTGATGTTACAGAACCATGTTCTGCAAAAAGATTTTCAAGGTCTTGGTCAGTCATGCCCCAAGAAAGATTTCCAACGTATATATTCATAATATCCAATTAATAAAAAAAGCTATCTTACATTAAAAAAAGGTGTAATTGTAAAAAAATTTATTCTTCTATGAATTCTAAAGTTTTTTCTCCAAATTCTGTCCACCACTCCATGCCCATTAAATGAATTTTTTGAAGATTTTCATCTGAATCGTCATCAAGGATCTTATTTACTTTGCCTAGGGGAGAATTAATTCGTAGATAATTTTCACCTAAAATATCCTCAGAAATATCATGATGTACTTCAGAATCAAGCATCATTCCCATTATGTCATTTCGTAACCAACCTACCCCACCCCATCTTGCTGATATTTCTCCACTAATTTTTTGTTTGTTAAGTCCTGTTCCAATACTAAGAATTTTTACATCATCTGTATTAAAAAATTCTTTAGCTTGAGCAAAGCCAATCAAGCTGGGATTGTTGGTGACTATACTTCCATCAATCATCCAAGAGTCATCCTGCATTTTATATGGAGGATAATACATTGGTGCTGCACTTGATGCAGATATGGCATCAGTAAAAGTAATTTGAGGCGTTAAAAAACTACTGTGAATAATATGCTCTCTTTTTTCAATATCGTAACAAAGTGTTACTAGGGGTTTCTGAGAATCACCTAACTTATCATCCATAAAAATTTCGCTAAGCACCTCCACCCTTCCTTCGTTTTCGTAGCGTGGTCTTGCTTGAATAAGTGATGCTTTATCCCAAAAAAAAGAAGTTTTCATAATTTTTTCAAGATAGTCTTTAGACCAGATTTTTTTTAATTTGTCTGCCGTCATACCTTTATGAGCAAAACATGCTGCATTAAGCGAACCTGCACTAGTGCCAACAAACATATCAAAAATATCAAATATTTTTTTGCCGCTTTCTGCCTCCAGTTTTTTTAAAAATACTATTCCGGCCAAAGCACGGACACCTCCGCCATCAAATGAAATAAGTTTTTTTTTAGTAGTTTTTTTAAAAAAATCTGAGAAAAAATTCATAATCAATTGTAACTATATAATAGAAATTAGATATAAAAAAAGGCTCATCAAGAACCTTTTTTAAAAGAAAAGTTATAATTATATCTTCATGCCTGACACAGCATTTTCATTAGAGGATTCTTTTGATACGTTTCTTAAAATGGTACAACTGCCTTTTGATGTATCAAGGGTAAAAGCCACACAAGACGTTCTAGATGCACATAAAGCCTGACAACTTTCTAAGTTTCTAAATTTTTTAGAAGTTTTTACAGTTGCAATTTTTCCTGATAAAGAAATATCATTTTTTGGAGTGAAGTTCATATCTGCTGCAAAAGCAGGAAATGCTAATAAAATAGCAGATAAACTTAATATTTTAGTCGTATTATTCATAATGTACCTATAGGGGGGTTTAGAGGTTAATTTGTAATGTTTACACTGTAAACATTAGTTAGTAAAATGATACACATTACAAGATGCTGTGTAAATAATAATTAGATTTAAGTTTTAATTATAAATAATATCTCTATTTAGTAATTCTTTTGCTTTTGTAATACTTCCAGCATTGATTGCTTGAGAGTAACCGGCTTCATTTAGTATCTTTGTAGCTTTTCCAGACCTATTACCGCTTCTGCAATATAAGTATATCTTTTTATCCTTAGCGACAGTATCTGAAATGCTTGTGATGTCTTGCCATTCAATATGTATTGCTCCATCTAAATGGCCTGTATTCCATTCTTCAATTGTTCTTACATCAATAATAATTTCATTTTGAGCAAATAATGGAAATGCTAAAAATAAAAAAATTATATATTTAAATTTTTTTCTAAGACCAATCATCTAGTATTAAATCAGCTGCTTTTTCGCCTATCATTATAGTGGGCGCATTAGTGTTACCCCCAACAAGAGTTGGCATTATAGAAGCATCAACAACTCTTAAAGAATTCATCCTATGGACTTTTAAAGATGAATCAACAACAGCCATATCACTATTTCCCATCATACAAGTTCCAACAGGATGATAGACTGTGTCTGCTTCTTCTCTAATAGCTTGTTCAATATCTGCATCGTCACTTAGATCTACTGGTCTTTGGACGTGTTTGCTTGTGTATTTAGAAAAAGGTTTTGTATTCATTATTTTCATCATTTTTTTATAGCCTTCTATCATGACCTTCATGTCATCTGGATGGGAAAGGAATTTTGGATCTATTTTTGGGTCATCCATTGGATCAGATGAATTTAAAGTAACTTCTCCTCTTGATTTGGGTCTCAATAAACACGTGTGACAACTAAGACCATGTCCCCAAACACTAGTTCTACCATGGTCTACAACCATGGCAGGTGCAAAGTGAAGCTGTATATCAGGAACCTCAATATCCCCTCTTGATCTAATAAAACCGCCAGCCTCTGCAATAGTTGAAGTGAATAGACCAGTTTTAGTAAAAATATATTTTAATATTTCAAAAGGATACTTAATAAAAATAGACCTCAATGAAAAGCCAATTAGGCTTAAGGAGTTATATTTATGAACTGATAAATAATCTATATGATCTTGTAAATTTTTTCCCACTCCAGGAAGATCGATTTTATGATCTATTCCATGTTTTGTAATGTCTGAAGCATCGCCAACTCCAGACCTTAATAAAATTTGTGGCGATCCAAATGCGCCTGAAGATAAAAGAACTTCTTTGCTAGCATTTACCGTAAAAAATTCGCCCTCTTCATTTATACACTCAACTCCGGTTGCTGTATTACCTTCAATAACAATCTTATTTACGTGAGTGTCAGTAAGAACAGTTAAATTTTCTCTATCTAAAATTGGTACTAAGTAAGCTTTGGCTGCACTGCATCTTTTGCCATCTTTTTGTGTTGTTTGATAAAACCCAATACCCTCCTGATCTTCGCCATTAAAATCGTCGTTATATCCAAAAATTGTTGATCCTGTTTTAACGAAATCTTCAGTTGGTTTATTGGTATGTCTAATCTTGCAAACGTTTAACGGACCATTTTGTCCGTGATATTCATTATCATGAACTTCATTGTGCTCACATTTTTTAAAATAAGGTAGGACATCTTTATAAGACCAGCCTTCATTGCCAAGATCACGCCAGTGGTCATAGTCCCAACTATGCCCTCTTACATAAAGCATTGCATTAATTGCACTAGAGCCGCCAAGTGTTTTCCCTCTTGGTTGATAGCCTTTTCTATGATCTTCTACTTCATTTTGAACCTCATGTACTCCGCCTGCAGAATCAACCATTGAAGTTGCAGGCTCCGTAACAGTTACTTTCTCAAATTCTTTTTGGGGAACTGTATCAAAACCCCAATTATATTTTCGACTAGTAGTTCCAAAAAATGCAAAGCCAATAGGAACATGTAATCTTATGTCTTTATCTTTGGGGCCTGCTTCAATTAAACAGACATTGAAATTAGGATTAGAACTTAATCGATTAGCAAGAACACAACCAGCTGAACCAGCTCCAAGAATTATAAAATCATAAGACTTCATTTGTAGAATAATTTATTCATTATATAAATTAGTTTAAGATTAAGTTTGATGACTGTAAACTTAAATCTGAGTAAAACTCACATACAAATTCATAATGAGTTTTTTTAATACCTTCTTAATATTTTGGGTGCTGGTTGCGGTTGTTACCTTTATCTATTTATTTTTTGATAATGCTCCTTATGGAAGGCATATAAAATCAGGATGGGGTAAAAATATATCCGCAAGAGCTGGATGGGTTGTAATGGAATCACCCTGCGTAATACTTATGCTGATATTTGCATTTATTGTCTATGATCAATTGTTAATAGTTCATAAAGTATTTTTATGTATTTGGCTTTCACATTATATTCATAGAAGCTTTATCTATCCTTTTGTTATCGATATGACAAACCCAAAGATGCCAATAAGTATAGCGATATCTGCATTTTGCTTTAATTTAATCAATGTAAGTATTCAAGCTTTTGGTATTTTTTACTTCACATCTTATTCTGATGATTGGCTTTTAAACAGTACCTTTATATGTGGCCTAACTCTTTTTGTAATTGGAATGTTTATAAATATCAGATCAGACTATTTGATAGTAGCTTTAAGAAAAGAAAATGGAGCAGGCTATCATATTCCAAGTAAATTTATGCACAAATATATCTCTGCACCAAATTATTTTGGTGAAATACTTGAGTGGATAGGTTGGGCAATTCTTACTTGGAGTGTTTCTGGAGTTGTATTCTTGATTTGGACTATCGCAAACTTATTTCCAAGAGCGCTTGCACATCACAAATGGTATCAAGAGAAATTTTCTGATTACCCAAAAACTAGAAAGGCAATAATTCCAGGTATTATTTAATTAAGCCCATTTCTTTTATTTGATTTGCAACATCTAAAATAGATTCTTCTGCTGATCTGGGATTCCACCCAAGCACATCTTTAGCTTTAGAGGTTTTGCTAACACTTCTCACTCTGCCAAGGAATGGTGCAGTCACTTTTAGCTCTTTACTAAAATTAGCAAGAAATTTTGCCATCCACACCGACACACTAAAGGTTGGCGCTTTATAAAAACCATTATCTTTTAAAAGTTTTGCTATATCTTTGTACCATAAGTCCTTTTCAGCTAATGCAAATCTTTGGCCATTACTAGAATCTTTTTGCATAGCGAGAATATGAGCTGAAGCTACATCCCTTACATCTACAAATCCAAACTGAATTGGAATAGCTACTGGCATTTTTCCAGTAACAACCATTTCAATTGCTTTATTTGATTCACCTAAGTCACCTGTTAGTGTTGGGCCAGTAACAAGCGCAGGATTAATAACTGCTAATTCAAATGGATTATCGTGTTCTTTAACAAAGTCCCATGCAGCTTTTTCAGCCAATGTTTTACTTTTTGAATAGTGACTAATGGTTGGATGCTCTGGATCAGACCAATCGTTTTCATCGTAATATTGTTTTTCTTCAATTGTGTCGAAAATTGCTGCAACTGATGAAGTCAATACTACTTTTTTAACGTAGTGTTTTTTTGCAAATTTAAGTGCTCTTTTTACACCAGCAACTGCTGGCTTTACAAAATAATTTTCGTCATGATTCTGAAGTGCAATAGGAGAGGCAACATGAAGAAGATAATCACATCCTTCCATACCCTCATCCCATCCATCATCTTCAGTTAAGTTAAAAGTGTATAAATTTAAGTTTTCTGTGGGAGTCTTAGTCTTTTTAAGAGCATCGAAGATCTCATCTTTCCTTTCTGGAGATCTTAAAGACCCGTTAACAGAATAGCCTTGATTTAGAAGTTGATGAATACAATGAAGTCCAATAAACCCAGTTGCTCCTGTTACTAATACTTTTTCCATATATATAAAAAATTATGAGATATCTATAATGATATCTCATAATCTAATTATTTAATAAGTTTTATTACTTAACTATGATGATGGAAATGTAGGCATAAAGTCTTTGTCTTCAGACCAATATAAAGTATATCCATTGTATAAATCAGGTACTTCACCACAAGTTGCAAATTCACTAAATATTGGGAACATTTTGTCTCTAACATTTGCCTCAAATGCTTCATTTGCTTTATCCATAGACTCTTTACTGTTTGTAAAATTTCCCCACAAGAAGCCATCTTCATTTCCTTGTTGGAAGTAATTACCATAGTGATAAGAAGTTTCTTCATAGCCGCCTTCGTTCACAGCATTATTGAAGCCCTCAAGAAAACCTAATGCATCATTTTTTGATGCACCATCATTATATTCACAAATATGAATTTCAGCGTAAAAATAACCAGTGTCAGGCAATTCACCAAAAGTATTAGCCGCCATAGGGTAGGCAGCATCATGTAATTGTCTATTTTCACCATCACACTCTAAGACAGAAGCATATTTTTCTTCCCATGCCATGGCATCCTCATTTTGGACCCATGCTCCCCATGCATTATTTGCATCCTCTTGAGATGTCCATTGCAATTCCCACCAAATAGTGTCACCTGTTGAGTTTGTCTCAACTGCTGGAGCATAACCCCATGACCCAACAAGACTGTCACCCTCTAGAAGTTGTTGCCACTCAGAAATCATATTAGTCATTGTTTCTGGACTTTGATCAGGTCCTGCCTTGCAAGCCATAAACTCTGTATAGTAAGTTTGTGTGATATCAGTATCAGTAGTTTCAACATTCTCAACCGAACAGTTTGTAATAAATCCAATTGTTAATGCACAAATAATAAGTTTTTTCATAACTCTCCCAATTTATTGTTTGAATTTAATTCTCTCATTTAATACATGCAAGTCAATTTAAAAAGATATATAAATTTATATATAAAATTGATTAAATTGTTAAAAACTTAACTAATTTTTACTTCTTTTAAATCCGTCTACAAGCACTCTGTGATCAGTTGTATAGTCTTTCATGGCATCTTTTAATTCATTGCTAGTATCGCCCATAACTTGAAAGTTTGTGACTATAAAAGTTTCTAAAAATTTATCCCTATGTGGCGCCTCAGCAAAAGCATTCATATGAAATAATGCAGCTTCATTGTTAGGATAGATTTCCATAAGAGAAACCTTTGAACTATCTTCGGTAACCCAATATTTATAGTACATAGTATCTGGTTCTGTTTTTTTTACTGTGGCTACTAAGTATTCAACAAAATCATTAACCATTTCTGATTTGCCTTCAGCCACATCCAAGTCAAGATAAAAAATTATAGGCTCTGATTTATGATGCATTCCCATTAAGAATGAAGGCGTTAGTAAAATTAATAATAATAAATTTTTCATTGTTAGTTCTCCTTATAATAATTTAATGAAATTAGTTCCAATAAAATGGTTTGGTGATTTATATAATACAGTTGTTAATAAATAAAAAAAGCCCGCTAAGGCAGGCTTTAATTCATAAGGTCTAATATTATTTTACTGAGTAGAATTTCATTTCAAGTGAATCATCAATCAAGTTTATAGCAGTAAGGCATAAGTACTGATTTCCATCACTTACGTCATCAAGAGATTTAAAGTGCATCATTCCTCCTTTTCTCTCCCAAACACCTTGTCTACTTGCACCATTTCTATTTCCTTCACCATCAATGGCTGTTGCTCTTCCTGTAAAAGAACCTTGATTTGGATTAGTTGGATTATCAATTTTTAAATTGTAGGTAAGCCATACTTTTCCATATTGGCCTGTTTCGCCCACAGCATTAATTACACCTCCATCATCAGCAAGCATTATTGAAGAAATATTTCCAGTAAACTCATAAGGCTCTCCATTAATATCTAATGCAAAACTGTTTAAAGAAAAAACACCTAGTGTTATTGCTAGTAGTTTATTTTTCATTTTTTGTCCTCGTTATATAAAATTTTAATTTACATTATTTATGAAAGATTTCAAAAGAAAAAAATAAATTTTTTAGATATAAAAAAGCTGGTACTCCCGCCCCGCCTTGTTAATTATGGGAAAGTTCAACTTTAAAAAAATTATTTCCAAGCCCCGTATTCACTTCTTCCTTTTTTTCTTAGTCCGTAAGGACCAGCAAAATAGATTGTAATTGGCTTAATGCCTGGTTCTAAGTCAACTCGGTGTAAATTGTCAGCACTTCTAAAACCTATATAAA
>ERZ802827.1254-NODE-1254-length-12826-cov-9.1718_pt1 | contig 12826 bp, 17 predicted proteins | sample MGYA00345652_ERZ802827 | MGnify/ENA primary metagenome ERZ802827 (study PRJEB30503, sample SAMEA104212372) | marine metagenome | biome: Westerlies Biome; feature: [SRF] surface water layer (ENVO:00010504) within the epipelagic zone...; material: water... | reverse complement strand
CTCCGCGAGGGTCGGTAATCATCGGAATCACAACGCGACCACCATCACTGGCGATCGATTCCATGAAGTCCACCCCAGCCTCACCAATCGATTCAGGGTCGGCCATCATATGTGCCTGACTAACCGCCACCATATCGGGTGCGTCAAAAAAATCGCCAACTTTGACTTGGTGATCAATTGCCCATTGTTTTGCCTTGCCAAAATCGCCGTTCAGCATAGCCTTTTCTTCGTCATTTAACTGCATTTTGGAAACCTTGTCCTGTGCGGTGCCGACTAAGGTAATGCTACGCATTTTGTGCATTGATCACCAAGCCTAAATAGCCGCAAATTGCATTTTTCTAATCGAAGATGCGCCATGGCCTGCATGTGATGGCTGCAATTTACCGGCAAAGCGTCTGTTGGGCTTGTCAAAGGCCCCGATCATGCCCATTTACCCAAGGGGAATAGAGCGGCCAGCGGTTGGGTGATTTTGATGATTGAAGTATTTTTTGACGGTAAATGTGGGCTTTGCAGTAAAGAGATTGCCTATTACCAGAGTATTGCGCCATCAGGCATTTTTGCATGGATGGATATTGCGACTGACGCATCACCGCTGGCGGCGCATCAAATCTCGCAAGCCGATGCTTTGCGCCATCTTCATGTTCGCGATGCAGCAGGTGATTGGCATATTGGTGCCGCGGCCTTTTTGGTCATTTGGCAGCAGCTTCGTTACTGGCGGTTTTTGGCAGTTCTGGTTGGTTTGCCCATTATCCGCCATATTGCCGCAATGGTTTACAATCGTTTTGCCGATTACCGTTTTGCCAAGCTTGCCCATTGCCAGATTGCGCAAAAGAATCTGCTAAAAGAATCTACAAGCTAGAGACCTTCAAGAACCAGCAACGTCGCCTCGGAATTTGCGAGCCGGATTGATTTGACCGGCGCATATTCGGGGCTGTCTAAAAAGGCATGCGCTGCCGCCATCGATGGAAATCTTACCAATACGATGCGGGTAGGATCCCATAATTCAGTCTGCATAATATCCATTTTACCACCGCGGGTCAGATAGACACCGCCATATTGTTCGGCAATTGGTTTGGCCGCGGCTTTATAATCTTCATAGGCAACAGGGTCAGTGATTTTCGTGTCGACCAGAATATAGGCGGGTTTATCTGCGGTCATTTGAACCATCCTTGGCACGTGTCAAATTTTTGGGCAATCTAGTTCATCAGCTACGCCTTCAACCGTATCAGCGATAATATCCCAGTCACTGGCGGCTTCAAAATCGACTTTTTGGTCAATGCCATATTCGGTTGGCCGATTGATATAGGCGGTGCGCATACCCTCTTTGCGCGCGGCCTCTAGATCATCATTATGCGCTGCCGTCATCATGATTTCATCAGGTGCCATGCCCAAAAGGCGGATGGCGTTTTGATAAACAGCCGGATTGCGTTTGAAGGCACGATGCATATCACTTGAGAAAATAAAATCCCACGGAATACCAGCGCGTTTTGCTATGGTCGATAACAGAACGACCGATCCGTTCGATAGAGGTGAGATTAGGAATTTTGATTTGATCCGCTTTAAACCGGGGACACTGTCAGGCCACGGGGTTAGGCGGTGCCACGCGCGGTTCAGATGGTCGCGTTCTGCTTCATCGAGCATCGACAAGCCGAATTGCGGCAAGATTTCATCCAGCCGTTCACGATGAATGACATCAATAGAAACCCATGACCGCTCGCCAGCCGTTACGCGCGCCATACCCGGCCGATATCCGGCGCGCCAAGCACGGGCAAATCCATCACTATCAAACTCGGTAAGGCCCTTTTGTACGGCAACAGCCGCGCCTTCGCGGGCAATTGACGAGCGCCAGTCAACAATGGTGCCAAATGTATCGAATAAAACAGCTTTAATCATGATAAGTCTCAAACATCTGTTTACTGGTGGCGGTCACTTGCGCCGATCAAACTGATGTTGAATTAAGATCAGATTAAACGCTACTGGTCACCGTTTCTTTGTTAAGAAAGCCACTAACAAAGGGCAAACGCAATGACAAATTGCCAAGGCCAAAACCAACAAAGGCAATCAATACCCCGCCATTCAAAACACTGCCGCCGGTCAAAAGCCAACCAACGGTACAACCGCCAGCAATCACCCCGCCAAAGGCCATGAAAAATGCACCAAGGATATAGCGAAGCGGGTGTGGTGCATTGTTAAAGCCTTCAATAACAATGCGGCCAGATAATTTTGCCGATAAAATCGCGCCCATAAAGGCACCGCCAATCAGCCCGATACCAAATTTCGGGGTGAGGGCGGTTGAATAGACAAAATAGCCAAGACTGTCAGCAACAGGCAGGATAAACCGCAGGCCTTCGACCAGAACTGGATCAAATTCATCGGCACCAATGACGGCAGTGATAAAGAAACAAGCTGGCACCAGCAGGCCAATAGAGGCTGCCATGAGGGCGCGTTTTACGGGCTGGTCGGCACCACCGCGCTGCACGACCAAGACAGTAGTCGCAAGCAATAACAGAACCCAGATTGCAAACAGGCTGTGGGATAAAGCCGGGCTGTATTCAATCTGCCCAAGGCTGGCAAGGGTGATCCGCGGCACGGCCAAAACGCCGCTGATTGCCGACCATGCGAAAAGCGATAAAAACACCAATGTGATCAAGGCGCGGATATTACCGCGACCCGATAGGATGATCAACCGCGACACGCAACCACGGCTAAGCCCCATACCGCACCCAAACAACAAAGTTCCAAAAAACAAACCAACCAGATTTAGTGGCGCTTTGAATTGCCGTGCCGTCTCAATATCGATCAGACCCAGCTGGCGTGCGACCAAGATCGCAATGATCGCTGATATACCAGCAATGGCAACTTGCCAAAGCTGGTTGAACGCGCCGCGTCCTTTGCGGCTGGTCAATGAAAATATCTCGTCATAGGCCGAACGGGCGCAATAATCACTTCGTTCTGCAAGCCAGCCAAATAGACCACCAACAAGCAGGCTTGCTGCTAGAACAATCGTCGTGACACCATAAATGTCGCGCCATTCGATAATCGTTTCCACATTACACCTCTTTCAAAAGCGGTAATGCGTTTTAATTAGCATTTTTTTCTTTTTTAGAAAGGTATAATTCACGAATACAGAAAATAAATGCCCTTTTATCGGAATTTCAAGCAAAAATTTGTGAAAATGTGTGTTTTGAGGCAATGAGCATTCGAGCTTCAGTCGCGGCGGTGATCTTCACGCTTGAAATTGCCGCTTCGGCTGGCTAAGCTCAATTATCTGTTGGGGTGCTTTGGTTTGACCGGTTGGTTGATGCCAAGGCTGAGAAGCGAAAGCTAACTCATAGAACCTGATCCAGTTAAAACTGGCGTAGGGAACGGAGATCATACCAGATCGCAGCGGCTATCTCTCCTGTCCCTACGCAAGCCTTTTGTTTTTGGGACGCGTCGCATGTTGAAATCAGACGATCAAAAGCCAGTTGCAACCGCATTGACCATTGCCGGATCGGACAGTGGCGGCGGCGCGGGAATTCAGGCCGATCTGAAAAGCTTTTCCGCGCATGGCGTTTATGGTGCAAGCGTCATTACTGCGGTAACGGCGCAAAACACCCGATTGGTCACAAAGGTCGAAGCGATTTCGCCAGCGATGATCAGGGCGCAGATTGATGCGGTGCTATCTGATATCCGGATTGACGCTATTAAAATTGGGATGTTGGCAACGCCTGCGGTGATTGACGCCGTTGCCGATGGTCTTGCCGGTTTTCGTGGGCCGATTGTCCTTGACCCGGTCATGGTGGCAAAATCAGGTGATGCATTGCTGCAAGATGATGCCGTAGTCTGCCTGATTGAGAGATTGCTGCCACGTGCCAGCCTGCTAACCCCCAATATTCCTGAAGCAGAACGGCTTTTGTCGGGCAAGAGTGATTTGACACCAAAAGAACAGGGCAAAGCGCTTTTGGGTCTGGGGCCAGCTGCCATTTTAATGAAAGGTGGCCATGCAGATGGCGCGGTTTGCCATGATTATTTGGTGGTTGAGTCGCAAATCGTCGGTTTTGACGCGCCGCGCATTGATACCGGCAATACGCATGGCACGGGATGTTCGCTGTCATCGGCGATTACCGCGGGTCTTGCTAAAAATATGGCGCTTGATGAGGCCATAGGCACAGCGCATCAATGGCTTCATGGCGCAATTAAAGCCGCCGACCAACTTGGCATCGGGCAAGGCCATGGGCCGGTGCATCATTTTCACCAATTCTGGAGATAGCGTGTGACGGAGCCACAGATCACTATTGTTGGCGGTGGGGTTGCGGGACTTTGCCTTGCTGCTGAATTGGCAGAACGCGGTGTTTCTTTGCGGATTTTTGACCGCTACGGCCGCCCTGCCAAACATGGCTGCTCATGGTGGGCTGGTGGCATGCTAGCGCCTTTTTGTGAAAGCGAGGCGGCTGAAGAGCCGGTAGTCAGGCTCGGTCAAGAAGCCGCCGGATGGTGGCAGCGGCATAATGTGAATGTTGAGCGCAATGGCTCGCTGGTGCTGGCTCTTAGCCGTGATGGCGGCGAATTGGATCGCTTTGCCCGCCGTACCGAACAATATGAATGGGTTGATGCTGATGGCGTGGCTGTCTTAGAACCTGATTTGGCCAGTCGGGCGCAGCGTGGCCTGTTCTTTCCAACCGAAGCGCATTTATCGCCGAGAGATGCTTTGGCCTGTCTTGTTGGTGAATTGGAAAGCCGCAATATTACGATTGAAACCGCCGATGGTTTGGATTTTCCGGATAATGATAATGAAGCGGCACTGCCAACCAAGGTTCGTAAAATTGACTGTCGCGGCCTGTCAGCATCGGATGCCATGCAGGATTTGCGTGGGGTCAAAGGTGAAATGCTGGTGATCCGGTCAGCTGATATCCGTTTGTCACGGCCGGTGCGGTTGCTGCATCCTCGGATTCCGATCTATCTTGTGCCGCGCGGCGATGGTGTTTTCATGCTTGGCGCAACGCAAATTGAATCGGGAAACCGGCATGCGGCAAGCGTGCGTTCGGTCCTTGAATTGCTGAGCGCTGCCTATGCGCTTCATCCGGCTTTTGGCGAGGCTGAGATATTGGAAATTGGCGTCGATGCGCGGCCTGCCTTTCCCGATAATTTACCGCGGATCAGGCGCCGTGGAGACCGGCTTTATGTCAATGGGCTGTTTCGGCATGGGTTTTTGCTGGCACCAGCGATGGCGCGGATGACGGCCGATTATCTGCTTTCAGGACAGATTCCAGAGGTGATGGATGAAAATCTCAATTAACGGCGTGGCGAAAGACATCACCAGCACCAATCTAGCGGCCGTTTTGCATGAGGCTGGCTATGGTGATGCGCGTGTGGCAACCGCGGTGAATGGCCATTTTGTTCCGGTTGGCCAGCGTGCGTCATGCCCGATCGAAGCTGGTGATCAGTTGGAAATTGTTGCGCCGCGGCAAGGAGGGTGATGTGACAGCATTTTATGGAGTTGAATTGCCAACTGCCTTTATGCTTGGGACGGCGCAATATCCATCGCCAGCAATTCTTGGGGCGGCTTTTTGCGAATCTGCAGCATCGGTTGCGACGGTTTCGGTCCGGCGCGAGGCCGCTGGCGCACAGGCAGGCGAGGGGTTTTGGCGGCTTGTTCGCGATCTTGGTGTCCATGTGCTGCCCAATACCGCCGGATGTTATTCACCAAGCGAGGCGATCACTACGGCAAAAATGGCTCGCGAATTATTTGAAACCGACTGGATCAAACTTGAAGTCATTGGCCATAGCGATAGTTTGCAGCCCGACCCGTTTGGTCTTGTCGAGGCGGCGGCCAGCCTTTGCCGTGATGGGTTTAAGGTGTTTCCTTATACGACCGAAGATCTGGTTCTTGCTGACCGGCTTCTTGATGCTGGATGCGAGGTGCTGATGCCGTGGGGCGCGCCAATTGGTACCGGGTTGGGGTTGGTAAATCCCTATGGATTACGAAGCTTGCGCGCGCAATATCCTGATGTGCCGATGGTTATTGATGCGGGGCTTGGGCTGCCATCACAGGCGGCGCAGGCAATGGAAATGGGATTTGATGCGCTGCTGTTGAATACCGCAGTCGCCAAGGCTGGGGACCCGGTGGCGATGGCCGTTGCGTTTGCCAAGGCGATTGAGGCTGGCAAGCTTGCCAGAAATGCCGATCCGATGGCTCCGTGCGATATGGCCGCGCCATCTACCCCGCTGATTGGAAAGGCGTTTTTACAGTGAATCTTGATCGGTTTTATCCCATTTTTGATCATCCTGACTGGCTGGAGCGTATGTTGCCGTTAGGGGTCAAGCTTGTGCAAATGCGAATCAAGGATTTGCCAGCGGATGAAACCCGCGCGGCCTTGCAACGATCAAAGCGATTATGCGATGCGGCGGGTGCCATCATGGTGGTAAATGATTTTTGGGAAATGGCGATTGATCTTGATTGTGATTGGACTCACCTTGGTCAAGAGGATCTTGCCGATGCTGATATGGCGGCAATCCGGCGCGCTGGCCTAAAGATAGGCATCAGCACGCATGATGAGGATGAACTTGACCGTGCCTTGGCCGAAGAGCCTGATTATGTTGCGCTTGGACCGGTTTATCCAACAATTCTGAAAAAAATGAAATGGGTTGAACAGGGGGTGGATCGGGTCCAGCAATGGAAAAACCACATTGGTGATTTGCCGCTTGTCGGGATTGGCGGCATGACGATTGATCGCGCCGCAGGGGTTTATGCGGCTGGTGCTGATATCGTTTCGGTTGTGACCGATATCACATTGAATGAAAATCCCGAAGACCGCCTAAAAGAATGGGTAAAGGCAACAAGATGAACCGGTATGACCGACAGATCAGCGTTGCTGAATTTGGGGTTGATGGTCAGAAAAAACTGGCTGCGGCCACAATTCTTGTTGTTGGGGCTGGGGGGCTAGCAAGCCCTGTTCTGCAATACCTGGCAGGTGCCGGCCTTGGTCATATAAAGGTGATGGATTACGATATCGTCAGCGTGAACAACATGCATCGGCAAACAATTTTCCGCACGGATGATCTTGGGCTTGCTAAGGCTGGCGCGGCTGCAACAAATATGCGTGGCTTGAACCCTGATTGCCTGATGACGCCGATAATCGAGCCGCTGACGCCTGATAATATTGAAACATATGCCAGTGATGTCGATTTGGTGCTGGATTGTGCCGACAGTTTTGCGGTTAGCTATAGTCTTTCCGATTATTGCTTGAACCGGTTGCCATTGATCCATGCATCGGTTGTTGGAACGGTAGGCTATGTTGGTGGGTTTTGTTATAATGCGCCAAGCCTTCGTGCGGTTTTTCCTGATTTGCCAAAACGGTTTGGCAGTTGCGCCGAAGATGGTGTTTTGGGGCCAATTGTTGGCATTATAGGATCACTTCAAGCGCAAATGACTCTTGCCGTCATCACCAAGCAGCTCTCATCATCACTTGGCCAGCTTGTGACCTATGACGCCATTGGAAATCGGTTTGGTGGGTTCCGCTTTGATGGGGTCGAAGAACCCGATGCCGCGTTGGCATTTATCAGCCCGCTGCAATTAAAAAGTGGTGATCTTGTGATTGATTTACGCACGGCGGACGAGGCTGATTTGATCACTACCGATGCGCAGCGGCTTGGCATTGATCAGATCACGCCTGATTTACCACTTAAAGGCATTAGACGTGTTGTCCTTTGCTGTCGGTCTGGCCAACGTGCATGGGCAGCGGCAGAAAAACTTTCTGGATTCTGGTCTGGATCCATTTCACTGATCGCGGCTGGCGATCCAAATTTTATTTAAAAAAGAGGTTAAAGATGAAAAAATATCTTATTGTTTTACTTTGTTTATTTATAAGCACGCCGTTGCAAGCGCAAGACCGGGTAACGCTTTTGCTAGATTGGTTTATCAATCCGGATCACGGGCCAATTATTATTGCTCAGGAAAAGGGTTATTTTGCTGATGCCGGCCTTGAGGTTGAGGTAATCGCTCCGGCTGATCCCGCTGATCCGCCAAAAATGGTGGCAGCCGGAAAGGCCGATCTTGCCGTTTCCTATCAGCCGCAATTGCATCTTCAAGTTGCTGAGGGCATGCCCCTTGTTCGGGTTGGAACCTTGGTGGCAACACCGCTAAATTGTTTGCTGGTGCTAAAAGATGGCAAGATCAAATCCATTGCCGATCTCAAAGGAAAAAAGGTTGGTTTTTCCGTTGCTGGTGTTGAAGAAGCTCTGCTGACAACGATTTTGGCACGTAACGGCCTGTCGATGACGGATATCGAGCTGGTGAATGTGAACTGGTCATTGTCGCCATCATTAATGTCGGGACAGGTTGATGCAGTAATTGGCGCTTTTCGCAATTTTGAATTAAATCAGATGGATATCGAGGGGGTTCCGGGGCGTTGTTTCTATCTTGAAGAAGAGGGGCTTCCTGCATATGACGAATTGATCTATGTCGCCAACCCCGACCGCATGAATAAGGATGTTGTTCGCCGGTTCTTGCAGGCAACCGAACTTGCAACGCAATTCATCGTTAATCATCCGCAGGAAAGCTGGGAAATTTTCAAAGGCACTGCCAAGGAATTGGATGATGAATTGAACGCCCGCGCATGGAAAGACACCCTGCCGCGCTTTGCTTTGCGTCCTGAGGCGTTGGATGAAGGCCGCTACAGCCGCTTTGAGAGCTTTTTGAGAGAGGCGGGTCTGTTAGAGGATATTCGTCCTGTATCGAAACTGGCGATTGATTTGGGGGCGCAATGACAGAATATGGCAATAGCTTTGCCGCATGGCGTAAGGCAACAGGGGCAGCATGGCAGGATTATGTCTGCCATGATTTTGTAACCAAATTGGGAAATGGTACGCTGCCCAAATCCGCCTTTTTGCATTATCTGGTTCAAGATTATCTGTTTTTGATACATTTTTCGCGGGCGTGGGCGCTTGCCGTTACCAAGGCTGATGATGTTGCTGAAATGCGCGCCTGTGCGGCAACGGTGAATGCGCTTGTAAATGACGAGATCAGTCTGCATATCCGCATTTGCGCCGCGGCAGGCATTGATGAGGCCACATTATTTTCGGCCACTGAAGAAACCGCCAATCTGGCTTATACGCGCTATGTTCTTGATGCCGGTCATTCCGGTGACTTTCTGGATCTGATGGCTGCCTTGGCGCCTTGTGTGCTTGGTTATGGTGAAATTGGCGCAAGGCTAGTGGCCGCAGGTCATGAAGCAGCCTATGCCGATTGGATCGAAACCTATGGTGGCGATGATTATCAGCAGGTTTGCCGCGATGTCGGATCATTGATCGATAATGCGGTGTTGCGCCGGCTTGGTGAACAACCAACAAAAAGCCCGCGTTGGGCTGGGCTTTGCCAGCGTTTTGCTACAGCGACACGGCTTGAGACTGGATTTTGGCAAATGGGGCTTAACAGGTGAAAGGCAGCAAGGCAAAATCGGCACAGACGCCACACATCGGGCAGGGGGCATTAATATCCAACAGTCCTGCGTTGCATTTTCATGGCAGTGCCGCAATTGCTGGAACGTCTATTTTTGATCGGCTTGATCTTGATATTGCCGCGGGGAAATGGACCTGTCTTCTTGGCGCGTCCGGAGTTGGAAAAACAACGGTTTTGCGGCTGCTGGCTGGGCTAGGCGATCATATTGATCATGTTGGATCGATCAAAACAAGTGATGGTCAATCGTTTGCTGGCCGTATTAGCCTGATGGCGCAAACTGATAATCTGATGCCGTGGCTTGATGTTTTTGACAATATTGTGATTGGTAGCCGGCTTCGTGGCGATGCGGTTGATGGTGATCGGGCTGAAAAGCTGATCAAACAAGTTGGCCTGACCGCTCACCGACATAAAAAGCCAAATGCGTTATCGGGTGGTCAGCGTCAAAGGGTGGCCTTGGCACGCACCTTGATGGAAGGCAGGCCCATTGTCTTGCTGGACGAGCCTTTTTCGGCGCTCGACGCCAAAATTCGTGCGGAAATGCAGGAATTGGCCGCGCGTTTATTTGCTGGCAAAACCGTATGTTTGATCACGCATGACCCCGGTGAGGCTGCACGACTTGGCGATGTGATTTTTGTGATGAATGCAACCGGACTACACAGCGTTACCCCACCATCATCGCCGGTGATACGCCCCTATGATGCGCCGGATGTTCTGGCCTGTCAGGGACAGCTTTTGCGGCTGCTTCGTGAAACGCCATGATGCGCGCGCTTCGCATCATCGGGGTGACTATGTTCATTCTGTCTTTATGGCACCTTCTTGTTGTTTTGACGGGCTTGCCTGCGTTTATCCTACCATCACCGGCACGCGTTGGCATGGCTTTGGCTGGCAATCTCGTATTGATTGCGCATCATGCCAGCGTAACCATGGCCGAAGTAATGATCGGCTTGCTTCTTGGTGCGGTTCTTGGAGTTATGACGGCGATCAGTCTGGCGCAGTCGCCGATCGCCCGCGTTGTTGTGCGGCCGATGATGGTTCTTAGTCAGGCTGTGCCGGTTTTTGCCTTGGCGCCGGTTTTAACGCTGTGGCTTGGCTATGGCTTATGGCCCAAAATCATCATGGCCTTGCTGATCATCTATTTTCCGGTGACGTCGGCCTTTTTCGACGGTTTGATGCAAACGCCGCGCGGCATGCTTGATCAGGCAAAGGTTATGCAAGCGCGGCCATGGCAGATTATGCGTCATATCCGTATTCCGGCCGCCATTCCGGCATTGGCATCGGGATTGCGGTTGGCTGCGGTTTATGCGCCGATTGGCGCAATCATTGGCGAATGGGTTGGCGCTTCACAGGGTCTTGGCTATCTAATGCTATTGGCAAATGGCCGTGCCAAGATTGACTTGATGTTTGCCGCATTGATCGTCTTGGCGGTTTTGACCCTATTGCTGCATGCGTCGGTTGACCGGCTATGCAGCTATGTGGTGCGGCGTCAACAGGCTTAGCCGCGTCCGCGATAGCCAGCCACACCCTGATCAGGCACCCAAGTGTCTTGAGGAATGGTGCCATGCTGCCAAAACACATCAATCGGAATGCCGCCACGCGGATACCAATAGCCGCCAATCCGAAGCCATCTTGGTGACAAGAGGGCAACCAGCTCTTTGGCTATATCAACCGTGCAGGCTTCATGAAAAGCTTGATGGTTGCGAAAGCTGCCAAGATATAGTTTTAGCGATTTTGATTCGACCATCCATTGATCGGGAACATAATCAATAACCAGATGCGCGAAATCAGGCTGCGCCGTTACTGGACAAAGCGAGGTGAATTCGGGCTGGGTAAAACGGGCAACAAAATTGCTGTCAGGATGAGGATTGGGAACGCGTTCCAGTTCGGCCTCTTCTGGGCTGTTTGGCTGTTTGGCGGCTTGACCAAGCGCTTTTAAATTTTCCATCTTATCCTCGTTCTGCAATGTTGGGCGGGACCCATGAAAAGGGTCACGATCCAAGACGAATATGCCGTAGTTCTCAGGCTTTTCCATATCCAGCCTTTTGGGTCAAGTCTCTTTTGCGAAATATGTGGCAATCAGGCGATCAAGACAGGTGGCCCAATGGCCTCTAGCTGGGGCAATGACAGCAGCAAAGCGAGAGATGTTGATGTTGCCGTTCTGACCAAGCGTCTTGAAGCGGCTAATCTTGACCTTGGCTATTTTACACGCCATCCGTTCATAAGGTCCCCTTCAGCCTGCCGCGTTATATCGAAAAGCTATTGCCCTAACGCCGATTGCGCGGCTTAATGAGCCGCGTTAACGATGTGACTGGGTCTTTTGATGGTGTCTCCCAACATTAAGGGCGCTATTTTGATGACAATTGCGCGTTTTGCATTTGTCACAAATGACGTTTTTATGAAATTTCTGTTTGCTGATATGTCGGTGTTTCAGGCGATGTTTCTGCGCGGCACGGTGGCGGTGCCGATCATTGCTGGCCTCGCATGGTATCGCAATTGCCTATTGGTTCGGCTAAGCATGGCTGATTTTGGCCTTTTGTCGATCCGCGCTGCGGCGCAAATTGGCATGGCTAGCTGTTTTTTGACGGCGCTTGCCCATATGCCAATCGCCAATGTTTCAGCAATTATGCAGATCGTGCCTTTATCGCTGATTGTGTTGGCGGCGCTGTTTCTTGGCGAAGTGGTTGGGTGGCGGCGCTGGAGTGCGGTTGTGATTGGGTTTTGCGGGGTGTTAATGGTGATCCGCCCGGGAACCGATGATTTCAATAGCTATTCAACGCTTGCTGTTGGGGCGGTGGCCTTTGCCACGGTCAATGATGCGGTGACGCGCTATTTGCCAAACCGTGTGCCAGCGCGATTTGCGGCGCTGTTTACGGCAATCGGCGTCTGCCTGTTTAGCGGCGCGATGACTTCGGCCATACCGTGGCAGGCGATTTCTGCCTTTAACTGGCTGATCTTGTCATTCTGCGGGCTTAGCGTTGCTGCGGGGTATTTCTTTCAGGTGATGACCATGCGGTTTGGCGATCTAAGCTTTGTCGCGCCATTTCGATATATCGGGCTGGTTTGGGCGGTTTTATTGGGGGCTTTGCTATTTGACGAATGGCCAGATGGCTGGACCGGATTTGGCACAATTCTTGTTGTTCTAAGCGGTCTTTATTCATTTTATCGCGAGCATCGGCAACGCCCTGCCAATTAGCGATTACCGATGACCAAAATATGCGCCGGATTTAGTGGTATTATAATTGTGAAGCCGCTATAGTCGGGACTTCTGCGATCTGTTATAGGCGACGATCTGACTATCTATTTGACCGTCAATCTGCTTGGTCAATTCAAAAGACCCCACGCACCAAAGCGCCTTTGCGTTTCATGCTAAACTGGCCTGATTATCTGTCT
>ERZ802827.1250-NODE-1250-length-12872-cov-18.4979_pt1 | contig 12872 bp, 13 predicted proteins | sample MGYA00345652_ERZ802827 | MGnify/ENA primary metagenome ERZ802827 (study PRJEB30503, sample SAMEA104212372) | marine metagenome | biome: Westerlies Biome; feature: [SRF] surface water layer (ENVO:00010504) within the epipelagic zone...; material: water... | reverse complement strand
GACCAGCCCCCTTGGTCGCGGATGGCAACCAGTTTCTGCAGCACAGCGTCAGACCACAGCGCTTGAAAACTGGGCTGCGCCAAGGCGATTTCGAGAGGCCGACGATCCATTTCCAGTCCCCACCAACGCACGGCAGGCGCCGGTGTTGGTAGGGCCCCCAGCACGGCAGCGGTGTTGTAACCAAGCCCAAGGCACACATCCAGGATGCGCAGCGGTTCACCGCCCCTAAAACGATCGAGTTCGGCGGGGCCAACGAATTTGGCCCGTGCCTCGTTGAGCGCACCAGCGGAGTTGTGGAACGCTTCGCCGAAGTGCACGCTGTGAAGACTGAAGCTTCCATCGGCAGTCGGAAAGGCCTGGAGTTCCCCCAGATCTGTCGAATGGCCTGAATCAGCGGTGCAATCGTGCAAGGTCGTCCCAGAAGGTGGGATAAGACACAGCTGCCGCTTCACTTCGGGCCAGGGTTGATGGGCCATTGGCCATCAATGCCGCCACGGCCATGCTCATCGCCACCCTGTGGTCGGTTTCGCTGTCTAAGTGCGTGCCATGCAATGGCCTGCCACCGCGGATGGTCATCCCGTCGTCGTGCTCCTCGATCTCGGCCCCCATCGCTTTGAGCTGACGCGCCATTACCGCCAAGCGGTCGGTTTCTTTCACCCGAAGTTCTGCTGCACCGCTGATCCGACTCTCCCCGTCGCAGAAACAGGCCGCAACGCTGAGGATTGGCACTTCGTCCACGAGGCGGGGCATGATTTCTTCCCCGAATTGGAAGGGCTTCAGTGGGCCGTGCTTCACCCGGAGATCTCCCACCGGTTCCCCAGCAACATCCCGGGGATGAACGATTTCGATGTTGGCGCCCATTTGATCCAGCACCTCCAGGATTCCGGTGCGCGTGGGGTTCAGCCCCACGTTCTCGATGGTGAGATCCGATCCGGGCACCAGGGCTCCAGCCACGAGCCAGAACGCTGCTGAACTGATATCTCCCGGAACCACAACGGTTTGGCCGTGAAGCGTTGCCCCTGGCTTCACGCTGATGTGACGCCCCATTTCTCCGCCCACCTCCAGGTTGGCTCCGAAGGCCCGCAGCATGCGTTCGCTGTGGTCCCGTGATTGCGATGGTTCGATCACGGTGGTGGGCCCATCGGCCGTGAGCGCTGCCAGCAGGATGGCCGACTTCACCTGGGCACTGGCCACCGGCGTTCCAACGATGGTTCCGCGCAATGTGGTTCCTTGCACCGCCAGCGGAGCCAAGTTGCCGCTGTCGCGTCCTCGCACATCGGCACCCATGGAGGCCAATGGTTGGCCCACCCGACGCATCGGTCGTCGGCGTAGGGAAGCGTCGCCATCCAACACGAAATGCCGCCCGGCTCGGCCCGCTAGCAAGCCGAGCATCAGCCGCATCGTGGTGCCGGAGTTGCCGCAATCAAGAATGTGGTCTGGTTCTTGAAGACCATCAAGGCCCACCCCTTCCACGGTCACAAGTTGCCCCGCTTCAATCGGACTGATGCTCACCCCCATGGCCCGCAGGCAAGCAGCGGTGCTGATCGGATCCTCCGCCGGTAAGAGGCCTTCGATCGTGGTGGTGCCTTCGGCAATGGCACCAAACAAAAGCGAACGATGCGAGATCGACTTGTCGCCTGGGACTTTGACGCGCCCTTGGAGGCATCCCCCAGTCTTGAGATCTCGGGATGCGGACGCGCTCAAGGCTCAGGCAATGCTGCTTTGATCCTATTGGCCCAGCTTCATGCCCTGGATGAGCCGATCAAGGGCGTAGCCAAACAGGCTCGGATCAGCTTCCCCATCGCCGAGATCGTCGAGCCCCAGCTCAGACCACCGCTCCGAAACCCGTTGTTCAAGATCGGCTGGCCGGCTGAGGGGTTCACCCCATTCATGATTTTTTTCAGGCCCGATTTTTGTGGTGGCATCAATGGCGAGGCGGCCGCCAAGCCCCAGCTGCTCGCTAGCGAAATCAAGGCTGTCGAAGGGGGTGTTTTCCAGGGTGAATAAATCCCGCTGCGGGTCCACCTGGGCAGCGATGGCCCACACCACTTGGCGAGGGTCCCGCACGTTGATGTGCTTGTCGACCACCACCACGAACTTGGTGTATGTGAATTGGGGCAAGGCGCTCCAGAAGGCCATGGCGGCCCGTTTTGCTTGGCCTGGATAGGCCTTGTCAATGGAAATCACCGCCAGCTTGTAGCTGAGGGCTTCCATCGGAAGGAAGAAATCGGTGATCTCGGGAATCTGCTGTCGCAGGATCGGCGTATAAATCCGGTTCAGGGCGATGGCCAGCATCGCCTCCTCCTTCGGTGGACGGCCGCTGAAGGTGGTGAGGAACACAGGATCGCGTCGCTGCGTCATGCAGTGGAACCGCACGAGCGGTGAGTCCTCCACGCCGCCGTAAAACCCCATGTGATCGCCAAACGGACCATCAGGGCTGACTTCCCCGGGGGTAATCGTTCCTTCCAGCACCACTTCGCTATGGCTGGGAACTTGCAGATCGATGGTTTTGCACGGTGCTAAGCGCACGCCTTCCCCTGCGTAAATCCCGGCGAAGAGCCATTCGCTGAGTTGCACAGGAATCGGGGTTGCTGCCGCCATCACCAGCAAGGGATGCACGCCAATGGCGACAGCAACCTCTAATTTTTTACCCATCGCAGCCGCCTTGCGGAGGTGACGTGCACCGCCGCGCACACTGAGCCAATGCACCGTCATGGTGTTCACCGACTGGCGTTGCAGGCGGTACACCCCCACGTTGGGCACACCCGTTTCTGGATCTTTGGTGATCACCAGTCCAAGGGTGATGACGCCACCGGCATCCCCTGGCCAGGGGCGAATTAATGGGATCGCATCGAGGTTCACCTCATCGCCGCGAAACACCTGTTGACGACAGGGAGGGTTGAGATCTCGATCGGGTTTGGCTTTCACCAAGTCCCAGAACACCCGCGCAAATTGCTTGGTTTCTTGCAGGCCTTTGGGGGGACGTGGCTGTTGCAGCAACGCCAGTCGCGAACCCAAGTCTTCGAGTTGCTCGGCGCGTTCTAACCCCATGCTCCATACCACCCGTTCGACGGTGCCGAGGGTGTTCACGGCCACCGGCATGGACGAGCCGATCACATTTTCGAACAGCAGGGCCGGTCCGCCCTGACCCAGCACCCTGTCAGCGATCGCGGCCAACTCCAGATCGGGATCGACGGGCGCCGTAATGCGCTTGAGCTGCCCACGCTCTTCCAGCAATTTGAGGAAGCCCCTCAGATCACGCGTTGCCGGGCCGGACTGGAACAGAGCCATGGGGAGGACAGAAGCGGCGCGATCGATCTCGGTACTGTGTCGCACGTTGCTCAACAGCGTGGCCATGCAAATTTCTTACTTCCATGTGCCAGCTGAGATGCCGCAGAGCGTTCATCCCAGTGCTGCTGTGGTGATTGATGTGTTGCGTGCCACCACCACCATCGCTTGGGCGCTCCATAACGGCGCCGAGGCCATCCAAGCCTTCGCCGATGTCGATGCTTTACACACCGCGGCCGCGGCTTGGCCTGCGGACGCACGCCTGTTGGTGGGGGAGCGAGGTGGTCAGAAATTGGAGGGGTTTGATTTGGGTAACTCCCCAGTGACCGTGGGCCCCGAAATCGTTGCTGGTAAACGCCTGTTCATGAGCACCACCAATGGAACCCGTGCCCTTGATCGGGTTCGTGATGTTCCCCTCTTAATGACGGCCGCATTGCCGAACCGTGAAGCGGTGGCCCAGCGCTTGCATCAGCACAAGCCCGACACGCTTGCCATCGTCGGCAGCGGTTGGGAAGGGTCGTATTCGCTCGAAGACTCCTTGGCTGCCGGGGCCTTGGTTCATCGTCTGCTGGAACTGGATGCGGCTGCGAATGCTGCAGCGAATGATGAAGCCACGGCGGCCCTGGCGCTGTGGAAGCAGTGGATGCACGACCCCGAGGCTTGCCTGCGAACGGCGACCCATGGGCAACGCCTCATTCGCATCGGGAATCACGATGCAGATTTTCAGTGTTGCGCCGGCCTTGATCAGCTGAGCACGGTTCCTATCCAAGGCGAACCTGGAGTTCTCAAGGCTGCATAGACGCTCGTAAAGTCCAAAAACCAACGACTGCCGTAATTCTGTGAGCGATTTTCTGGCTGCTGCCATTCAGCTCACCAGTGGTCAGGACCCCGAGTTGAATTTCAACGCCGCCGAGGAGCAGATCGACCTGGCGGTTCGGCGTGGGGCAGAGCTCATTGGCCTCCCGGAAAACTTTGCCTTCATGGGCGACGATTCCCGTCGATTGGAGATGGCTTCAGCTCTGTCTGAACAGTGCAGCCGCTTCTTGGTGACGATGGCGCGGCGTTATCAAGTGGCCCTGCTCGGTGGTGGATTTCCTGTTCCTGCTGGGGATGGTGCCCAAACGTTGAACCGTTCGGAGTTGGTGGATCGCGATGGCCAGCTCCTGGCCCGATACGACAAAATTCACCTGTTTGATGTTGATCTGCCCGATGGCAATACCTATCGGGAATCAGCAACGATCAAATCCGGACAGGCGCCTCCGCCGGTGGTGGAGATCCCAGGGTTGTGTCGGGTGGGGCTGTCCATTTGTTACGACGTGCGCTTCCCTGAGCTCTATCGATATCTCGTGGCGTCCGGGGCTGACTTGTTGATGATTCCCGCCGCATTCACAGCCTTCACTGGAAAAGATCATTGGGATGTTCTGCTCCAGGCTCGTGCCATTGAAAACACCGCCTATGTGCTCGCTCCCGCGCAAACGGGTGTTCACTACGGCCGTCGTCAGTCCCATGGCCACGCGATGGTGATCGACCCTTGGGGAACGGTCTTGGCCGACGCTGGTGTTCAGACCGGTGCGGCGATCGCCCCTGTGAACACCGACCATCTCAGCCGTGTTCGTAACCAGATGCCGAGCCTGCGTCACCGCAAGCCCGCCCTGTTCTGAGTGATGGTTGCGGCGCCTTCACGCCGAATGGCCTGGCTGCTTGCTGCCGTGTTGCAGTGCCCAGGTCTATTGGCTGCCATGCCCGCTCAAGCGGCGAGTGCACTGGCGGCTTGGGCGATGACGGATCAAGGCGTCTTGCAGCTGCGTACGAGTCGCAATGCCCAGCTCAAAGCCTTTTTTCAGGCCGCAGGTGATGGCCGTGGAACCCGGGTCTGGATCGATTTCCCCGGTGAATTGCGCTTTCCCCGCCGTCTGGCTGGCAGGGGCGCGGTGAAGGAAATCCGCATCGGTAAACCGCGGACTGGGGCAACCCGGCTCGTGGTGGAGTTTCGCTCCGATGTGGATCTGAATCCAGAGGATTTGCGGCTTCGGGGGACGGCACCGGATCGATGGGAAATGGCCTTTGTTGGCTTACCCATCCGGGGGCTCAACGACATGGGAGAAGGAGATCTCACGGGACGGGCGACGGCCTGGCAAACCTCCCCCCGGTTCGCACCATCGCGAACCCCCGTCGACCCCTCGGGCCTCCCAACCGTTCCCAAAAATCGCTATCGGGTCGTGATTGATCCCGGCCATGGCGGCCCCGATCCTGGCGCTGTCGGAATTCGTGGGCTTCGCGAATCCGATGTGGTGCTGGATGTATCGCTGCAGGTTGCCGCGTTGCTGAGGGCCCGCGGTGTGGATGTTCGGCTCACGCGCACCAGTGAGATCGATGTGGATTTACCGCCGCGGGTGTCCTTGGCCAATCGATTCGGGGCCACAGCTTTCATCAGCATTCATGCCAATGCCTTGAGCATGAGACGACCGGATGTGAATGGGATTGAAACCTTCTACTTCTCGGATCCACGCTCTGGACGTCTGGCGACCTACCTGCAGCAGCAAATGATGGATGTGTCGCCGGGTACCCCCAATCGCGGCGTACGGCGGGGCCGATTTTTTGTGATTCGTCGAACCACCATGCCGTCAGCCTTGGTGGAAATGGGATTCGTCACCGGGGCCATTGATTCACCGCGTCTCGCCCGCGCCGATCACCGTCGCCGCTTGGCCTTAGCGATTGCGGCGGGCACTTTGAACTATCTCAAGCAGGAGGTGCGATGACACCGCTTCTGGGGTTTTTCGACAGCGGCATCGGTGGCCTCACGGTGCTTCGTCAGGTGTTGGAACGTCACGGCCCGGTGCAGTGCATTTATTTAGGCGATACGGCCCGCGTCCCCTACGGCAGCCGTTCAGCCCCTGAAATTCGCTTGATTGCGGCGGAGGTGGTGGCTTGGTTGCGCGATCAACAGGTCTCCACCGTGGTGATGGCGTGCAATACCACCAATGCCTTGGCCCGTGATGTGGCCGAGGGGCAGGCAGGGGGGCCGGTGATTGGCTTGATCGGTGCGGCGGCGGCCATGGTTCAAACCTCACGGGTCGGCGTCTTGGCGACGCCAGCGACGGTTGCCTCCGAGGCCTATCGCTCCAGCATCGAAGCGCTTCATCCCGGCACCCTGGTGGTTGAACAGGCTTGTCCAGAGTTTGTGCCCCTGATTGAGTCCGGCGACTTGAGCAGCGATGAGCTTCGCCGTACAGCAAAGGAGTACTTGCATCCCTTGCTGGAAGCCTCGGTGGAGTCGATCGTGCTGGGCTGTACCCATTACCCGTTGTTGGAGCCAGTGCTGCGCCAGTTGTTACCGGATTCAGTCCAGTTGATTGATCCAGCGGTGGGTGTGGCGCGTCAGCTGGATTCGGTTCTCGGAGCTCCGAAACCATCCGTTGGGGAAGGGCTTCATCTCGATGATTGCCGTTTCTATGTCACGGCTGATCCGGATGGGTTCGCGACGCGGGCGACCCCCTGGCTCGGAGAACGTCCACGCGTCCAGCTTGAAGTGCTGCAATCCTGAAGCTGAGGCCACTAGGATCGCGGCGCCGAGGGGTTTCATGATCACCGTCACCGAGCTGCTGCAACCGGTTGAGACCGATCTCGAGACTTTGCTCGGCGATTTGCGCAATTTGATTGGTGCGGGGCATCCCATCCTTCAAGCTGCAGCGGAACATTTGTTCAGTGCTGGCGGTAAACGGATTCGCCCCGGCATTGTTTTATTGATCTCGAGAGCCCTCGCAGCTGATGGAGAGCTCACACCGCGCCATCGTCGTTTGGCAGAGATCACCGAGATGATCCACACCGCATCGTTGGTTCACGACGATGTGGTGGATGAAGCATCGACCCGTCGGGGTGTCGACACCGTTCACAGCCGCTTCGATGCCCGCGTTGCTGTTCTTGCTGGTGATTTTCTTTTCGCACAGGCGAGTTGGCACCTTGCCAACCTCGATGATCTCGATGTCGTCAAATTATTGAGCCGAGTGATCATGGATCTCGCTGATGGCGAGGTCAAACAAGGGCTCTATCGATTCGACACGTCCCAGAGTTTTGAGACCTACTTCGAAAAAAGCTATTGCAAAACAGCTTCCTTAATTGCCAATAGCTCGAGAGCTGCCGGTGTTTTGAGTGAGTGCAATCCACAACAGTTGGATTCTCTCTATCAATTCGGTCGCCAATTGGGCTTGGCTTTTCAAGTTGTCGACGACATTCTTGATTTCACTGGTAGTGATCAGCAGTTGGGTAAGCCAGCTGCCAGTGATTTAGCGACTGGTTACCTAACAGCGCCCACCTTTTACGCACTGGAAGAAAATCCTGAGCTGGGAGCGTTGATCGACCGTGAATTCAGCGAAGCTGGGGATCTTGACCAGGCTCTTGAACTTGTCCGTTCGTCCCAAGCCATTCCTCGGACCCGTGAATTGGCCGAGAAATTTGCCCGCGAGTCCCGCGAATCGATTGCTTGGATGGCTGATTCACCCTCAAAGCGTGCCTTGCTCGAGCTGCCAGATTTCGTCCTTAGCCGCTTGTACTAACGAGCTGATTTAAGACAACTTCAAGACTTTCAACCCGGCAGGGATTTCGAGTGAGAGGGTCATTTTGAGAGTCACTCGATAAAACCCAAACGCGGCATCCTGCAGCTTCGGCAGATTGCAGTCCTGCGTTTGAATCTTCAAAGGCCCAGCATTCGCTTGGATTCACATTGAGTCGTTTGGCCGCCAGCAAATATGGCGCTGGATCTGGTTTTCCTGCTGCCAACTGCGGATCATCGCCATAAATGCGTTCTTTGATCGATTCAACCCAAGGGTGGTGGCTGGTTTTAAAGGCCACCGCCTCACGACTGCTGCTGGTGACGAGGGCTGTTTTGATGCCGTGATCGCAGCAGTGCTGCACCAACCCTTCTGCTCCCGGCATCGCGGGGGCCTGTGGGAGCAATGCTCGAACAATCGGTTGTTGAACCGCAAGCAGAGCGTCAATTCCAATTGGGGTTGGCAGCCAATCGTTCACTTGCTGAGCGCAGTCCCTGCGCCGACGCCCTCTGAGCTGCAGTAATTGTTCGTCGCTCAGTTCGCCACCGAATTGGGCCGCGGCCTGACGCCAGCCCATCCCATGGAACGGCTCCGTGTCGAGCAGGAGCCCATCCAAATCAAACAAACAGGCCACCGGTGGATGCGTCATCCCTGTAGGGGAAGTTCGGTTTCTCTAGTCAAGCGGTTCAACGGCATTCGACGGATTGATAAGCGTCTGCAAGAACCATGGATCTGCTCCTTACCCTGAGCGATAAGCGCCTCGTTCAGCCTTCCTTGACGAACACCAACACATCGATCGAAAGCGTGCTGCAGGAGCAGCGTGTGTTCGAACCTCCCGCGAGCTTTTCTGCAGAGGCTTCGATTAGCAGCCTTGAGGCTTACAGGGCCATGGCCGATGCGGCGAAGGCTGACCCGGACAGCTTTTGGGGAGACGCCGCCCGTCGCGAACTGCATTGGTTTGAGCCATTCCATACGGTTCTGGATTGGAGCGATGCCCCCTTCGCCCGCTGGTTTGAGGGGGGCACCACCAATTTGTCGTTCAACTGCCTCGATCGGCATCTTCAGGGCCCTACGGCCGAGAAGACAGCGCTGATCTGGGAGGGAGAGCCCGGTGATGTGCGTCGCTTCACCTATCGCGAACTGCATGCCGAGGTCTGTAAGGCTGCCAATGCCCTGAAGGCCATGGGCCTCGGCAAGGGCGACTTGGTGGCGCTTTACATGCCGATGATTCCGGAAGCGGCGATTGCGATGCTCGCCTGTGCCCGTATTGGGGCGCCCCATTCCGTGGTGTTTGGGGGCTTCTCGGCCGAAGCGTTGCGGGATCGGTTGATTGATGGCGAGGTGAAGGCGGTGATCACCGCCGATGGTGGCTTCCGAAAAGACAAACCTGTTTCGCTGAAGCCAGCCGTCGATGCTGCCCTGGCCGATGGGGCCTGCCCAACCGTTCACTCCGTGTTGGTGGTTCAGCGCACCAAGCAGGACGTGACGATGGTCGAGGGTCGCGATCAGTGGTGGCATGCGTTGGTGTCGGGCCAAAGCGATGCCTGTGTGGCTGAGCCAATGGCGAGTGAAGACCGCTTATTTGTTCTCTACACCTCTGGTTCCACAGGAAAACCCAAGGGCGTGGTGCACACCACGGCTGGATACAACCTTTGGGCGCATCTCACCTTCCAATGGATTTTTGATTGTCGCGACGACGACGTGTTTTGGTGCACAGCCGATGTGGGCTGGATTACAGGGCACAGCTACATCGTTTATGGCCCCCTTTCCAATGGAGCCACAACGGTGATGTACGAGGGCGCCCCACGTCCCTCCAAGCCAGGGGCGTTCTGGGAGCTGATTCAAAAGCACGGCATCACGATTTTTTACACCGCACCAACGGCGATTCGGGCCTTCATGAAGGGCGGACGTTCGGTGCCCGATCAGTTCGATATGTCCAGCCTTCGTCTGCTGGGCACCGTTGGTGAGCCGATCAATCCAGAGGCTTGGATGTGGTATCGCGACGTGATTGGTGGAAACCGTTGTCCGATCGTCGACACCTGGTGGCAAACCGAAACCGGTGGCGTGATGATCAGCCCCTTGCCTGGGGCAACGCCAACCAAACCAGGTTCAGCGACGTTGCCCTTGCCTGGAATTCAGGCCGACATCATTGATGCTGAGGGCAACAGTTGTGGCGATGACGAGGGGGGCTATCTCGCGGTGCGTGCTCCATGGCCGGGAATGATGCGCACGGTGCATGGCAACCCCCAGCGTTTCCGGGAGAGCTATTGGGAGCACATTCGTCCAGCGGATGGCTCCTATCTGTATTTCGCTGGCGATGGCGCTCGCCGCGATGCCGATGGCTACTTCTGGGTGATGGGACGGGTTGATGACGTCATCAATGTGTCCGGACATCGCCTGGGCACGATGGAAATCGAATCAGCTCTTGTGAGCCATCCCGCCGTTGCAGAAGCTGCGGTGGTGGGGCGTCCTGATGATCTCAAGGGGGAAGGAATCGTTGCCTTCGTCACCCTGGAAACGGGTCGGGAAGGCACCGCGGAACTCCAAGCTGAATTGCGGAAGCATGTCGGTACAGAGATCGGACCGATTGCCCGTCCCGATGAAATCCGCTGCAGTGACGCGCTCCCAAAAACCCGCAGTGGAAAAATCATGCGGCGGATTCTGCGTGCCCTCGCCGCTGGTGAAGAGGTCACCGGAGACACCAGCACCCTCGAAGATCGCTCCGTGCTCGATCGACTACGGGCTTAAAAATCGGTCGTGGGCTGACCTAACCAGCCCACTGGCCAATGGTTTGCGTGAGGCGGCGGATCACCTCGACCCGTTTTGGGTCATCCGCCCATGCGCCAAGCAGGCTCCGGCGTAATCCGGCACTGGCCGGCGTGAGGTGATCGCCGGGCAACTGCAACGCTTCAGTGTTGTCGGCGCCGCGCTTTTTGAGAGCTTCAAGGAGGTCATCGCTTTGGTCGAGCTCATCGCGACCGAACCGCACCACGAGATTGCGCTCTTGGATGTAGTGACGGGTGATCAGCCGTAGGGTTTCCTGCGGGCTCGGACTGAATTCCGTTTCGACCCCAAGCCTTGGTGCAAGTTCACCAAGAAGCGGGATCGAACGATCTGCCTGGAAATTGTTGAAGCTCAGGGCTACCAGGCCATGGCTGCCACGGCCTCCATCTGGGGCAAGGAGATGCAGCTTGCATCCAAGGCTGTGTCCCAAGCGCAGAGGAGGGGGGAGCACTCCACTGCGATCTTCTAATTGACGCCGCGACTGACGGAAGGCCATCCATGCCTCCTTAGCCTGACTTTGGTGATCAAAGCCAGGCACATAGGCCCAAGCATGGATTGCGAGGCCTGCGTCGCAGAGATCTTCGAGGATGCGTCGGTAGCTCACCTGCGGCGTGGCCGCGAGGTAGCTGCCACCAATGAACTCAATCAGTCCCTGGGGCTGCCTCGGCCGGAGTTGCCAGATGCTTCCTTGCTGTCGCCAACTTTGCATCGCTCAGGACTGCAATTCCTTGAGGACACGTTCGGCTTCTCGAACATGGGCAGGGCCGTCCAGGAGATTGCTGAACGTGTGGCGAATCACCCCCGTTGGGTCCACCACATAGGTCACCCGCCCGGGCAGCATCCCTAAGGCCTTGGGCACACCCATCTGGCGTCGGAGGGCGTTGTTCCGATCGCACAGAAGAGGGAACGATAGGGAGTGGCGTTCGGCAAAACGACGATGACTCACCGCATCGTCTCCACTGACACCCCAAACCTCGGCATTCAGCGCCACAAAATTGCTGCTGTTATCCCGGAAGCTACAGGCTTCTGCCGTGCAACCTGGCGTGTCGTCCTTGGGATAGAAAAAGAGCACCAGCCAGCGGCCTGTCACGGATTCGGAGGAGCGTTGATCTCCGTTTTGATCCTCAACACTGAAGTTGGGTAAGCGATCACCGATGCCGAGGCCCATGGTTGTTTGTGAGATGTGAATGACCTTAGGCAGCTTTTGCAGTCCACCGGGCTCCAGAATCAACGTCGGGACTGGATTTCTGGGGATGGCTGATCAACTGGATCTGCTGGGTGGATTGCAACCCACAGTGCGCGCAAGTGCGCCCGAATCAAACCTGCGTGCAACCACTCCGAGCCCTCCACTTGAGGACAGCCAACCGAAGCAGAGCGAATCCCAGACACCGTCACCAGAGAGCGTCGTCCCGAGGACGCTGTTAATCCTCGATACGGAAACCACCGGCTTGGAGCCTGAAAACCATTGTTGCGTCGAGGTGGGCGCCATTTTGTTTGACGTGCAATCCAGGGCTGTCTTGGCGCAGCAATCATTTTTGTTGCCTGCAGAGACCAATGCTGCAGAGCCGATTAACCGCATCCCAGCAGTGGTGACCCGCCTTCCGCAGCCTTGGAAGCAAGCGCTTCTTTGGTTTCAAGACCTTTTAAATGCCGCTGATGTTTTGGTGGCGCACAATGCTGCCTTCGACCGCCAATGGTTTGGGCGAGGCGAGTTACCGGCGGTGACCCAGCCCTGGTTGTGTTCCATGGAGGACATGCGCTGGCCGGCGGATCGGCAATTGCGTTCACGGCCTTCGGTGCGAGATCTGGCGTTGGCCTACGGGGTTCCCGTGTGGGCGGCCCATCGGGCTCTCACCGATTGCATTTACCTGGCGGAAGTGTTTGCCCGTTGTGACGACCTGGAACAGCTCTTACTCCAAGGCTTAGAGCCACGGACATTGGTACGCGCCAAGGTGTCGTACGACGACCGCCAGCTCGCCCGTGATGCGGGATTCCGCTGGAATGACCCGATCAAAGGGGCCTGGGCTCGACGGATGAGCGCGCGGGAGATCCAAGAGCTGTCGTTTCCCGTTGTGCCTGTGGATCTGGAGGCCGGGGACAGCAAAACTTGATCCTCCGCCCAATCTCCTCCGTCCAATCTCCTCCGGTTTTGCTTCATCACTCCGAAGCGACTGGGTTGTTTTGCGCCGACTGAATCGAGCCCCAGCAATCTGAATGCATGACCTGCTTTCGGCACCATCAGCAACGGCCGCT
>ERZ802827.1248-NODE-1248-length-12890-cov-11.7691_pt1 | contig 12890 bp, 11 predicted proteins | sample MGYA00345652_ERZ802827 | MGnify/ENA primary metagenome ERZ802827 (study PRJEB30503, sample SAMEA104212372) | marine metagenome | biome: Westerlies Biome; feature: [SRF] surface water layer (ENVO:00010504) within the epipelagic zone...; material: water... | reverse complement strand
ATTTGACTCCATTTGCCTTGAAAGCGCGGCACACCGCCATTGCACTGTTGATGTGACGCCACTTGCTGCAGCCGATATCGCGCCAATGGATAGCGGCCTGATGCAAAACCTTAGCGATGCGGCGGCGGTCAATGGGTTATCGGCGGTAAAGCTGGCAAGCGGTGCCGGTCATGATACGGCGCATCTGTCACGCATTGCACCGGCGGCAATAATCTTTATTCCGTGCCGTGATGGGTTAAGCCATTGTCCTGAGGAGTTTGCTAGCAATGAAGCCATCGCCAAAGGCGCATGGGTTCTGACAAGCTGTGTTCTGGCGCTTGCCGGAAAGCCATTACAAGCGGTGGTTCAGCAATAGGAATTAGGCCTCATCATTCAAATGACAGGCGGAAAAATGCGCTGGTGCAATTTCGCGCAATGCCGGTTTTTCTGCTTTGCAGCGCGCCGTTGCAAATTTACATCTTGGATGGAAATGACAGCCCGTTGGCGGTGACAGCGGTGATGGGATTTCCCCACTGATCGGTTCATATTGACGTTTGCCGACCTCTAGCCTCGGCACACCTGTAAGAAGCGCTTGCGTGTAGGGATGGTTTGGTTGTTTGACGAAGGTTTCAATCGGCGCCGTTTCGACAATCCGGCCAAGATACATGACGATCACCCGATCCGAGATATGCTCGATCACGCCGATATCATGGCTGATAAAAAGATAGGTCAGATCAAATTTATCTTTCAAATCAACAAAAAGATTAATGATCTGCGCCTGAATCGATACATCAAGCGCGGCGATCGATTCATCACAAACCAGAAATTCAGGCGAAACGGCAAGCGCCCGCGCAATACCAACACGTTGCCGTTGCCCGCCAGAAAATTGATGTGGGTATCGTTCAAGCGTATCTGGATCAAGCCCGACCCGTTGCAGCATTTCAGTGGCAAAGGCGCGCTTTTCTGATGGAGGAATTAGTTTGTGATAAATCGGCGCTTCAGTGATAATGTCGACTACCCGTTTTCGGGGATTCAATGAGGAGAACGGATCTTGAAAAATCATCTGTGTTCTGAGTGCGCTGGGTATTTCTTTATTATTAGCCTGGCTTGAGTCAAATTCAACAGATCCTGTTGAAGGGGATAAAATTCCAGCAACCATACGCCCAAGTGTCGACTTTCCACAGCCTGACTCCCCCACTACGCCAACGATCTCGCCTTTGAAAATTGAAAAATTCACATCATCGACAGCGTGGACAACTTCCTCTTTGTAATTTTGCCCAATACGATTCAAACCTTTAGCTACAAGGTCCAACGACTTAATGAAATCTTTTGAGAGGTTTTGTACCTTTAAAATGGGCTTCATAGCCGTTGCCCCACTGGAATATTAAAGCAACGGACTTGTCTGCCATCTGCTACTTGTGTGATGTCTGGCTGTATATTGGAGCATTTTTCATTTGCGTAATTACAACGATTTTGGAAAGCACACCCCACTGGAAGGTTGAGCATTGAAGGCACCATACCGTCGATTTGTTGCAATGGTTTGCCGCGTTGATTTTGGCTTGGCACGCTTCCCATCAACCCTTGAGTATAGGGATGCATTGGATTTGCAATTATGTTAGCAACCAAACCTTGTTCAACTATTCGACCAGCATACATAACGCACACGCGATCTGCGATGCCTGCGACAACAGCTAAGTCATGGGTAATCCATAGCAAAGCTGTCTGTGTTTCGCGACATAATTTTTGCATTTCACTGATGACCTGGCCCTGAATAGTAACATCTAGGGCTGTTGTTGGTTCGTCAGCAATAATCAAATCGGGTCGGTTTAACATTGCAATGGCGATCGAAACACGTTGACGCATGCCTCCAGAAAATTGGTGAGGGTAGGCGCGAAGCCTTTCATCTGGTGAAGAAATGCCGACAAGTCCAAGTGTGTCGCGTGACCGAATTCTTGCATCTTCACGGCTAATGCTGCCATCGTGAGCTTGAATAGCTTCTATCATCTGCGTTTCAATCCGCAGAACAGGGTTTAGCGTCATCATTGGATCTTGGAAGATCATGGCAATCCGGTTGCCACGAATATTCTGCATCTGATCATTTGAGAGGGCGCTTAAATCTTTTCCTTTGAAATTAATGCTCCCATCAATAATTTTTCCAGGTGCATCGACTAAACCCATCACAGAAAAACCAGTTATTGACTTCCCTGAACCGGACTCGCCAACAAGCCCAACAATTTCGCCTGCGGCGATTTCAAAGCTTACACCGTCTACAGCTTTTAAAATTCCTGCCTTTGTAAAAAAATGTGTCTGTAGATTATTAATCTTTAAAATTGGTTCCAATGCTTGCCTCACTTTTGCAGGCGAGGGTTAAACATGTCGCGCAGTTGGTCCCCCACTAAATTAATTGAAACAATAGTAATCAACAATGCAACACCGGGGAAAATACTTATCCAAAAATCACCTGAATACATGTACTCAAAGCCGTTTCCAATTAGGAGTCCCAGAGATGGCTCTGTAATTGGAAGTCCAAGGCCGAGAAAACTCAGAGTTGCTTCGAGAGAAATAGCGTGTGCAGTTTGCAGCGTGCCAACAACAATCAGTGGAGCCATACAATTGGGCGCGATATGACTTAATATTATCCTCTTATCACCCAATGCAAGACATTTTGCAGCCTCAACGTATTCCTTGTTCTTTTCGACCAAGGCGCTGGCGCGTGCAGCTCGGGCGTAATAAGCCCACTGCACTAATATTAATGCGATGATTGTTTTCTCAACACCTTTTCCAAAAGCGGCTAGAATAATTAGCGCCATTAAAATCGATGGAAAGCTCAGCTGAATATCAACTATGCGCATCATAATTGTTTCAAACCTGCCGCCAAAATATGCAGCAGATAAGCCTACCGAGGCACCAAGAATAAGAGCAACTAGACCTGAAAGTGCACCAACTCCCAAACTCACTCGAAGGCCGTAAAAGATAGCGGATAGCATATCTCTGCCTGCCCCATCTGTTCCAAGTAAATAATAATTCCCTGAAAAATCCTCTGAACCCGGCGGCAGCCGGCTATTCATTATGTCTACGCTAGTCAAATCATAGGGGTTCGACGGTGAAACCCAAGGGGCGAATATAGCGATAAACAATATTATTAGAAAAACAAATAATGCAATTACGGCGGTTGGGCTTTCTGAGAAATCTAACCAGAATTTTCTGAGACCTGCTGCGGGAAGGTCGTAGCTTTGTTTGTTTGCAGACGCACCCATTAGCTAACCCCTTTTATTCTTACGCGTGGATCAAGCACGGAATATAGAATATCAACGATTAGATTCAGCATAACAAAAATCACCACGATGATCATGAGATAGGCCACAACGACTGGTCGATCTAGGTTGTAGATTGAGTCGATGATAAGCTTGCCCATTCCTGGCCATGCAAAAACTGTTTCCGTTACAGTTGAAAATGCTATTAGCGACCCAAACTCGAGACCGATTATCGTTATGACGGGGATCATTATATTTTTTAAAAGATGAATCCGAACCACTCGGGACTCGGCTAAACCCTTTGCGCGCGCAAATTTAATGTAGTCTTGAAGAATAACTTCACGAGTTCCAGCACGGGCTAGACGGATAACAGATGAAAGTTTGAATAAAGCTAAATTGAACGCAGGCAAAAATATGTGAGACAGTCCATCAAGTGTGAAGGCTGAACTGGTAACGCCGAAATAGGTGGCAACGTCACCACGGCCAGTCGATGGCAGCCAGCCAAGATGCACTGAAAAGAACATAATTAAAATTATACCAACCCAAAAGGTAGGCATTGAAAACCCTAATATGGATCCAGCCATGATTGTTTTGCTGAATTTACTGTTTGGCTTGAGTCCAGCATAAATTCCTAGCGGGATTCCAAAAACAACGGCCATTAGAAGTGAGACTAAAGCCAGTTCCATAGTTGCCGGCATCCGTTGGACAATTAATTTCAGCGCGGGCTCACCAAATATAAATGAACGTCCAAGATCTCCCTGGAATGCGTTTAAAACGAAATACCAATATTGTTCGGAAACAGGCCTGTCCAGACCAAGATCACGTATAACACGATCTATTTCAGCCTGATCAGCCTCTGGGTTAATTAACATATCCACCGGGTCACCGACCAGGTTTACCCCAACAAACACTATCAACGACATTATAAACAAAACGACAATGCTTTGGAGTGATCGCCGAAGAATAAATGCTGTCATGGTCTAATCCCAAAAATGAATTTGTACCCCACAATGCAAAAATCTACAGAGCAATGTGAGGTACATCAGATGTTCGACGCCTACACTAGTTCTTTGACAGACCGGTTACGATGGTGCGCTCGTCAGTCCGCGGCAAGTACTTATAACCGGCCTTTGCGGCCCAAGTATTAACTTGGTAGTGCATCGGGATGACACCGTAGTTCTCACCAACTGCCTTTTCAGTGGCTTTAGCGAGAAGTGCTCCGCGTGCATCAGCATCGACGGTTGCAAGGGCCTGTTTGACAAGTTTGTCAACTTCAGCATCGGAGTGACGGCCACGGTTAGCAGCACCTAAACCTTTTGACTTATCGTATGTGTGCAAAAGAGCTTTTAGAGGTGATGATGCCTCACCAGAACCAGCGCCCCAACCGAGAAGCATAAAACTAAACTCAGGTGATTTATTTGGGCCCCCTCTTGAAGCACGCTTGAAATAAACAGCCTTGGGCATTGTTTCTACGCTCGCTTCAATACCAACACGGTTCAACATCTGCGCAAGAGCCTCAGCAATTTTTGCATCGTTAATGTAACGGTCATTTGGCCCATGGATGGTCATCTTGAAGCCGTCAGGGTAGCCGGCATCAGCCATTAGTTTTTTAGCCATTTTAGTATCGTAGGGATCAGGCTTCATTTTGGACGATACGCCATGAAAGCCTGCAGGCAAAAGTTGACCAGCTTTTACAGCTATTCCTTCCATAACACGCGAAACGATTGCATCACGGTTAATTGACAAAGAAATTGCTTTACGAACCCTTACATCCATTAGTGGGTTTTTTATTGGGCTACCGTCTTTTGCGGTGATATGTGGAGAGTTTTCGCGAAACTGGTCCATGTGCAGATAAATTACGCGGTTTGATGGTCCGCTACTCAACTGAACGTTTTTTTCAGTTTTGAGTCTGGCCACATCAAGTGGGGGAACGTTATCAATAAAGTCAACGTCACCTGCTAGAAGAGCGGAGATACGAGCTGGGCCCGCCTTTATTGGCTTGAAAGTCACTTTATCAAAAGCCGCTTTCGCACCGTGATACGACGCATTGCGCTCAAGTACTATTCGATCGCCTGGAACCCATTCAATGAACTTGTATGGGCCAGTTCCGACCGTTGCTTTTCCACTATTGTAGTCTTCAGTGCTTGCACCATTACCGGCTTTCGCAGAAATTATTTTAACAGTGCTGAGGTCATTTGGCATCAACGGATATGGCTTCGCAGTGACGACGTGGATTGTGTGGCTGTCAATCTTTTTGAAGGTTTTGCCCTTCAAGTAAGTTACGAAGCTTGACGGTGAATTTGGTACATTTTGAGCGCGCTCAACGGTGAACATCACATCATCAGCGCTGAATGCACTTCCATCATGCCATTTTACGCCTTTACGAAGTTTGAACTCCCAGGTTGTGTCATTGATGGGTTTCCAAGAAACGGCAAGGTCAGGGTAGTGCTGCTGGTTTTCATCACTTCCAACCAAGGTACCAAAGATATGAGTTGCAAACCCATTGTTGGGACCAAGATTATGATAATGTGGATCGATAGAACTTGGTTCTGATTTTAAGCCAACTCGAAGATCTGCTGCGTTCGCAGAGATTGACAAGCCGATGGCCGCAAAGCTTGTCATCAAGAATCTAGAAAATTTCATTTAACTCTCCCATTTATATGATTTTTTGGAGCACAATTTTGCACCCTGAGAAAATACTCTGTTATACGGCTGCAAATTTGTCTACACATGAATTGCAATATGTACTTAAATCTGGACTTAAGTTTTATATGAGAAGTTATCAACAGCTTATAGATTTCTTGCCGCCATTATCTAGTTTTCGAAATGAAGTAAGTGGTGTGATCACGTCATACCGAATCAATCAACCACAGATTGAAAACAATGAACGTCCTGCCTTAGTATTTCTGCATGGATTTAATGGCAGCAGCAAGAGCTGGGCTTGCCAATTTGCCCATTTTACCAGTCAGACGGTAATTGCCATTGATGCCCCCGGTTTCGGTGGATCGCAATTTGTTGACGGCGGTATGGTTGCAATCGCTGATGAGGTTGCCGCACTGATTTCCAGCCTTGTCACCGGCAAGGCCGTTATTATTGGCCATTCGATGGGTGGTATGCTGGCGCAGGTTTTGGGCGCAACCCATCCAGACATATGCCAAGCGATCATTCTTTCCTGCACGCATAAAGGACGGGCGCAGCCGGTTGGCTCGCCGCTTAGGGCGGCAGAGCAGGAGCGGATCCGGGAGCGCGAAGTGATGGATGATGCGTCTTATGGCGCGCTTCGGGTTGGCAAGATGCTGTCGGGAAAGATTGATCCACAAATCATGGCGTTTCTGGCGGCTGTCGCTGGTGAAATCCGCGTTGAGGGTATCCGTTGTGGCGGCTTTGCGATGCAATATCTCGATACAAGCCCGTTCCTTGATAAAATCATCGCTCCAGTCGCCATTTTTACCGGTGCCGATGATGTGGTGGTAAAACCGGATGAAGCCGCCGCGTTAAAAGCTGGTTTGCCGCAAGCGCATCATTGGTTACTGGCAGACGTTGGTCATGCGCCCTATTGTGAAGATTCTGTCAGTTTCAATAGCGCCATTGAACAGTTTCTTGATTATGTTTCAGCGGTTTAAGAAACTGGCATGGTAAAACAAATGAACGCATTCACATTACGGCCATTTGTCATTTATTTTTTGGCAAACACATTGTCACTGCTTGGCACATGGATTCAAAAAGTGGGCCTTGGCTGGCTGACATGGCAGATTACCGAATCCACTTTCTGGACAAGTTTTGTGTCCATTGCTTTGATGGCACCGGTTGGCATCATTGGGCCATTTGTTGCTGTTTATGCCGAAAGCTGGGATATGCGGCGCGCCTTTCTGATAACAAAAATCCTGATGATGCTTGTCAGTTTTGTGATCTTTGCCCTGCAATATTTTGACCTGCATAATCTGCATAGTTTGATTATAACATCGCTTGCCCTTGGCCTGCTCAGTGCTGTTCATCACCCGATCCGGCTGGTGTTTATCTCTATTGTGGTGCCGCGCCCTTACCTTGCCAGTGCCATCGGGTTGAATTCGGTTTCATGGAACATGTCACGCGTTGTTGGCCCGGGGCTGTCCGGCTTTGCGATTGCGATCCTTGGCCTTGCAACCACATTTGGGATTGCGTTTATTCTTTATGCGCCGCTGATCGTGGCCTTAGCACTATTGCCACTCGAACCGCGTGCCAAGGCAAAGCCGAATGCCGACCGGTTTTTTCAAAAGTTGCGAGATGGCGGCAAGGTTGCTTTGCAAACACCAATTATTTTTACCGCCCTATGTATGGTGGCGTTGAATAGCTTTCTGGTTCGCGGTGTTTTGGAAATTCAGCCTGCGATCATTGGCCAGGTTCTTGGCGGCGAAAGTCAGGCCTTGGCGACAGCTACGGCCGCTGCTGGTGTTGGCGCTTTGCTGTCGTCAGGCTGGATTGGGCTTGGCAAATTGTCACCAGATTTTATCCAGCGTTGCTTATGGCCAATGCTTGCCATTGGCATTATTGGAACGGCCTGTCTAAATCTGACAAGCACGATCATTCCGATGAGTTTGATTTTTGTGCTAACGGGCTTCACCGCCACTGTTGCGGGCATCGGTGCACAGACTTTGATCCAGCTTAAGGTGGAAGAAGATTACCGTGCACGGGTTATGACTTGGTGGTCGAGTGTTTCGTTTGGTAGCCTGACAGTTGGCGGAATCCTCATTGGTTTTTTTGGCGATCTGATGCCCATTGGAGATGGGATTCTCATGGTAATGATACCAGGAGGGTTGCTCGCCATTTTTGTTCTGGTCAAATTGCCGTTGTCGCGCTGGGCAGTCTGATATGCTAGCACCTCTTCGCTGGCTGCCTGTGCAGCAAATAGCAATGGTAAAATCTTTAGGGGCAAGCCATGCTTGAACGTATGATTGGCGTGTGCGACGGGTGTAAAAGCGATTGCAAATCTATTAGCCAGCTGGCAATTGAGGTGCTTTGTGCAGCACATAATCATGGGGGAGATAAGGCGGTTGAGGAAAAGTGATCCAGTTTCAATCTGGGATATTACCGCAGCTGAAACTGAGCCAAATCAGACCAGTGCCGTCGGGGGGAAGGTTGATGTCGCTATTGTTGGTGGTGGGTTTACCGGCCTTTCAACCGCTTTGCATTGTGCCGAAAAAGGCCTTTCATGTCATGTTATCGAAGCTAATCATATTGGGTTTGGCGGGTCAGGACGCAATGTTGGTCTGGTGAACGCTGCGGCTTGGCTACCGCCACAGGATGTTCTCAAAATACTGGGCGAAGATTATGGCAGCCGGTTCATAAATCGGTTTAGTAGAGCGCCAGAGTATGTATTTTCCCTGATTGAAAAGCACCAGATTCAATGCAACCCTACCCGAACTGGAACGATTCATGCTGCGGATGGGCCAGCCGGGCTTGATGATTTGATTGCGCGCAAGGCAGCATGGGATAGGCTTGGTGAGCCGGTTGATTTGTTATCGCGTGATGAGGCAGCATCACATATTGGCAGTACGGCTTTTTATGGAGCTCTTCTTGATCACCGTGCTGGAACTATTAATCCCATGGCCTATTGCCGTGGTCTTGCCCGGGCGGCGCTTGCGGCTGGTGCTTTGATAAGTTTGGGTACTACCGTGAAAGAATTAAAGCATGAGGCTGGTCTATGGCAGGTGGTTACAAACAAGGGTGCGCTGATGGCGCGCCATGTTATTCTAGGAACCAATGCCTATACTGATGAATTATGGCCCGGGTTAAAACATAGTTTTACTATGATTCATTATTTTCAACTTGCCACGAGCCGGATGAGTGATCGGATTAAACATATTTTGCCATATCGACAGGGGCTATGGGATACGGGAAAAATAATGTTAAGCCTTCGACGCGACCATACGGACCGGCTGATTATAGGCTCGATGGGACATGTGATGGGTTCACATCATGGTGGAGTCTCATACCGATGGGCACAAAAACAGCTTGATCGCATTTTTCCTGATCTTGGGCCTGTTACGTTTGACGAGGCATGGAATGGCCAGATTGCGATGACGCCAGATCATTTGCCGTATATATACAAGCTTGCGGATAACCTCTTCACGCCAATTGGCTACAATGGCCGTGGAATTACAACCGGAACGGTTTTTGGTCAGGCGCTTGCTGGACTGTTAACTGGTGATTGTGCGAGTACATTGCCGATCCCAGTATCGACAATGCGTCGAGTTAGATCTGCGCCAGTGATGTCCCGCTTTTATAAGTTGGTCTTTGCTGCTAACCAATGCATCAAAAGTTTCTAATAGGCTGACGTTATAGCCAATCTGGATTCGCTAGCTTGTTTGTTGGACCTCAAGCTCACCAGTCATAATTTTTTCAAATTTTTCGAAAAACGCCTTAGACAGTTTTTTGGCCGTGCTGGTAATCAGTCGGCCGCCGAGCTGGGCGATTTTGCCGCCGGTTTCCGCTTTTGCGCTATAATGCAGAATTGTGGCCTCACCATCTTCGGTCAAAGTGACATCAGCGCCGCCCTTGGCAAAACCGGCAAGGCCGCCTTCGCCTTCGCCCGACAGGCTAAAACCATCAGGTGCCTTGGATTGATCAAGCATGACCGTCCCGTTGAATTTGGCTTTTACCGGCCCGATTTTCAAAGTGACCTTGGCAACAAGCTTGGTATCGGATTCGCGTTCAAGTGATTCGCATCCCGGAATACAGGCCTTGAGGATTGCGATATCATTCAACGCCGCATAGACTCCGGCGCGAGGGGCAGGGATCGTAATCTCGTCAGCGATTTCCATCATAGATTTCCTTGGTGATGATCGGCGTTGATGCACTGTGTCAGGCTGAGATATAGGACTATTAAATGGTGACTTCAACAAAGAAACGGATAAACCACTCTTTGAGGATATACCCTTTGGCAATCAAGGGCAAAGCGGGGCAACCGGCATAATCCTTAATAGCACGTCAAAGGCACCAAACCTGTGGTGGGCAGGTTCGGTGTGAATTTTGACTAACCGGATAAAAGATATCTAGCCAACAATATTGAAATCCGGTCCATATGGATAGCCAGTGATATTGTCATTGCCATCATCATTGATGATCAAAATATCATGTTCACGATAGCCGCCAGCCCCAGCTTGTCCATGTGGAATTGTCAGCATCGGTTCCATCGATACAACCATCCCCGGTTCAAGAACCGTATCAACATCCTCACGCAGCTCAAGCCCCGCTTCGCGGCCATAATAATGCGATAGAATGCCAAAGGAATGACCATAGCCAAAACTGCGATATTGAAGCAGATCACGGTCTTCCAAAAAGGCGTTGATCTTATGCGTTACCTCGCTGCACCGCATCCCGGGCTTTAGCAGGCTGATGCCATATTCATGGGTGGCGATGTTCGTTTGCCAGATGCCGAGGCTTGTTGGGTCAACTGAACCTGCAAACATGGTTCGTTCCAGCGCGGTATAATAGCCCGAAATCATTGGAAAGCTGTTTAGCGACAAAATATCACCTTTTTGCAATTTCCGGCTGGTAACTGGATTATGCGCGCCATCAGTATTGAGTCCAGATTGAAACCAAACCCAGCTATCGCGATATTCGGCATCGGGAAAGGCCTCGGCAATGGCAAGTTCCATCGCGTCACGTCCGGCCATGGCAATATCGATTTCGCGCTGGCCAAGCTTTACCGCATCACGAATGGCATAGCCGCCAATATCGGCAATGCGCGCCCCTTCGCGGATCAACGCCAGCTCGGCTGGAGATTTATGCATACGTTGTTGCATAACCGCGGTTGATAAATCGGTCTGGCTTGTTGGCGATAGAAACGCCACAAGCTTGCCTTGCTGGTCAAGGGTCAGATGATCGCCTTCATAACCAATCGAGCTTTTTTCGCCAGCAACCGATCGAATGGCTCGCCAGAAATTGTCGCGCTGCCAGTCGGTATAGGTAATATTGTCACCAAAGGATCGGCGCCATGGCTGGCCAGCGTCAATGCCTGCGGAAATGGTGACATTTTCGGTGGCGGTCACAACTAGGCCATAGGGTCGGCCAAAGGCGCAGTAAAGAAACCCCGAATAATAGGCAATTGAATGCATCGAGGTAAAAATCACTGCTTTCACACCGGCAGCGGCCATAATGGCACGCAAACCGGCAAGCCGTGTTTCATATTCAATTGTGGAAAATTGGGCTGTTGCTTTTTCACCGTTATGCAAACGGTATGTGTTTGGTCGCAAAGTCATTTAGACCCTCCATTGACTAGTTCAAAAGAAGGTCCCGGCGTTCAGGACTTTTTAAAAAAAGGCGCAACCGTGAAAGCGCATACGGTTGGAGCGACGCCATCGCTCATGCCTCTCGTAAAATTGTATTGCGCGCGATCGCAAAAGAGGCAAGTGTTTTTTTCGATTGCCCATTTTACTGCGATCATTGGCCGGACATGGCAATGATGATTGACCCCGATAATATATTGTTTTGGACAGCGCAAAATTGTTGTATCAACGCTGATGATTTTGTGAAATTGCGCAGTGGCGATGCGCTGTTTGGGAGAAAAATATGTCAACAATCGTGAATAGCTGGAATGAATGGGATCCTTTAAAACATGTGATTGTCGGTCGTGCCGATGATTGTCATATCCCGCCTGAAGAACCAGCTTTGGACGCGAAGGTTCCAGAAGATAGTGACATGCGTGGCCAATGGGGCCGCCGCCCGCAAGACAGCATTGATCGTGCCAATGAATTGCTTGATAATTTTGCTACCATGCTGGTATCACGCGGCATTAAAGTCGACCGTCCAACGCCGATTGATTTTTCGCTGCCTGCAATCACACCTGATTTCCAGACTGAAAGCCAGTTTGGCTGTATGCCGCCGCGGGATGTGCTGTTGACGGTTGGTAATGAAATTCTCGAAGCGACCATGTCTTATCGCTGCCGATGGTTTGAATATCTTTGCTATCGCCCCTTGATGCAGAAATATTGGAATGAAGATCCGAATTTCCGCCATGAGGCTGCCCCAAAACCACGCCTGACAGATGCTGATTATCATCCTGATTATTTGTCGGCAAAAATTGGCGTTGAAAAGCGCTTGCAATGGGCGGCTGAAAAATTCTTTGTCACTACCGAAGAAGAGCCATTATTTGATGCGGCCGATGTTTTGCGTTTTGGCAAAGACCTTGTCGTTCAGCATGGATTTACCACTAATCTAACAGGCATTGAATGGATCCGGCGGCATTTTCCAGATCATCGTGTCCATGCTGTTAACTTCCCTGGCGATCCTTATCCGATTCATATTGACGCAACTTTCACCCCGCTTCGTCCAGGTTTGATTTTGAACAACCCGCAGCGCCGTCTGCCCGAAGAACAGCGCCGTATGTTCAATGACAATGGCTGGGAAATTGTTGATGCGGCACAGCCAGCGCATAACGCGCCACCGGCACTTTGCTATTCGTCTGTTTGGCTTAGCATGAATGTTCTGGTCCTTGATCCGAAGACGGTCTGTGTTGAAAAATCAGAAGTCTATCAAGCCGAGCAGATGGACAAACTTGGTATGAATGTCATCGAAGTCGAATTGCGCGATGCCTATGCTTTTGGTGGTGGGTTGCATTGCTGCACAGCTGATGTTTATCGTGAGGGTGGTCTTGAGGATTATTTTCCAAAACTGGCC
>ERZ802827.1245-NODE-1245-length-12900-cov-14.1572_pt1 | contig 12900 bp, 11 predicted proteins | sample MGYA00345652_ERZ802827 | MGnify/ENA primary metagenome ERZ802827 (study PRJEB30503, sample SAMEA104212372) | marine metagenome | biome: Westerlies Biome; feature: [SRF] surface water layer (ENVO:00010504) within the epipelagic zone...; material: water... | reverse complement strand
GAGGGATTAGAAGGGACTAATTCCATGATTGATAGAGTTGGAGTTTTATATAATCAAAATAAAAATCATGAAGATTTTGGTCCTGTTTTAATCAAAATACCTAAAATAGGTCAGAACCTTAATTTAGATTTACCAGTAATTGGCTTAGAGACAATTAAAAAATGTCAACTGTCAGGACTTAGCTCTATTGTTGTTTCTTCAACTGGTACTTTGATTGTAGAATTAAACAAAGTGGTTGCTTATATTAAAAAAAATAAATTTTGTATCTATGCAATATAAAATTATAAATAAAAAATAGTAAGTTTATGTCTTCAATTAATAATAATAAAATATTTGTTTTAGCAGGTGAAACTTCAGGTGATTTGATAGGTTCTCATATAATGAAAGGTTTGAAAAAAAATAATAAAGAATTGTTTTTTTCTGGAGTAGGTGGCGCTCATATGAATAAGCAAGGTCTAAAGTCTATGTATCAGATGAATGAATTTAACATAATAGGTTTTATAAACACTATTTACAATTTTAAAAAATTAAACAAATATCTGAATGAAATTGTCTATTTTATTCTAAAAGAAAAACCAAAAGCGGTCATCACAATAGATACAAAAGGTTTTTCTCTTGCATTAGCAAAAAAGTTAAAAAAAACTTTTTCTAACAATACTTATAAATGTCCTTTAATACATTTTGTACCTCCAACAATATGGGCCTATGGAGAATCAAGGATTAAAAAATGGAAAAATCTTCATGATGGTTTGTTCTGCTTATTTAAAAGCGAAGAAGATATTTTTGAACAATTTAACATTAAATGTAGTTATGTTGGTAATCCCATTATTGAAAATTTTTTAAAATATACAGATAATATTAATTCCAAAACAAATAAAAAAAAATATTTTCATAATTCTAAAAATATTAATTGTTTATTATTGCCAGGAAGCAGAGATGGTGAGGTGAAGTATATATTACCTGAATTTATTTCTTTAATTAAAAACTCAAATGTAAAATTAAGAAATGTAAACTGGATAATTCCGACAACTGAATTGAAATATAATTATATAATTTCAAAAATTAAAAAATACAATGTTTCTGGTAATACTAGGGTAGTTGTTCTTGAAGAAAATTATGAATTACTAAAACAAGCTGATTTAGCGGTTGCATGTAGCGGTACAATTACGCTTGAGTTAGCTCTATTTAAAGTCCCGACTATAGCAGTATATAAAACAGATTTTTTTAGCGCTTTTCTAGGAAGGTTGTTGGTTAATTTCCAAAATGTAATACTTCCAAATTTTTTGTTAAGTAAAAATATCATTCCATTCCTTTTTCAAGAAAAATTCACTAATCATAGAATAACTAACCTTTTAATAGAGTACATTGAGACTATTGATAAAAAGAAAAAAGATTTCAAAGATTATTCTAGTATGATTTTAAAAAATATGATTTATGATAAGCCAGGTAGGATTAACTTTTCAATTAATTCAAGTAAAGAAATTAACAAGATAATCAATAATTATAATTATTAATTATCTTTCATTTAAATCTACAAAATTTCTTTCTTTCTGACCTGTATATAGTTGTCTTGGTCTTCCAATTCTTTGTACTGGATCAGTTATCATTTCATTCCACTGTGCAACCCATCCAACAGTTCTAGCAACAGCAAACAAAACAGTAAACATATCTGTAGGAAATCCCATTGCTTTAAGAATTATGCCAGAATAAAAATCCACATTTGGATAGAGCTTTTTTTCTATAAAGTATTCATCATTTAGTGCAATTTTCTCTAACTCCATTGCTATTTCTAATAATGGATCGTTTTTGACGCCTAATAAATCTAATACTTCGTGACAAGAAACTCTCATTACTGCGGCTCTAGGGTCGTAATTCTTATATACCCTATGACCAAAGCCAAATAATCTAAACGGATCATTTTTATCCTTAGCTTTATTAACAAATTCACCAATTCTATCAACTGTCCCAATCTCCGATAACATTTTTAAAACAGCCTCATTTGCTCCACCATGTGCTGGGCCCCAAAGAGAAGCTATTCCTGCCGCTATACATGCGAAAGGATTCGCACCAGATGAACCAGATATCCTAACAGTTGAAGTTGAGGCATTTTGTTCATGATCAGCATGCAAAATTAAAATCTTGTCCATAGCATTTGCTATGATAGGGTTTATTTTATATTTCTCAGCAGGTACAGAAAAGCACATGTGAAGAAAATTTTCTGCATATGATAAATTGTTTTGTGGATAATTAAATGGTTGACCTAGTGAATATTTATAAGCCATAGCTGCTATAGTTGGAATTTTTGCTATTAATCTTCTCGAAGATACCAATCTCTCATAAGGATCATTAATATTGGTAGAGTCTGGATAAAAAGATGATAAAGCACCTACGACGCCTACCATTATAGCCATAGGATGGGCGTCACGTCTAAATCCTCTATAGAAGTTGATTAATTGTTCGTGAACCATGGTATGGAAAGTAATTGCGTTTTCAAATTCTTCTTTTTCAGGTTTCTTGGGTAATTCACCATTTAGCAACAAGTAAGCAACTTCTAAAAAACTACTTTTATTAGCAAGTTGATCTATTGGGTAACCTCTATGTAATAAAACCCCTTGCTCACCATCAATATATGTAATTTCTGATTCACATGATCCTGTTGATCCGTAACCAGGGTCATAAGTAAATATGCCTAAATCACTGTAAAGTGATCTTATATCAACTACACATGGTCCAACTGTTCCAGATAACGTTTTTAATTCTAATTCTTTACCATTAAATATTATCTTGTTTATTTCTGAAAATGAATCATTTGACATGTTTAATACCTATTAAAATTATTTAGCTTGAGAACGTTTAATTACTAAATTAATATATATAATTTAGTCGATTTAATGAAATTGTACAACCTAGTTCATAAATTATTGATACTAAATCTGGAGAATTAGTTTTTCCTGTTAGAGCAATTCTGATAATTGGTCCAACATCTTTAAATTTAATAGATTTTTCCTGAATATATGTTTTTAAACAATGATCAATAGTCTCTTTTGTCCATTCACATTTTTTTAATAAATCACCAATTTCGTTAATCATTAAATTGTTTTCTTTTAATTGTTTTAACTTATTCTCATCTTTGCAGAGAAAGTTATCTTCAATTATCCACTCAAAGTCATCTTTTAAATCTACATATACATCAACTCTTTTTAAAAGTTCAGGTAATAGTGATTTTAATCTTCTTTCCTGATGGATATTTAAAATTAGTTCAAACCTTTCAATTATTAATTTGTATATATTATTTGTATCCATATTTTTAAGGTATCTTGAGTTAATATTATTTAGCTTTTTTACATCGAATTTAGCAGGAGATTTGTTAATATTTTCTAAAGCAAATAGATTGACAGCTTTATTAAATTCATAATCATCATCATCACGAGATGTCCATCCTAATTGCAGTAAATATGAGAACATTGCCTCACTGGTGTAGCCCATATTATGGTAATCAATTAAGTTTGTTGCTCCATGTCTTTTAGATAACTTAGAACCGTCTGTCCCATGTATTAATGGAATATGTGCATAAAGTGGCTTGTCCCAGTTTAAAAAATTAATAATTTGAATTTGTCTAAATGCATTGTTGAAGTGATCATCTCCTCTGATTATATGAGTTATACCCATCTCTTTATCATCAACCACTGAGGATAACATATAAGTTGGTGTTTTATCAGATCTAAGGATTATCATGTCATCAAGTATTTCGTTTTTTACTGAAACTTTTCCTTGGACATAATCATTTATAGTAGTTGTTCCTGTTAGAGGCATCTTTAGCCTTATAACAAATTCTTTGTTTTCACTTGTACTTTTGTTATCTCTCCATGGAGATTTTATAGGAATTCCATTTTCTCGACTTTTAATTCTTAAATGATTTAATTCCTCAGGATTTAAAAAGCATTTATAAGCAAAACCCTTTTCTAGAAGCTCATAAGCAACTTTAACATGAGATTTCAAATTTTTAGATTGATATATTATTTTTTCAGAAGAATTAATACCAAGCCAATTAAGCCCATCATGGATAGCATCAACTGCCTCATTAGTTGATCTTTTGGTATCTGTATCTTCTATTCTAACTAGATATTTACCATTATGTTTTTTGGCAAATAAATAATTAAATATAGCGGTTCTTGCACCACCAATGTGTAAATAACCTGTAGGTGAGGGGGCAAATCTAGTTACAATTTTCAAAACAATTCTCTTACTTTAATAAGTTGTTAACTAGTTACATAAATCAGAGTAAATATAAAGTGATATTTAATACTTTCTTATAAGTGCACTCATCTTACCTTGAATAGTAATTCTATCAGGACCATAAATTTGAGTTTTATAATTTTTATTAGCAGGTTCAAGTGCGATACTATCACCTTTTTTCCTAAATTTTTTAAGTGTAGCTTCTTCTTTATCAATTAAAGCTACAATTATATCACCATTTTTAATTTCTGGTTGTTTATTAATTATTATAGTGTCTCCGTCATAAATACCTTCGTCAATCATTGAATCACCCTCAACAGTTAGAGCGAAGCACTTGTTTGATGATATGTATGAAGAAGGTACTTCAATAAGTTGATCATAATTAGAAATTGCCTCTAACGGGGTTCCTGCAGCAATTTTTCCTAAAAGAGGAATGCTTTCACCATTTAATGTTGGAGTATCATTTTGTTCATTAGATTTTTTATCTAAAAATTTATTAGCAAGATTTATTACATTACTTATATAGGGTTGACCATTAGTATGTTTTTTTGGTGCTATTGCTCTGGCTTTATTTTGTAAGCGTTCAACGTATCCTCTTTCCTCTAATGATTTAACAATCCTGTGAATACCAGATTTAGATTTCAAAGAAAGTTCTATACAAATTTCTTCATATGAAGGCGATATACCTTCTTCTTCTATACGCTTTATAAGAAAAGATAAAAGCTGATTTTGTTTTTTTGTTAAAATAACAAACTCCATTGTTCACTGTTTGTTCTAACACAAAATAAAAATATAGCAAGTTTATTTATTTGAGATTATGTTAAATATTATTTGGAAATTTAAAAATTTTAACTATATCGCCGTCACTTTTTATTTTATCAAACGGTTCTCTTGTTATTAGACAATCTGAATAAGAAAATTTAGTTATCATAGAACTATCTTGTTTAGTAATGGGGGTTACGTAAGCGTTTCCACTTCTGTAATTAATGTTCGCTCTTACGAAATCAAATCGTTGATCGTTTTGAGATAACTCTCCATTTAAAATAGCATTTTCAAATATTGGAAATTCGTTAGTATCTCCTAACATTGACCTAATAGCGATATTAACAAAAATTAGACAGCAAACTCCTGATGAAACTGGATTTCCAGGAAGTCCTATTAAGGGTGTTTTGTTTATTTTTGAAAATAATAATGGCTTGCCTGGCCTCATGGCAATTTTCCAAAATTCAGTTTTGTTTCTACTAAAATTTTCTAATGCCTTTTGAATAAGGTCATATTTACCAACTGAAACTCCACCTGTAGTAATAATTAAATCACAATCAGTAGAACTATTTAAAATATTATAAATATCTAGCTCATTATCACTAGCAACAGGTAAAATTTTTGGAATTCCTCCAAATTCTTTTACCATTGAAGCTAGCATGAGACTATTACCATTTGGTATTTTATCTTTTTTCTGTTGTTCACCTACTCTTAAAATTTCGTTGCCAGTAGATAATATTGATACAACAGGCTTTCTTGAAACAGTCAGCCAAGTTTGACCAGTCATAGCAATAGATCCAATATGGCGTGACTTAATTATTGTTCCTTCATCAAAAAGAATTTCATTTTTTTTAAAATCTAATCCCTTTTTTCTAACGTATTGATTTTTTTTGATGTTGATTGTAGTTTCAATAAAATTTTTATTAGATGAATTGTTAATATCCTCTTGAATAATTATTGAATCACTACCTAATGGTAATTTTGCCCCAGTGAAAATCCTTACTGTTTCCAAGTTTTCTATTTTTTTTGGAAATGGATTTCCAGCAGAAGACTCTCCAATTACTTTGAGCTTCTTTGTAACTTTTTTATTTATTTTCACGTAATTATTATAATTTATGGCATATCCATCCATGGCAGATACATCATATTTTGGATTGTCTACATTACTTACGATTGGTTTTGATAAGCATCTACCTAGAGCATTTTGGAGAAAAATATCTTCAGAGCTTATTTTATTAAAACTAAGTTTTATTTTTTTTATAGCTTTGTCTAATGATAACAAATTAGACTTTTGCATTAAATTCTCCAGATTTTCCACCAGATTTATGTATAAGTTTTATGTCTGATATAACCATTTCTCTGTCAATACTTTTGCACATATCATAAATTGTAAGTGAAGCTAATGAAACTGCTGTAAAAGCTTCCATTTCCACACCAGTTTTACCAACTAAAGATGCTTCAGCTTTTATATTTATACATGAATTCTTTTCATCAGGTTCTAAATCAACATTTACATAAGATAGAGGTATAGTGTGACATAATGGAATTAACTGATCAGTTTTTTTAGCCGCCATTATACCAGCCACTTTAGCTATATTAAGAACGTCTCCCTTTTTGATCTTTATGTCTAGTATTTTTTGAAGAGTTTCTGCATGCATTGTTATTTTTCCAACAGCAATAGCAATTCTTTCAGTCTTTTCTTTTTTGTTAATATTAACCATAGATGGATTGCCATCATCATCTAAATGGGTGAGTTTGTTTTTATTCAATTTATTAATCCCAATATTTTTTTTGTTGCAAAAGTTAAGTCTGTTTCTTTCATTAAGCTCTCTCCAATCAAAAAGTTTTGTATTCCATTTTCTTTTAGTAATTTTAAATCTGAATTGTCCTTAAGACCACTTTCCGCTACAATAATTTTATCAGTGTTAATAAAACTTTTTAACTTTAATGTATTGTTTATATCAACTTCCATAGTTTTAAGATTTCTATTATTTATACCAACTAATACAGTTTCAAGTTTATTAGCCATTTCTATTTCTTCTTTTGTATGAGTTTCCACTAAAACATCCATTCCAAAATTTTTTGCTTCTTGTTCTAAAATAATTGCTTCATTTAAAGTAAGAGCTGCCATTATCAACAATATACAATCTGCTCCTAATGACCTGGACTCTTTTATTTGCCAAGGATCTATTATAAAGTCTTTTCTTAATATTGGTAAATCAACTTCTTTTTTTATAATATTTATGTATTTGTTATCTCCTTGAAAGTATTTTTCATCAGTTAAAACAGATAAGCATGAAGCATTTCCGTCTCTATAACATTTTGCTAAATGTAAAGGATCAAAATCATTTCGAATAAGTCCTTTGCTTGGAGAAGCTTTTTTAATTTCTGCAATTAGGTTAAATTTTTTTGGATCATTAAGTTTGTTAATAAAACCTCTTGGTTTTTTCTGTTTATCAATCATTGAATTTAATTCAAAATCAGTTATCTGATTTTTTCTATGAGAAAACTCTTCTTTTTTGTAATTTATAATTTCTTGTAATTTTGTAATCATTAGTGTCTTAAAACCTTAACTATTTGTTATTTTAATTAACTCTTCTAGTTTACGTAAAGCTTCTCCACTATCTAAGGAAATAATAGACTTGCCTGCGCCTTCTTCAAGAGAATTAGCGTGTCCTGTAGCGACCAAAGCTGATGCTGAATTTAGTATAACTACATTTCTAAACGTACTTTTTTTACCATTAAATAGTTCATTTATTTCTTTCGCATTTTCTTCAGGCTCACCGCCAATAATATCTGTTAATTTAGCTGAAGGAATATCTATATCTGATGGATTAATTGAAAATTCTCTAATTAATCCATTTTTTAATTCAGCGCAGTACGTTTTTCCTGTAATTGTCACTTCGTCTAATCCATCACTTCCGTGAACTATCCACGCATGAGTTGACCCAAGTGTTTTTAAAGATTCTGCAAACGGTAAAATTAATGATTTATCATATACACCCAATAATTGTTTTTTTACTAAAGCAGGATTAGACAATGGCCCAAGTAAATTAAATACAGTTCTAATTCCAATTTCCTGTCTTATTTTACCAACATATTTCATCGCAGAATGATGTTTTGGTGCCAGTAAGAAACAAATACCTACATTATCCAAGCACTTTTGTACCATATCAATTCCACAGTCAATATTTACTGATAAAGATTTTAGAACGTTAGCAGCGCCAGACTTAGAGGTGGCAGAATAATTTCCATGTTTTGCAACTGGAACTCCCGTTCCAGCTAATACAAATGATACTGCTGTAGAAATGTTCAATGTTCCTAAATTATCTCCACCAGTTCCAACTACATCTATCGTATCTTCATTTGATTTTATTTTTAAACATTTTTCTCTAAGTATTTCTGCTCCTGCTGCAATAACTGTTGGATTATGATTTTGCATTTTTATAGCAGTTAAAAATGAAGAAATTTGAGCATCAGTTGCTTCTCCAGACATTATTATCTTAAAAGCTAACTTGCTTTCTTTGAAATTTAATTTGTTTCCATCTGTAATATTTTTTAAAATATTTTTGAATTTACTATCATAATCCATAAAAAATCCATCATTTCATTAATTTGAAATTAATAAATAACATAAAAGAATGAATATAATATTTTTTATTAATTTAATCTAGAATTCTTTAATTGCATATTTCATGTGGTACCATAGTACTCATTATGTTAAGTAACTGAAAATATTAGATAATATTTAAAACTTTTTAATTGACTGTTAAAATTTAAAGAGTTAAATAACTCTTAATTATTTTTAATTATATTAAATCATATTCAAAGGAAATAAAATGGCCTTAAAAGGTACCTATTCGGCAAAGCCTAAAGATATTACAAAAGATTGGTTTGTTGTTGATGCAGATGGTTTAGTCCTAGGACGTTTAGCTGTTATTATAGCAAATAGATTGAGAGGCAAACATAAAGTGGGATTTACTCCACACATGGCTTGCGGAGACAATATTATAGTTATTAACTGTGAAAAAGTTGTCTTAACAGGAAATAAAAGAACTCAAAAAACCTATTATTGGCATACTGGGTATCCAGGTGGTATAAAGGAGAGGAAAGCTGATAAGATTTTAGATGGTAGATTTCCTGATAGAGTTATTCGTAAAGCCGTAGAAAGAATGATTGCTCGTGGTCCTCTTGGTCGTCAAGTGATGAGGCAGTTGTACATCTATGCAGGAAACGATCATCCACACGAAGCACAATCTCCTAAAGTTTTAGATGTAAAATCTATGAACAGAAAAAATAGTTAAAGGTTGAATTATGACTGAAGAAAATAAAGAAATTAATAATTTAAGTGATTTGTCGAAATTAAACGAAAGTGAAGAAAATCAAGTTGTCCAAAATGAACCAAAAATGGATACACTTGGAAGATCTTACGCTACTGGTAGAAGAAAAGAGTCTACTGCAAGAGTTTGGGTTAAAAGAGGTACTGGAAAAATTGTAATCAATGGCAAAGAAATGATTAATTATTTTGCTAGACCTGTTCTACAAATGCAATTAAATTTTGTCTTTGATATAACAGAGCGAAAAGATCAATTTGATGTTATTGCTACTGTCAAAGGTGGAGGTCTTTCAGGGCAGGCAGGGGCAGTAAGGCATGGGTTAAGCAGAGCACTTAGCCTATTTGAGCCTGATTTAAGAAAGCCACTAAAAACTGCAGGAATGCTTACAAGAGATTCTAGGGTAGTAGAACGTAAAAAATATGGAAGAGCAAAAGCAAGAAAAAGCTTCCAGTTTTCTAAAAGATAATTTTTTATCAAATTTTATTGAAGAGGTGTGCTTTGCACACCTTTTTTTTATTTAAAATATAGCATATAAGTATTTATAAAAAATAATTAGGGATTAAACTTATGAGCCTTTTGAAAATTGGAATTGCAGGTCTTGGAAATGTTGGGGAAGAGGTTGCTTATCAACTTATTAAAGGTTTCAGAGTACAAAAAAATCTTTTTGAATTTGAATTAGTAGCTGTTTCAGCCAAATCAAAAAAGAAAAAAAGAAAAGTTGATGTGAGTGGAATTAGATTTTTTGACGACCCACTTGAAATGGCTTCTTCTCAAGATATTGATGTGATCGTTGAATTAATAGGGGGTGATGAAGGTATTGCTAAAAAACTATGTTTTTCAGCATTACAAAATAATAAATCTCTAATTACAGCTAATAAAGCGTTGATAGCTAAATATGGAAAAGAACTTGCAGAATTAGCAGAAAAAAATAATTTATTTTTTTCTTTTGAAGCTTCTGTTGCAGGAGGTATTCCTATTTTAAAGCTCATAAGAGAGGGGTTAATTGTAAATGATATTACAAAATTAACAGGTATTCTAAATGGTACTGCAAACTATATTTTATCTGAGATGGAAGAAGCTGAAAAAGGCTTTGAAGAAGTTTTAACTGATGCTCAAAATAAAGGTTATGCAGAAGCAAACCCTGCTTTTGATATTGATGGAATAGACGCGGCGCACAAAACAATAATATTGTCTGCATTGGCGTATGGCAAAATGCCAAGTTTAGAAAACTTATCCATACAAGGAATTCGTGATATCACTCTTAATGATATAAAATACTGTAATGAATTAGGATTTAAGATTAAATTATTAGGAAACTCTTCAATTTCAAAAAATATTAATGGTGTTGAAGAATTGTTTTGTTCAGTTAAACCATGGTTAATAGGCAAAAACTATGGTCTTTCAAATGTTTCTGGCGTAATTAATGCGGTTCAAATTGAATCAAGTCTAGCTGGTTCTGTTATGATTACAGGCGCTGGTGCAGGCGGAGAACCTACGGCTTCGGCTGTTTTAGCAGACATAGTTGATTTTGCCAATGGAACCAAATTGTTTTCTTTTGGAAGAAAAGCATGCGATATAAAAAATAATTTTAAAACAATGCCTTATAAAGAAAAATATAAGTTTTACTTGAGATTAAATGTTGTTGATAAGTCTGGTATTCTTGCTGATTTAACAACTATCTTTAAAGATTATAACATATCAATTGAGAGTGTTATCCAAAAATCAAACAAAAAAGATAAAACAGCAGAATTAGTAATTATTACTCACAAGGCTAGTAATACAGTGTTAGATGACGCCTTGAGGTCGATAATAAAATTAGATGGTGTTATTACTAAACCTGTATGCTTAAACATTTATTCGTAAAATTTTAATAAGTTTTTTAATTTGTCCAAAACTATATTATATAATTCTAAATCTTCAGTAAATAATGCTGATTGGAATGTTATAGTTTTAGATGATTTTACTAGAAGGTTTGTAGATTATTTATCTCAAAAATATAATTTACCAAATTTTATTTCACCCTATTTAATTTTTAAAGATATTAACTTAGATGATTTTGATAATTTTTTTACTCCAAAACTAAAAAATCTTCTACCTGAACCTTTTTTATTTAAAGATCTAGAAAAGGGTGTCAAAAGACTTGCAGATGAAGTTTTAAACTTTCGTCCTATTGGAGTTTTTGGAGATTATGATGTAGATGGAGCAACTTCTGCTGCTATGATATCAAGTTATCTTGAGCAGTGCGGTTGTAAAACATTTATACATATACCAGATAGATTTTTAGAAGGCTATGGTCCAAATGAAAAAGCCTTAAAAGCTCTGCATGAAAAAGGTTCGGAATTAATTATAACTGTTGACTGTGGTATTTCGTCATTTGAACCTTTGCAGGCAATGAGTTCAGTAAATATTGATCTTATAGTTATTGATCATCATATCCCAGATATAACGTTACCTCCCGCGTACGCAATCATTAACCCCAAAAGAGTTGATACCCATAAAGGATATGAAGATTTATGTGCGGCAGGAGTAACATTTATTTTTCTTATTGGACTTAATAGGGAACTTAGAAAAAAAGGTTTTTTTAAAAATAAAAAAGAACCTGATTTGTTTCAATTTTTAGATCTTGTTGCATTAGGCACTGTTTGTGACGTTGTACCTTTAATTAAATTAAATAGGGCATTTGTAAAGCAAGGGCTGTCAATAATGAAAAAAAGAGAAAACGCTGGTATTAAGGCTCTCTCAGATATTAGCAGTTTAAATAGTGCGCCTAATACTCAAGCTTTAGGGTTTTCATTAGGTCCTAGAATTAATGCTGGTGGCAGAATTGGAAATAGTGAATTAGGTGTCCATCTCTTAAAAGAAACTGATGAAAACAAGGCTCTTGATATAGCTGGCAAATTAGATAATTTAAACAAAAAGCGAAGATTTTTAACTGCTGAATTAGAAAGTAAAATTATAGGGCAGATAGAAAAAATAATTTCAGAAAATGATAATGAGGTTCCAAGTGCTTTGGTAATTCATGGAGATGATTTTCATGAAGGAATAATTGGTATAGTTGCTGGCAGAATGAAAGAAACATACAATAGGCCCGTATGTATAATTGCTATTAATAAAAATGGTGTTGGTAAAGGGTCTGGTAGATCAATTTACGGTATACCTTTAGGTGAAATAATTTTAGAAGCTTTAAATTTAAATATAATTAATTCTGGCGGTGGTCACGACATGGCTGCTGGATTTACAATTAACCCTAATAAGATAGACGATTTTAGAAAACATATAAACGTAAAGGTAAATACCTTAATGAATTCAGAAATTCCTAAGGTTTCATACATTGCAACCTCAATAATACCAATTTCTGCTTGTAGTTTAGAATTGGCAGATTGGCTTGAAAGATTAGGGCCATGGGGGCCAGGGATGGAAGAGCCAAAATTTATTGTACCTAATGCTAAAATCACGTCTTTCAGAAGGTTTGGCTCAAATAATGAACATGCATCTTTTTATATCAGTGACGGATCATCAAAAAAATTAAAAGTAAAAAAATTTAATCTTGTTAACAATGTTTTAA
>ERZ802827.1242-NODE-1242-length-12927-cov-10.7697_pt1 | contig 12927 bp, 13 predicted proteins | sample MGYA00345652_ERZ802827 | MGnify/ENA primary metagenome ERZ802827 (study PRJEB30503, sample SAMEA104212372) | marine metagenome | biome: Westerlies Biome; feature: [SRF] surface water layer (ENVO:00010504) within the epipelagic zone...; material: water... | reverse complement strand
TACTTGTCTCACTTTTTTGATATGACGTGTCTGAATGACTTTCGGGGGAAAGCCAAAAAAAGAATGGATGGTCTGTCCCTTCACTCGGATAGCCGCTACTCCTGTGGGAGCTAGTACGGCTGTATTCTTTTGGGTAACGGATCGGAAGTAAGCTAATAAAGTAGACTTACCGCTTCCCGCTTTACCTGTAATATAGAAATGCTCTTTTGTATTTTCTAGTTGCTCAACGATAGTCTCAAATTCTTCACTGAGAACAAAGTCGTCTGGAAGGAGACTGTTGTAATTTTTTCTATAGCCCATGGATTATATCACTAGCCATTTGAAAACACTCCCTGACTGTTTGCCTTTGAATTTGAATACGGGAAAGAGTGGATTTGAATTTTAGCTGCTCCACATAAATATTTTTTTGATAACACACACCCACATAAACTAAACCCACCGGTTTGAGTTTTGTGCCTCCTCTAGGTCCGGCGACCCCTGTGGTAGAAAAGGTGATTTGACTTTTAGTTATTTTTTGCAAATTAAAACACATTTGAGCACAGACTTGACGGCTGACAGCTCCATGTTTTTTTAGGGTTAAAGGAGAGACTTTGAGGTGTTTGATTTTGGCTTCATTAGAGTAGGTAATAAATCCACTTTGATAGATTTGAGAAATACCCGACTGAGCTGTCAATTTAGCAGCAAGCAATCCCCCCGTGCAAGACTCTGCCGTGGCTATGGAAATATCATTATCAAGGAGATATTGGATTGTTTTTGATTCTATGCCCATCAGATAGATATACTTATTATATGGGCTGACAAATGACAATGAGCGTTTAGGCATCTAATTTTTGCATAAAAGAGGCATAAATATTAACAACTTATTCGATTTATCAACATTATTGATAATTATAGTATGCAATTATTGCATATTATTGATTATTCTTTAGTCTTAATTAATGGAATCTAGGAGGTACTAAATGGCAGATATGTTCACAGGGCACTATCCCTTTATAATTATGATCATTTGGTTGGCTGCTGGCATTATTGGTGCCCGCTTATAAAAAAGTTTTGGGGGCGACCCACGTCGTCACAAGTTGCCCTCAAGCCCCCACTAATTTTTTTGCTTTTTCTCTTAAGATGTATTTTTGAATTTTACCCGTTGATGTTCGAGGAATACTTTCAAAGAAGTAATATTTGGGAACTTTAAAGGATGCTAGATTGTCCTTGCACCACTGATTAGCCTGATCCTCCTTTAATTCACATTGAGGTTTTAGCTCGACAAAGGCACAGGGTACCTCCCCCCACTTCTCATCCTCAACAGCAATGACTGCTGCCGCACTCACCTGTTCATTTTTTAAAAGAGCTTCTTCTATTTCAATAGAAGAAATATTCTCCCCGCCAGAAATGATAATATCCTTGGAGCGATCCTTCAGTTGGATATAACCATCGGGATGCAGGACTGCGAGGTCTCCCGAATGAAACCATCCTCCAGCAAAGGCTTTCTCGTTAGCGGATTTATTTTTCAGATATCCCTTCATCACAATGTTTCCTTGAAACATTACCTCACCAATAGTCTTTCCATCAGCAGGAACTGTTTGCATAGTCTCTGGATCAAGAACACTGAGATGTTCTAGGGGAAGGTATCGAACACCTTGGCGTGCCTTGAGTGAAGCCTGAGCTGTCATATCAAGGGAGTCCCACTCCTGATGCCATTCATTAATTACTGCTGGTCCATAAGTCTCCGTCAGGCCGTAGAGATGGGTGACCAAAAATCCTGCCTCTTGCATTTGCTTTAAAACATTTTCAGGGGGAGGAGCCGCTGCCGTAAAAAACTGGACTTGATGTTGGGGCTTATAGTCCTTTTGATTTTCCATAGAAAGAATAACGGACATCACGATAGGAGCACCACATAAGTGGCTAATTTTATGGGTTTTAATACTCTCCCAAATAGGCTCTGCTCTAACTTGGCGAAGACAAACGTGTGTTCCGATGATCGCTGACATAGTCCAAGGAAAGCACCAACCATTACAGTGAAACATGGGAAGGGTCCAAAGGTATACGGAATGTTTGGGCATGGAAGCCACCATCGCGTTACCTTGAGCCAGAAGGTAGGCACCTCGATGATGAGAGACAACCCCCTTGGGGTCTCCGGTAGTACCTGAGGTATAACCCACAGAAATTGCATCCCACTCATTTTCAGGCATCAGCCACTGATAGTTATCCTCTCCTTTTTCAAGAAAGACTTCATAGTCAACTACCTCTAAATCTGGCGAAGATATAGATCCGTAGTCATGCTCACTATCGACAAATTCAATTAAGGAGGGTTTGCTCTCACACAATTTAAGTGCCTCAGCCACAACGCCAGATAACTCTTTATCAAAGAAAAGGATTTGAGAGTTCGCGTGGTCTAGCTGAAAGGCAATGGTTGCTGCATCGAGTCGAGTGTTAATAGCATGGATAACAGCTCCACACATTGGGATGCCGTAATGAGCCTCGAGCATGGGAGGAGTATTGAGCAGTAAAGTCGATACGGTACTTCCTCGAGTCATGCCCTTTTGAGAGAGGGCTGAGGCTAGTTTTTTAGAGCGAAGATAAAAATCGGCATAGGACCTTCGAAGGTTCCCGTGAATGATAGCGGTGAATTCTGGAAAAACGTCAGCGGCTCTTTCTAAAAAGGAGAGAGGGGTGAGAGGTTGATAATTAGCAGGGTTTTGGTCCAGGTCCTGATTGTAGGGATTTGCCATTATGATGAACTTTTATTTTTTCCAGTTAGGATTTCTTTTTTCTAAAAACGCTTCGATACCCTCTTTGGCATCTTGGTCCATCATATTCTCCACCATTACCTGAGAGGCGTATTCATAGGCCTGATCCAGGGGCATTTCAATTTGGCGGTAAAAAGCTTTCTTGCCAATCTTGAGAGTCGTGCTTGATTTAGAGCTGATTTTCTTGGCTTTTTCTAATAAATAATTCTCAAGTTCTTCTCCAGAGACACTCTTATTAATAAGACCTTTTTTCTCCGCTTCGTCTGCAGAAATCAAATCACCTGTTAAAAGCATCTCCATGGATTGTTTAGAAGAGGCATTTCGAGATAGTGCCACCATAGGAGTAGAACAAAATAATCCAATATTGACTCCAGGAGTAGCAAACCTAGAGGTAGAGCTGGCATAGACCAGATCACAGCTCAGTGCCAATTGACATCCAGCCGCTGTGGCCACACCCTCCACTTGAGCGATTACAGGCTTGGGGTGATTAACAATGGTCTGCATGAGAGCAGAGCATTTTTTTAAAATAAACTGAAAGTACTCTTTTCCCTGATCAGAATTTGAGCGAGCTGCCTTGAGCTCTTTGAGATCATGACCTGCAGAAAAAACTTTTCCCGTAGAAGATAAAATAAGGACGCGGCTTGGACCCGGACTAAGGTCATCAAAGGTGGACTGGAGCTCCTCTATCATTTTCTCTGAGAGAGTGTTTTGATGGCTAGGATCGTTCAGGGTGATTTTGACAATACCTTGACCTAGATCGAGGACTTCAACCAGCGATGAAGAATTGTCTGGGCTCATAAAACAACTTCAAACCCCACCTCATTGGAGAGGGAGTTTGCAACAAAGCAATACCGGTGGGATCGATCGTGCATCTCTTTCATCTCTTGATCGCCAATAGAAAAATCTCCCTCAAAGCCTACAACAGGATGAAGGGTAATCTTGGTGACAGCCATCTGTCCTTTAGAGTTTTTCCCCAGAACAGCATCTGCCTTATCTTCATAAGAACTCACGGGCCATTTCATTTTAGCCGCCAGTGCCAAAAAGGTCATCATATGGCAACTGCTCACAGAGGCTGCTAGAGCCTGTTCGGGATTTGTATTACTAGGGCTGCCTCCCCAGTCAGGAGCGGCGTCCGAGATAATTTTGTAATCTTGGTTAAAGATAACTTCATGAGAGTTAGGAATTTTACCAGGTGTGAGTTCACCATCACCTAAACTCCATTTGAGGTTAATTGATAATTCAGACATTCGACAAAATAATACGGAAAATAACAAAAAACCACATTAAATTATCCATATAATTAAGGTATTTAATGATGACATAATTACGCTTGCTGAAATATCTGAGAGGGAATAGAGTTTTACTTATTATATAAGTTTCTGGAGTCACTATGAGTAAACCAAATAACCTTGAATCCTTGTGGATGCCTTTTACGCCCAACAAGACTTTTAAAAAAGATCCCCGAATTATTGTGGGTGCAAAAGATATGCATTTTACCAGTGATGATAATCGTCAAATACTCGATGGCACTGCTGGGCTCTGGTGTGTGAATGCCGGTCATGGTCGAAAAAAAATTCAAGAAGCGGTCTCTGAGCAATTAGAAACACTCGACTACTCTCCACCCTTTCAATTTGGACATCCTAAACAATTTGAACTAGCAAACCGTCTAGCTGAAATCTTTCCTGAAGACATGAACCATGTCTTTTTCTCTAATTCTGGATCCGAGGCTGTGGACAGCGCTTTGAAAATTGCCCTGGCCTATCAACGAGCCAGAGGACATGCCACAAAGACGAGATTGATTGGTCGCGAGCGGGGCTATCACGGTGTGGGCTTCGGCGGTATTAGTGTTGGCGGTATGGTAAAGAATAGAATGTACTTTGGATCGATGCTAAGTGGCGTTGATCATCTTCGCCATACTCACAATCCTTCTGTAAACGCTTACTCCCACGGTCAACCTGAGCATGGAGCAGAGCTGGCTGATGATCTGGAGCGACTCGTCCAACTTCACGATGCCTCTACAGTGGCAGCCGTGATCGTAGAACCCATTGCAGGATCAACAGGAGTTCTTCCACCACCCAAGGGTTACTTAAAACGACTTCGAGATATCTGCACCAAGCACGATATTCTCTTAATCTTTGATGAGGTTATCTCAGCTTTTGGCAGACTGGGTAAGGCCACGGGTTCTGATTACTTTGGCATCACCCCGGACATTATTTGCTGCGCGAAAGGTTTAACTAATGCCACTATCCCCATGGGGGCAACGGTCGTCCAAGACTATATTTATGAGTCCATGCTCGAAAACGCTGATGCTCCTATCGAGCTCTTCCACGGCTATACGTATTCAGGCCATCCTGTGGCTTGCGCGGCTGCTTTGGCAACATTAGATATATATAAAGACGAGGGTTTATTTGATAATGCTGCGAAAATGAGCCCTGTTATTGAACAAGCGGCTCATAGCCTGAAAGGCACGAAAAATATTGCAGATATTAGAAACCTCGGTGTCATAGCTGCCATTGAACTAGAGCCCCGAGGAAATACCATAGGCGCTCGTGGATTTGAGACTATGAAAAAAGCTTGGGAAATGGGGCTGATGGTGAGAGCCAATGGAGATACCCTGGCCTTCTCTCCTCCTCTAATTGTCAATGAAAGCCAAGTCGATGAAATGTTTACAACAGTGAAACAGGCGATAGAGCAAGTAGACTAAAAACATCAATATTACAGCCATTATTTAAATCAAAGGCACCGCTGGACTGATAGAAGCCGCAAATCATAATCCATCTATAAAAGAAGACGACTCCGGGAACTATAATAATCGCATTCACACTAAATAATAAGACCGAGACCGTGACCCTCATGAATAAATGGATCTTCATGTATTGCTGGTAGAAAATTCTAATTATCAAACCTGTGGTAACGGCCGATAATAATAAGAAGGGGGCATCCAGGCGTGTAACTAAAAATTCATAATACATTTGTTAAAAATATATTACATTACAGCGGATAGAATGCAAAAATACATCTCAGAATTTCTAGGGACCTTTATTCTTTTACTCAGCATTGTGGGGTCGGGTATTGCTGGTCAGTTATATACTAGTGATGTAATGCTTATTTTATTTAGTCATGCACTAGCCATTGGCTTTACGCTAATTTTTCTTATTCGTATTTTTGCTGATTATTCTGGAGCTCATTTTAATCCCGTCGTCTCATTATTTTTTTATCTTTTAGGGGAGCTGAGTCTTAGAGATTTAGTGATATTTGTGATCATTCAAGTTTTAGCTGCAATTTTAGCTACCTTGTTTGCTAATTATCTTTTTGGCTTAGATGTTATGGATATTTCCTCAAAACTTAGAAGCGGTCCTAATATCTATGTTTCTGAAATCTTTGCTACTTTTGGTTTACTCATGGTAATTTTGTTGAGCCGAGGAGATGGAAAAAATATAGTCGCTTTTAATGTGGGTATTTATATAGCCGCCGCTCTTCTTTTTACATCCTCAAACAGTTTTGCTAATCCAGCAGTAACGATAGCTCGAATGTTTACTAATTCCTTCACAGGAATAGACCCGTCAACGGTAATTTGGTTTATTGGCTCTCAAGTTATAGGTTTTTTTATAGCTTATATTCTCTATACCCAAGTCTATAAAAAGTAATAATTATCAATGTTTTTGCGATTTTATCTAATAGAGACAATTGTATAAATTGACATGGGAATAAGTTTTTAATATCTAAAATATAAGTTTTATTTTTATTGAGGAGTAGATTTATGAGCGAAGCTAAATGTCCAGTGGCACACGGTGCACTTACAAACATGGAGAAATCAAGTTCTGATTGGTGGCCTAAAAATCTCAATCTCGACATTCTCCACCAACATGATCAAAAAACAAAACCATTCAATGGTTCCTATAATTACAGAGAAGAAGTCAAAAAATTAGACTTTAAAGCTTTAGAAGCTGACATGCATGAGCTCATGAAAGACAGTCAGGAATGGTGGCCTGCAGATTGGGGAAACTATGCTGGTTTAATGGTCCGCCTCGCTTGGCACTCAGCTGGAACTTATAGAACAGCAGACGGTCGTGGTGGTGGTGGCACAGGCGATCACCGATTTTCTCCTCTCAACTCTTGGCCCGATAATACCAACCTCGATAAAGCACGAAGATTGTTGTGGCCTATTAAAAAAAAATATGGAAATAAAATTAGCTGGGCCGATCTCATGATCCTAGCAGGAAACATTGGTTATGAGTCCACTGGATTTAAGACCTTTGGATTTTCTTATGGACGCGAAGATATATGGCATCCTAATAAAGATATTTATTGGGGACCAGAAACTGAACCACTAGCTACTAACAGACATGCTGATAAAAATGATGCCTCCTCTTTGGAGAGTCCTCTAGCAGCAAATCATATGGCCTTAATTTATGTCAACCCTGAAGGCTTCGAGGGTAACCCCGATCCTTTAAAGACCGCTCAACACATCAGAGAGACATTTGCCAGAATGGCTATGAACGATGAGGAGACAGTTGCTTTAACTGCCGGTGGTCACACCATCGGAAAAACTCATGGAAACGGCGATGGCGCTAATTTAGAAGCAGAGCCAGAAGGTGCTGCTATTAAAGAACAAGGTTTGGGTTGGATGAACAACACAACCCGAGGCATTGGAAGAGACACGGTCACTTCTGGTATTGAGGGCGCGTGGACCACAGAGCCCACTAAGTTTGATAATGGCTATTTTTATATGCTTTTTACCTATGATTGGGAGTTAAAGAAAAGTCCTGCTGGTTCATGGCAGTACGAACCCATCAATATCAAAGAGGAAGATAAGCCGGTTGATGTGGAGGATCCCTCTATTCGATACAACCCCATCATGACCGATGCCGATATGGCCATGATTAAAGATCCTATCTATCGAGAGATCTCAGAGAAGTTTTACAAAGACCATGACTACTTGTGCGATGCCTTTGCCAGAGCGTGGTTTAAACTGACCCACCGTGACATGGGACCTAATACAAGATACATCGGACATGATCTTCCTAAAGAAGATTTAATTTGGCAAGATCCCGTTAGTGCCGGATCTAACAGTTACGATGTAGAGGGACTTAAATCCAAAATTAAAAGTAGCGGTTTAAGTATTCAAGAATTAATCTCAACAGCTTGGGATAGTGCGAGAACTTATCGTGGCTCCGACCTTCGCGGCGGCGCTAATGGTGCTCGTATTAGACTAGCTCCTCAAAAAGATTGGGCGGGCAATGAGCCTGCCAGATTATCGAAAGTGCTTTCAATTCTAGAACCTCTCGCCTCTGAAGCGGGTGCGAGCATTGCCGATACAATTGTGCTTGCGGGAAATGCAGGCTTGGAGATGGCTATTGAAGCTGCTGGGTCTAAGGCCCCTGTTCCCTTTCATCCTGGAAGAGGTGATGCCACGGAAGACATGACAGACGCAGAATCATTTTCTCAACTAGAACCTATCCACGATGGTTTTCGAAACTGGTCAAAAGAAGATTACGCAGTCAGCGGTGAGGAGATGCTCTTGGATCGATCTCAGTTAATGGGACTTACAAGTGTGGAGATGACAGTTCTTATTGGTGGAATGCGAGCTCTTGGTGTGAACCATGGAGGTAGCAAAAATGGCGTATTTACTGATCAAGTTGGTGCTTTAACCAATGATTTCTTTGTGAATTTATTAGATATGAAGAATAAATGGAAACCTTCCAATGGTCACTATGAAATAATTGATCGTGCCAGCGGTAATGTCAAATGGACAGCTACTTCCGTTGATCTTGTGTTTGGCTCAAATTCCATACTTAGATCTTACGCGGAAGTCTATGCTCAAGACGATAATAAAGAGAAGTTCATTGAGGATTTTGTAGCAGCATGGACTAAGGTTATGAATTCAGACAGATTTGAATTAAATAATAATTAAAATAAGGATTCATGTTTAATTACGGGAATATCCAACTCAAAGTTTGTGGTATTACGGATATTAGATCCCTTGAGATAATACAAAGATACTCTGTGAGCAGAGTGGGCTTTGTCAGTGATAGCTTATATGGTCCTAATACTTTATCAGTTGATGAAATTATAAAGCTAAAAAATAAATCTTATGAATTAAAACTTAATCCAATTCTTCTTATTGGTAATTTAGAAATCACAGAAATCATTAAAGTGATTAACAAGATAGGCATTAAAGAAGTATGTTTAGCAAATCAATACACTTACGAGGAAATACAACAATTAATAAATAGTACAGATATTAAAATGTCTATTTCGGTTAGTTATAATAATCATGATTGTGATTTCTTTCAAAAAATTAAGAATATGATTAGTAGTTTTTATTATGATTTAAATATTTACCACGAAGATAAAATCGAAAAAAAAGAACTCTCCGAATGTATTACCCAAATAAATGAGTTAAGACAATTTTCAAAACCACTGTACCTAGGGGGAGGTATTAATATTGAAAATATTAAAGAAGCAGTTAGAACTCTCTCTCCTTTTGGAATAGATATATCAAGTGGATTGAAGAAATCGAATACTCTCGACGAAGAGAAGCTTAAAAAAATCCTCGATAGTCTTGGGTTTGACGAGATTGTTTGATAATAAAACGCTCGTTCAGATTACTTAAAAGATTTTTGTAAGTTTTTTTCGTGTTTAAGTCAATAAATTGGGGGTTTAAATCAAGAATAGGTTTTAGCACAAAATCTCTTAAATGAGCTGAAGTATGGGGAAGTGTAATGAGATGATTTTTAATATTTAAATTTTCAAATTGTATTAGATCTAAATCAATTCTACGGGGACCATTTTCAATAAATTTATTTTTCTTAATTTTTTTTTCAATAAATTGCATTTTACTAAATAGTTCATTGAAGAATAAATTTGTATGAAACAAGATTGCAGCATTGTGGAAATACTTTTGATTAGTTGGGCCAAAAGGCTTTGTGAAATAAACTTTGCTGATTTTGTCAACATATCCAATTTTATTTAATAAATTTAAAGCCTGATTAAAGTTATTCTTCCAATTACCAATATTTGAACCTATCGCAATATAAGATTTATATTGAAATGCTGACTTTTTGAGCATTATACTTTTTTGCAATTACTATTTTATTAATCTCTAATAGCTGTATATCTATCGGGAATTTTTTAAGAATTACTTTTTGAAGTTCTGTAATTAGTTTTTCGAGTGTTTTATATTTTGAGGAAGAGACAAAGTCAGTAATCTCACTTTTTAAGTCTGCGTAACTTGTCACATTATCAATATTGTCTAGATCTTGGTTTTCATCGAGATTTATTTGACACTTAAGTGTTATTAATAATTCTTGCGGCTTTAATCTTTCCTCATCATAGACACCGATGATGCAGTGCACACTCATATCTTTTATTTCTATTAGAAACTTCACTTATTTAATACCTTTAATACTTTTATCATTTGATTGGTCTCTTGGACATCATGAATTCTAAAGGAATTAACTCCTTGGGATAAGGCATGAGCGACTGAAGCCAGGGAGCCCCCTAATCTCTCATCTGTACTAGACGGGTCAATAAAATTAATCCAGCTTTTTCTTGAGGAGCCCAATAAAATTTGAATAGGAAGGTCGCTATATTTTTTTAAGGACCTCATTAACTGTAGATTTTGATTGAGAGTTTTACCAAAACCTATACCTGGATCAAACCACACTTTCTTGGTATCTATGCTTAAATTAGCTAATATTTTCAGTCTTTTTTTAATAAAATTATCAAATTCCTTAGTCATATTTTTACTAGGTTTGAGGTTTTTTTGCATGTCTTTAGGGGTTCCTATTTTATGCATAAGAAAAAGACCTGATTTATACTTTTTGGTAAGATGGAAGAGTTCATCAGATCCACCATTGATATCGTTTATAATATGTACTCCTTTTTTTAAGGCATATTCTTGTGTTTCTATCTTATAAGAGTCGAGTGAAACTAAATATTTGTCATAGTTTAAATAAGGTAAAATTTTTGAAAGTCTTTTAATTTCCTCTTGGTATGTAATTGGGGTGCTATTTGGTTTGGAGCTCTCAGCGCCGATATCAATGATTTGGGCTCCATTATTTGTCATAGAATTAATATATTTCATGGCGGATGAGCGAGTAAAGGTTTTACCTCCATCACTAAATGAATCAGGTGTGAAATTACAAATACCTACCAATAAGGGATTTTTAATTTGAAAAGAATGTTTATTAAATTTCATAATAATTTTTATTTACCATATTCTTATAACCTTTTTTTAATTTGATAAACATTTTTGATGACTTTCTTTTCCACGCTATATCAGGAATGGAATTTAAAGAAATAATACCCCTGCCTGATCCGATGGATATAATTTCTGAATATTCGTTTAAATTTTCGAGAAGTATTTTCTTTTTATGAAATTTGAATTTTATTTCATCCTGAAGTAATTTAAGCGTATTGCCATAGTAATACCCCTCTTGTGGGATAAACAGTGTATCTGATTTTACAAATATTAAATTTGTAACTGCCCCTTCAGTAATTTCATTATCTCTTGATAAGATTATTTCATTCTGGGAATAATCAATTTCACCCATAAATTTTAATAATTTTTTGTAGTATAAATTTTTATGGATAAAATCTTTTCTTTTATAATTTTTGATGAAACCAATTACACTGTCTTGTGTTTTTATTCTTTTTCTCAAGGAAACAGAAAGTGTTTTTCCATTACATGCAATTCTGAGTAAGTGATTATAAGTTTTGATCTTTTTAATTTCATCTCCAACTAATTTTTGAATTAATTTGGGAGTAATGGTGATCCCAAATTTATAGTCTTTGCATGATTTATTGAAGGTTTGAAGGTATCTTTGAAGCCCAATAAAATGGGGTTTTTTTCCAATTATCGGAATAGAAGTAAATACTCCTCTTTGACCCCAGAGTGGCTTAAATAAGCTTAATAAACTTAAGTTATTTTTTAAATTGTATGATTTTGCTAATAAATTGTTTGCCATTAGGTGTCAAAAATGAGTCCGGGTGAAATTGCAATCCACAAATATCGTTGGTGTGGCTTTCCAAGCACATTGCAACATTTGTCTCTTCACATCTCATTGTAATATGCATTGAGGAGGAATCAAATGGCTCTTTTAGTTTTAAGGAGTGGTATCTACCTACTTGATACATATGATTATTAGGGAATCTCAAACTTTTATTATTAGTTCGAATATAGGTTTGATAACCATGAAAAATTTTTTCTTGTTTGGATATAATTCCACCTTCTCCATTTGCAATTAATTGAAAACCAAGGCAGATACCAATAATTTTTTTTTTAGTTTTAAATTTCTCGTATATTTCTAGAGATATTGGGTAGTCAAGGGGCTTACCAGGACCAGGAGAAAAAATAATGATATCAGATTTTTTTACTGTGCTTTCTTTAACGTCATAATAATTTTTTACATCAAGTTTACCAAAGCTAGATAATAAATGTGCTAGGTTGTATGTAAAAGAGTCTTCATGATCTATTAATAATAATTTCATTTTAGTAGATCTAATAAGGATTTAGCTTTAAGAAAGTTTTCATGATACTCATTTTTGGCAGTACTATCTAAGATCACCCCGCTAGCAACAAAAACTTCATTATTATTGTTAAAATTTAAGATTGACCTAATAATGATATTAAAACTCATATCTTTTATGGATCGAAAATATCCAAACGATCCAGTGTAAATCCGCCTTGGTTCTTTTTCCTCTTTATTAAGAAGTTTTAGGGTATTAATTTTAGGACATCCTATAACTGAACCACCCGGCATCATAGCTTTAACAATTTGAGATAGCTTCACCTTCTCATGCAGTGTGCCTGAAATATCAGATACATTATGATAAATATACTGGTACTTTTGAACAAATTTAAGCTTTTGAATTTTTACTGAACTGGGTTTAGTTATACGGCTCAAATCATTTCTCTCTAAATCTACAATCATATTGTGTTCTTTATCTTCTTTTTGATTATTCTCAAAAAATTGGCGTGCCTGTTTTGTGGATTTAATTTTTTTTCTACTAACTGTTCCTGCTATGGGAGATGTGACTATTTTATTGCCTTTCACTTTAAATAAATTTTCTGGGGAACAGCTAATGACATTAAACTCTTTAGTTCTTATACAAAAAGACTCGGGGCTTAAATTTTTTTTCATTAATTGAAAAAACAATTTAGCAATATCTAAATCCT
>ERZ802827.1228-NODE-1228-length-12991-cov-8.16195_pt1 | contig 12991 bp, 11 predicted proteins | sample MGYA00345652_ERZ802827 | MGnify/ENA primary metagenome ERZ802827 (study PRJEB30503, sample SAMEA104212372) | marine metagenome | biome: Westerlies Biome; feature: [SRF] surface water layer (ENVO:00010504) within the epipelagic zone...; material: water... | reverse complement strand
GTGGCTTAAGGTCAATGCCTTAGGCTCTCCGACGCGAGGGCAAAAAACGACCCATTGTGGATGCCTGGTAACAGCGCTTACTCAACGATTTCGAAGGTAACCCCGGCATTCGCGGGTAAGCGCGTGAGTAAGGCATCACCCATGGCGCTGGCAGGTGTCCAAAAGCCGCCTTCCACAGGAAGATTATCGTGGGCGAGGGCCAGCGCGCTCTCGGCGATCATTTTGGCGGTAGAACCGTATCCGGGGTCGCGGTCGCCCTTTACGCTGGCAATCAGATTCTTGGATGCGTCGCTAGGATGGATGGCGCGCAACTCAACTTCAAAAAAGCCATTTTCCTGCTGCTCAGCGGTCGGTCCTTCGCCAGGCTTGGGCAGTATTTTTTGTAGGCCGCGCCGAGTTATGGGCAAGCTGGCGAGTCCGGCAAAAAGGCCCGAACCCACGCCAATGCCAGTAGCGCCTAAGAAGCCCTTAGGGCCGGAGCCGGTCAGGCTTCCTTCATCGTAACGAAAATCTTCGCCATAGGCGCTGTTAAGTAGCTCATTGGAGCGTCGCACAACTCGGGTATTGATTGCTGCCATCATGAAGGGGCCAACCCAGGCATTAAAATCCTCGTCAAAGTAAGGGCTGAAACGATCTGGGCCATCGGCGCCATGCAGGGTGTCGTTGAGTAAGTAGGGGTTAGCCAATTTTTTCAGCAGGCTTGGGTCTTTTTGTCCAGCTTCCATCATAGCCATCATGCTGTCGATGGTGCCGCCGCTGAAGCCACCTTTGAAGGCCTTGGTACGATATTTAATGTGGCGCGCAGGCATGCCGTGCCGTGCTTGCATTTCTTTTTGTAGGAAATACACGCCAATGTCTGAGGGGATGCTGTCAAAGCCGCAGGTGTGTACGATCCGCGCGCCGCTGTCTTGAGCGGTCTGTTGGTGCGCGGTAATCATTTCTCGCATCCACAGCGATTCACCCGTTAGGTCGCAATAATGGGTCCCGTGTTTGGCGCAAGCCGCCACCAATTCTGAACCGTATCGAGCATAGGGACCTACGGTAGTAAGGATCACCCTGGTTTGCTGCACTAACTTTTCCAGCGCTTCAACGTCGTGACTGTCTGCGGTTAATACGGGGATGTCTCGCTGGCCCACTACCGTCTCTAGCTTCGCAGGATTACGACCGGCGATGGCCCAGCGCACGTTACCGCTGCCGTATTCACGATGCATGTAGTCCACAACAATCCGACCAGTAAAGCCGCTAGCGCCCCAAACAATAATGTCATAAGGCCGTTCGGTGGTTTCTGTATTTGGCATGGGTTCAGCTCTCGTTTGTTCTAAGACGTTTTGGCGTGGTTATAGCAAAAAAATGGCGGAGCCCATGGCCCCGCCAACAATGTGCCCCGCTGACTGATGCCGCTCCGCGGGTAAGTATCCCAAGCAGGACACTATAGTTCACAAACTTAGGTCAACCTGCGCCGGCAACACCTGCCGCGCGCTGACGCTCACGCATTTGTAGTAGTCGGTGCATCTCTTTGATGCTCAACCCGCCATCGCCATCTGCGTCCGCGCGTTTAAAGCTGCTGGCTAGGCGTTTTTTCCAACGATCTGGTAGCTCCGCCATAGTCAGTTTGCCGTCGAAATTTTTATCCATGAAACCAAAGCTCTGTGTCGTATCCGCCAACATTTTGTCGTGCAATGGCGCTTCTGTGGTCTCGTTTACATAGGTATAGCTGAACGCTCCGTAAAGCATTTCGTCCCAGCTCTGTTGTCCCCACGGTACATTTCTGTTGGGGTCCGGGTTGCCCGGATTGTTAGCAGAGTTGTCGTACCAAGTGGTGTGCACCAGTCGTGCCCCCGGCTCAACACGTTTGGGTTCTACGAACTCATAGGTGCGCTGCCAGTTAAAGTCATAGTTCGGCACAGACAAAATAGCTTCCGTGCGCCCGTCGGCGTGAACGATCTCGAATTTGGAAGCCACGCCGCGGTAGTGCGAATGAGGCACGAGGTCGTGGATTTCTGCGGGCTTATCAAACTCGAAATAGGCGACCTCTTTATGTCGAGCTTCATTGGCCGGGATATAAATCTCTGGATTCAATACCACCTCTTGGCGGTAGAAGTTATCGGGGCGCTCTTTGTGAAAATATAAACCGATCTTGGAACGGTCCACGGTTTCACGTCCAACAGGGGTGTAATGTAACTGGAAGGTAAATTCGCCACCGGGGGCAATGTATACGCCAGTGTCCTCAGGGAAGACATTTGACTCATTACCGGGTGCGTAGCCAATTAGATAATTATCAAAGACCCCGCTGTCGCGTTTTTGCTTGGAGGTATCCGCATCGATAGACCCCGCCAAAATATGATGCACCACCTCGCGGTCGCCCGGCAGAACGGTCGCTGCACGAACCCAGACACCCACATCTAATGGGTTTTGTAAGCGCGGGTATTTGTATTCGACTACGCCGCTCGCGGGAATTGTATATTTGGGCATGTCTAAAACCAGATCAGGCTCTCCTAACGGCCAGTCCACCTGGGCGATTTTCGACTCGGCCAGGGGGTCTGGCCCTTTGCCGCGTGGCGCGCCGGCCTCAATCCAATGCACTAGGGTCTGCGTTTCTTCGACGCTCAGGGACTTGTCGTCTTTGAAGACGCCTATGTGTGGGTCGGCGTGCCAAGGAGGCATGCGTTTGGTGCGCACTACTTCGCGGATCATAGGTGCGAAACCGCGTACCATGGTGTAGTCATTCATTGCCCAAGGGCCTAAACCACCCTCGGTATGACAAACTACGCATTTTTCTTGCAACATAGGCGCGATGGTTTCGCTGTAGCTGATTTGTTCGTGAGATTGGTTTTTTTGTGCGAAGTTGATCAAGCAACCAATGGCATCGCGCTTGGCGATTTCAACTGGTTCTCCCGCAAGGACCGCTTTGATCGCGTCCGCAGCATAGTGTTCAGATGCCTCGTTCTTCTGACGCTCATAAACTTGGCGGTCGTTGATTGGGCCGCGGTAGACGATTTCCCAACTCTTCGGATCGATGACCAGGATCTCACCCGTGCGAATCAGGTCCAGTGATTCGCCGATCAACTGCGTTTCGTCGTGGAGGATCGGCACGGCAATAGCATACTTTTCGGCCTCCGCAGCGATGGTTTCTCGACGGTCCTGCAGGTTTGAATTGAGCATGAAAAATGTCGTGCCGTTTGCTGCAAATTCCTCGCGCAGGGCGTTGTAGTCGGTAAGCGCGTTGCGCACGATCGGACAGCCGTTGCCCTGAACCATGATCACAATCGCGGGCGAGTTGTTGTAGTAATAGAGATCGTGGGCGTCGCCCTTGTGATCGAGCAGAACGAAGTTGTCTACGCGCATGGCAAAACTCGACGCGGCGCTAAGGGCGAGAGCGAAAAACAGGACCGCGACTGAACCTCTTTGAGTAAGCGAACTGAGCATGGAAACCTCCTACCAAAAACCTAATCCGCAAACGTATACCCGAGGGTGCGTGGATTCAAGCTAAAGAGATTGGTTTTGACTTGTTCAGTAACACTCTTGTGGCAGCTGGATTGACAGTTGCTGACTTCTGATGAGCCCCCTGCAGGCTAATGCAGAGTCATAATTCATTGATAAAGCGGAATATAGTTTGATAGGCATCTTGATACTGGGCATTGGTGAAGCCGCTGTGATTGCCGCCCTTTACCGTAACCAAGCGGTTGACGGTGCTCAGGCTTTCATGCAACGCAGTTGCTTGCTCATATGGAACCACTGAATCCAGATCACCATGAATGGTAATAACTGGTGGCGTGTTTTCAGACACCAAAAATAAAGGCGAGTACTTAGACGAAATTTCGGAGACCTTATCTGCGTTCCCAATCCACGCCGCAGCATAGTTGCCGTTGGGCAGCGTCTCGCTGAGAAACTCCTGCACCGCCTCGATGTCGGTAATACCAAACCAGTTAACCACAGCCATGGGTGGAGACGCGGTTCGACATGGATGTTCGCCGCGGGTATTGAGCATGCCGACTAACAAGGCCAGGTGCCCACCGGCGCTGGCGCCTGAAACTACAATTTGGTCAGTTGGCATGCCCGTCGCTTCGCCAATTTCGATAACGCGTTGATAGGCGCACAGCACATCGTCGACCGCTTCGGGAGCTGAGGCCGGTCCCTGTCGATAGTTTACGTTAACGACGTTCCAGCCGCGCTCTAAATAAGGGATCAATTGGGGAATTTCGGCAGCTTTGTCGCCTGCGATCCAACCGCCGCCGTGGATCCATATCAAAGTCGGCCTTGGGTCGCTGTCCATGGCAAAGTAGTCCGGTTCACCGGTACGTTGGCCATGGAGGTAGAGATCGAAAACTTGGGCCGGATCTTCACCATAGGCGACGTTTACTTGCACCCCGATTTGGTGCGCCCAGAAGTCGTCTGCCGCTTGTGCGGTATTAGCCGCAGCCAGTGCGAGCATTGCCGCTGACAGTAAGATTGCAAGCATGCGTCTGCTTAAGGATTGCCAAGTCTTCATGACGGAGTCTCCTCGGTAATGGATTTCCACAATAGGGTGCCTCCCACCACTGCGGCGGGGAGAACCAAAAAATTTACAAACGGTATCGCCAGAGTAAAGCTTACGCAGGCGCCGAAGCCCAGTGCGCGGAAGCGCGCCTGTGATAACCGCTGCAACGTAAATCTAAAAGTTTGATGCTGACTTTCACTGCCGTAGTCCGCGAATTGTACTGCCATTAACCAAGCGCCAAAGCCAAACCACAGCAAAGGCATAAAGACGTTAAGTCCTGGAACTAGGCTGAAAATAAGTAGTCCGAGGAACCTTGGTAGGTGGTAGCGCAATTTTTGCAGCTCACGCCCGAAGCTGGAGCGAACGCTTGTCAGCAGATTCGTTGCTGGTGTGGGAGCTGCGGCATGTGACAACGCCCAAGTCGCCTCTGCTAATTGCCCAAGGAAGGGCGCGGAGATCAACGTGACAAGCAGGCTGCTCAGCCAAAATCCCGCCAGCCCGAGAGTGATATAGACGAGGATCAGTAGCGCTGTGTGTAACCAACTTAGCCAAGTGGGCAGGTTGTGTTGCAGCCAAGCACTGGCTTCACCAGCAAGGGGTAGAACCATGAAGATTAAGGTTAAGCTGAAGGCCAGAACGCCGATCACGGCGGGCACAATGATGTAGCGCCTTAATTCGGGCGAAAGCGCTAATTGCAATCCTGACAGGAACAATTGGCCGCCATGCAACAGTGGCATGCATGCAACTCCGTGGTCTGTAATAAGCTAAGTGTGCGCGGCGAGAGTTAATCAGTCTAGCGGCGGTTGTGCATGCGCGTCGCTGGTCTATCATCAGCGATTGAGAAAACACGTTGGCCGAATTGCAGGGGCGGTTTGCCGAGCGGCCGCGAACCATTTATCAAGGTTGAAAAGGGGGGATAGGGTGTCACAGATACAAAATCAAGAGGTTCAGGGCATTGCCGCAGACAACGTGACCCAATGGATGAGGGAGCGCATAGATGAACTGGCCGCGCCTCTGAGCTTCGAATTGATTGCTGGTGGGCACTCGAATCTTACTTACTCTGTGGCAGACAAACAGAATCGTCTCTTTGTGTTGCGGCGCCCGCCCCTAGGTCACGTTTTAGAGAGTGCTCACGATATGGGTCGAGAGCACAAAATTATCACCGCGCTGGCGGGGTCTCGGGTGCCGGTCGCGTCGACGATCGGTCTATGCACGGACGTGAGCATTAACGACGCGCCTTTTTACGTAATGGACTATGTGCCGGGGCCGGTTCTTCATGATGCTGAAGCGGCCGCAGCGGTTCCGGCTGCTGAGCGATCGAGTCTTGGCGACCACGTCATCGAGATATTGGCGGCGCTCCATCAAATTGATCCAGATTCGGTTGGACTTGGGGATCTGGGGCGTAAAGAGGCTTATCTGCAACGGCAGCTGAAACGCTGGAGTAAGCAGTGGGAGGCCACTGAAACTCATAAGGTACCTGCTATGGATGAGAGTACCCGATTATTAGCGGAACGAATGCCAGAACAAATTGGCGCAAGTATCGTTCATGGTGATTATCGATTGGGAAATATGATCGTGGGTGGTGGTCGGGTTAAGGCGGTACTGGACTGGGAGCTTTGTACCCTCGGGGATCCGCTTGCCGATGTCGGCTACTTGCTGAATTCTTGGGTTGCCCCAGGCGAAGGTCAAGAAGACGTCGCGCCAACCGCAGCGGGAGGATTTTGCAGTCGTGATGACATGTCCGCACTTTATGCGGATAAGACAGGCCGCGATTTAAGTGCCATCAATTATTACCGAGCCTTTTCGCACTGGCGTTTGGCAGCAATTGGCCAAGGGGTCTATAAGCGCTATTTGGTGGGTGCCATGGGGGAAAATCGCGATGTTGATCTAGACGCGCAAAAACAGGGTGTAACCCTGAGAGCCGAGGCGGCCTTAGAATTTCTACTGATGTAGCGCAAGGAATAAAAAAGGCGCGCCAGACTTTTGAGGTTCTGGAGACAACTCGTCTTCTTGGGGGAAGGACACTGTAAGGAAGGACTCTACTGAGTTGTACACACGCCTAAACTGGAATCTGTGCGTAATGTACAGTACAAAAAAAATTAGTCAACCAAAAATTTTAAGATTGTACAGATTGTGTACAGATGGGTAGCGGTGGATTAGGCCATTAAGTCCGTGGCGTCAGTGCTGTGGGCGATCTACTTTGATTTGCGGATATTTGGCGTCGCGGTTTTGCGATGGATTTGCGCCGCGAATTCGGTGTTGCTGCTGTTGTTGCATCAGCGTGGCCAACGCAGATTCAGCAACGGCGCGGCTCTGCCCGATCTCGCCTGCCGCCTCGCGTAAGGATTGCGCGTAGGTGCTTGAGCCGCCAGACAATGCCTCATCGCCGCAGACGTTGAGAAAGCTACTCAGCGCGTTAAGTTGGTGAATCTGCTCTACAACCTGTTGGGCGGCTTTATGAGTGCCGTCGTCTGCGACCGCCATAGCGATCAGTTCCTCATCGCTGAATAAGCGCGGAGCACTGGCACCATGCAAATTCGGCACGCCAAAAAGGCTCAAGCACTGTTGTTCTATATCGCGCCAAGGGATTGGCCACCGTTGCGCATTCAGATTTGCCTCCGTGCACTGCTGAACCTGATCAGCGGAGGCAAATTGATAGATTGGCAAGACCCCGGCGTTGGGCCGGCGCTCGCGCACCTGAGCTATGAGTTGGGGCATCAGTACTGGCAATTGCAGCGCAATAACGTCTACCTGAGGGAGATTGGGGTCGCTCAAGAAACCTTCCACATTGGCCCAGCGGCCAGTCACATTCAGAGTTTCCGACACCTGGGACAGCTGCTCTAATTGCAGCACACCGGCACCAATGAGTGCCAAATTGGCTGGTCGGCCCAGACGCGGTGTGGCGTCGCCCTTGGGCTCGCTCTGGCTCAGTCGCTCGTTCAGTTGTGCAGTGCTGAGCTGAATAACGCCTGAGATCGATTGACCTCGATCGATCAGCTGCTTGATTTTATTTAATTTTTTGACCTGTTCGTGGCTATATAGGCGGATTTTTCCGTTCCTTTCCGCAGGGGCAAAGCCATAACGACGTTCCCACGCGCGCAGGCGCTCGGCTGCGATGCCAGTTAAAGCGGTGACGCTGCCGATCTGGTACAGATCTTGTGCTGGAAAGTCTGTCATGGTCAAAAACTATACAAGGGGCGAAGGATATTACTGAAAAATATCGTTTTGTACAGGTCTGGCCAACGGTATTTGAGTAGGTCTGGCCGTCGAGCTAGGTCTATTCTGCAAGTATTTTTGTCTCTAGCGTTCGATTCGAGACGACTGTGGCATTTTATCAGGCCGTAGACGGAGCTGACGCCGATTTTACTGCGAGGTGTTCGAGCGTAGGTCGCAGATCGGGTGGGAATGCGGCGTTGTCCGCGTCGAGCGAGTGAGCCTTATCTGTGTCGGGTTGTCTAGGGCGTCGACATGAGCAGATCAGGCCACTGCTGTGGTTAAACTTAGCGCAGGTTTGGCGAGTAGGTCTTTGAAATAGTCACTCTGGTTAATTGTTATCTGACGTAACTTTGGTCAACAATAGTACGTTACTTTTTATAAGACTGAGGATCCGTCTAATGCTGAATAATTTAGGTTTGTTTCTAACCAAGCGCGCGCACTTATCGCCAGACGTAGAGGCCTATGTCGAGAGCGACAGCAGTTATCGCCTGACCTATACGCAGCTCAATGACCGCTGTAGTCAGCTTGCCAATGCATTTGTCGCGTCGGGTATCGAAAAGGGTGAGCGGGTCGGCCTTTTGTTAATGAATTCCAGTGAATTTATGGAGTCCTATTACGCGTTGGCAAAAATCGGTGCCGTGGTGGTGCCTTTAAATTGGCGTTTAGTCGCCGACGAACTTGAGTTCATTCTCAAGGACAGCGGCACCAAGCGCCTGATCTTTGATAATGATTTCGTGGAAATGGTTGCCGACTTGCACAGTCGTGGCGATAAAACAGACGTGGTTCAGTGGTTGCAGGTCGCTCAGCCCGATGAGATTGCGCACTTTGCAATTGACTATCGCGGGTTTCGCGATGCGCAGCCAGCGACGGAGCCTGAAATTACCGCGGCCGACAACGACATGCTGTACATCATGTATACCTCGGGCACCACAGGCTTACCAAAGGGCGTCGTGCATACGCACCATACATCGATCTGGGGACTGCTGAGCATCGCAGCGACGGCCGAATATCACCCGCCAGAGCGATATTTAGCCTGTTTGCCCATGTTCCACGTTGGCGCGCTGACTCCTTTGGCAGTCAATGTCTACAAAGGCGCTACGTCAATTGTAATGCGTAGTTTTGACCCTGTGGCAGCGTGGCAAATCATTGAGCGCGAGAAAGTCACCAGTGCGTTGTGTGTTCCTGCGATGTTGAACTTTATGTTGCAGGTGCCAAATTTTGAAAAATTCGATCGCTCGACCCTGCGTTGGATGATGACTGGAGCCGCGCCTGTGCCACCAGCGCTAACCAAGCAATACAGCGACATGGGCGTTGAGCTGTTGCAGGTTTATGGTCTGACGGAAACCTGTGGCCCGGCCTGTTTGATGGACGCCAAGGGGGCCTTAATTAAGCCCGAATCGACTGGCAAAGCGTTTTTCCATACCGAGGTCAAAATAGTCGACGGCGCGGGCGCGACGTGTGCGGCGGGCGAAGCTGGCGAGGTGTTGGTGCGCGGTGAACACATTATGACCGAGTACTGGAACCGGCCCGAGGCGACTGCGGAAACCATTGTTGATGGTTGGTTACATACGGGTGATGTGGCCACTATGGATGAACAAGGATTCGTAGTCATTCAGGACCGCATTAAAGACATGATCATTTCTGGCGGCGAAAATGTTTACCCCGCAGAAATCGAAGGCGTGCTTGGCGCGCATCCGGACATTTCGGAAGCGGCGGTTATTGGCCAAGAGAGCGCGCGTTGGGGCGAATCGCCGCTGGCGATCGTGGTCAGGGCTAATGAGTCGCTTACCGAAAGTGACGTCTTGGACTACTGCAATGGCAAGTTGGCGCGCTTTAAACAGCCGCAAGCGGTGGTGTTTGTTGAGCAAATTCCACGTAACCCCAGTGGCAAAATTTTGAAGCGCGTCCTGCGCGAGCAGTTTCCGGATGCAGCGCCTACTTAAACGGGTTGAGTGCTGCAAGGGGAGGCGAACATGGAATTAACTGAATTAGAGCAGCGGTTGGTACCGTTCTGTCAGGCTCGTTACAGCGGTGCGGTAAACATTACCGACGTTATTACCATGCCCGGTCATGCCGGGTTTGCTTATGGGTTTAAAGTTGCTCACGCGCAAGGCGAGGACGCGTGGTTTATTCGTTTGCCGCCGCCGAATGTCAATTGGGTGGGTACCGCGGATGTGTTGCGTCAGGTCGCGGTGCTTAACGCGCTGGATGCAACCGATGTGCCCCATTGTTCAGTGCGGTGGTCTGGCGATGACCTTGAGTGGTTTGGCCGCCCTTACTTTGTGGTGCCGTGGTTGCAGGGCGATGTCCTCAGGCTTGGGCCAGAAGATTGGGGCGCTACTTTGACTGACGAACAACTGTTGGCGTTTGGCCGTCAAGCAATGACAGCGCTGGCTAAGGTGCATCGTGTGGATATCGGTCAGGTAAGTTATCTGGGCGATCCGGTGCCGTTTGCTGATGACGTGGTGCGCTGGGATAAATTTTACGCAAAAGCCGCCGAGCCCCAGCGACTGGCCGCAGTGCCGGAGGTACGGCAGCGGTTGTTGGACACTATTCCAGAGGACGCGCCGATAGGTATATTTCACGGCGATTTTCAAACGGCAAATCTTTTTGCTACTCCGGATGCCCGGCTTGGCGCCGTCATTGACTGGGAACTCACGGGCATCGGTGCAACGCTGAACGATTTGGGTTGGATCTGTACGTTTAGTGATCCCATGGCTTGGGACCGCACCCAGCCGAGGCCACATTTCTTAAACCCAGATATTCTGGTCGACTTATACGCTGAGGCTTACGACGGGGAACTGCCGAATATAAACTGGTATAGAGCTTTGGCGGCCTACAAGTTTGCAATCATTAGCGGACTTAATTTAAGTCTGCATCGGCGCGGCAAGCGGGTGGATGACACTTGGGAGACTACAGCGCTGTCCATGCAGCCATTGATAGAACGCGCCTTAGATCTACTAAATTAAGGCCTCTCTCAGGCGGCCAAGCGCGAATGTCTTGCCTGTATCAGCCTGCGGTTAGGTCAAATCAAAATTGCTCGCCTTCTGCGGATCGTTCGAGCATGGCCATCATATCCATGGTGGCCACCCCTCGGCGGGCAAGAATTTGCTTGGTGCGTGAACTGACAAAATCGTCCCATGCGGGGTGGGGCAGCATGTAGAACTGCTTGTTCGCCATAGCCGTGAAAACGTAATCAGCGATTTCTGCTGGACTTTTCCCGTTCGCCAACATCGCTTTGACCTGCTGGTACTCAGGGTCTTCTGTATCCGCTTGGGTTTGCTCGGCGCCTGGGCGGTTGCGCTCGGCGTTAAAGATCTGGGTGTCGACAAAGCCAGGGCATAGCACGCCGGCATGTATGTTGGCTCCGCGTTGCTCTAGATCGGACTGCATGCCCTCTGTTAGCGCAAGCACGCCATGTTTGCTGACCCCATAAGAGCCGCCCAGAGGCGTTACCGCGGCCAAGGACGCGGTGTTTATCATATAACTCTCCTCGCCGTGCTCTAGCATGTGCGGGATAAACGTTTGCATGCCGTAGAGCACGCCGTAAAAGTTCACGCCCATCACCCAATGCCAGTCTTCATCGGGTGCTTCCCAGACGGCCTTGCCTGCACTATTGCCCGCAGCGACGCCGGCATTATTAAACACTAGGTGAACATTGCCATAGGTGTTAGTTGCCTCTTCGAGCAGATTATTAACCGAAGTTTTTACCATGGTATCGGTCATAACCCCGAGCACATTGGCCTGACGCTGGGCAACTTTTTCTACCGCCTGATCCAACGCGTCCTGTTGAATATCACCGAGCACAACGTTCATACCCAATTCTGCACAATGCTCTGCCAAGCCGAGTCCGATACCGCTAGCACCGCCAGTAATGACAGCAGTTTTGCCACTAAAATCTTGCATATGAGACTCCCAATTTTTGCATTAGTTTAGGCCAGCGATAGCCGCCTCGCTAGCTTAGTGCATGACTGGGAAGAATATTTTGGGGTAATCTTTGGGCTTTGAAAAAGGGGGATATTATGCAACGCATGCAACTTGAGTTTGTGGATCGGGTCGCGGTACTAAAATTTGATCATCCAGAGGTGATGAATGCTGTGGGCGGGCAAATGCTGCGCGACTTCGGTGCCGCCATCGCAGAAATAAAAGCGCGCGGGACGGATGTTAGGTGCTTATTGCTGACCGGTAATGGCCGTGCGTTTTGTGCTGGTGCTAATTTACAGGACGACGACAAGAATAAAGGCTCGAACGAGGCAGGTGCCTCGTTACGCCACGGCTATCACCCGTTGATGTTCGAACTTCGCGGTCTAGAGATGCCTATGGTCACCGCAGTCAACGGCGTAGCGGCTGGCGTGGGTATGAGCTTTGCCATGATGGGCGATATCGTCTGCGCGTCGCAGGAAGCCTACTTCCTGCAAGCGTTTGCGCGCATCGGTCTGATACCGGATGGTGGAGCCACCTACTTATTACCGCGTTTAGTGGGCTGGGGCCGAGCGATGGAGTTGTCGTTGTTGGCTGAACGTTTGCCTGCCGCTACGGCTCAGGAGTGGGGCTTGGTTAATCGTGTTTTCGCCGATACTGAGGCTTTAGCTGCTGGCTCTATGGAACTTGCGCAACGCTTGGCTAATGGTCCGCGGTCGCTGGCGCTGATTCGCAAAGCCTACTGGCATAGCTGGGGCAATAGTTACGAGCAGCAGCTTGAACTGGAGGCTCAATTACAGAATGAAGCCGGGCGCAGTAGTGATTTCCGTGAGGGTGTAAGCGCGTTTTTGCAAAAACGCGATGCCGCTTTTAAAGGCGAATAGGCCGAAGCATCACTAGAAAACGGGTTAAAGACTCTGAGTCTAGCGGCACGGTCGCCCCAGTTACGGGCGGCGTTTGAGGGGTTGGTAAAAGTATTTCTATGTCACTAGCAGCGGCTGGAGCCACGGTTCCGCTGAACTTCAGCCGCGACGGGTAAGCAGCGGCTGTGACAGTCGCTGATATCATCGCCAGCAGCGGTAAGGCGCAAGCCTACGCCACCTCGGTGGATGACTTTGAGCAGAACGCAGCAATGGTGGCGGCTATTGAGGCGGACCGCGGCGCTATCGGTATTCTGATGAGCAATGCGGGCATCGCCAGTCGCGGTCAAAGTGTCGTGGATACAGATCCGGCGGAAATCGTCGGATGGTCGCCACCCGCTCCTTGAGCGGCACCGGCGCGCCTTGCAACATGGGCAAAACCGCGATGGAGGCACTGGCCTATACTCTTGCGAAGGAGGAACGCGACCACGGCATGCGGGTAAGCATTGTCGCTCAT
>ERZ802827.1217-NODE-1217-length-13048-cov-9.46494_pt1 | contig 13048 bp, 13 predicted proteins | sample MGYA00345652_ERZ802827 | MGnify/ENA primary metagenome ERZ802827 (study PRJEB30503, sample SAMEA104212372) | marine metagenome | biome: Westerlies Biome; feature: [SRF] surface water layer (ENVO:00010504) within the epipelagic zone...; material: water... | reverse complement strand
AAAAATTGTAAGTTAAAAATAAGAAAAACTAATATGCAAAAAATGCATAATTGACCATGCACTTATCAAATAGAGCTTAAATCAGTCCAAATACTATTATTTTTACTTGAATTTACCGATGCGTTAATAAATTTCATGATATGGACACCATCATCTATATTAGGCAAAACACTTAATAAATCATCTTTATTATTATCTAAAATAACTTCTGCCGCATCAGAATATATTTGACCAAAAGCTTCTATAAAAGCCTCGGGATGACCAGGAGGAATTCTTGTATTTGCCATAGAACTAGGTTGGTGAATAGCTCCAGCTCTCGTAATGATCCTATCTAATTCATTTTTTTGACTAAATTTTGCATAGTTTGGATTCTCTTGATTCCAGTGCAATGCACCATTTTCTCCATAAATTGAGAGTGAAACGTTATTTTCTTCACCAGTAGCTACTTGAGATATAGCTAAACTCCCTCTTGATCCATCTTCCATTCTAATTAATATACTTGCATTGTCATCTAATCGTCTACCTTCTACAAAGGATGATAAATCAGCAGCAACTTCTTTTACTTTTGATCCTGTAACAAATTCTGTCAAATGCATAATATGACTGCCTATATCCCCAACAGCACCAGCTACACCACTTCTTGCAGGATCAGTTCTCCATTCAGCTTGTTTATTAGAAGTTTCTTCTTTTGAACCTAACCACCCTTGCAAATAACCACCTCTTATAACTCTAATTTTTCCAAGACTACCATCTTTAACAATTCTTCTCATTTCTCTTATAACAGGATACCCACTGTAATTATGAGTAAGAAAAAAATGAGCTTTTGATTTTTTAACAGCTTCTTGAAGCAAGTATGAATCTTCTAAGGTTGCTGTAAGAGGCTTATCACAAATTACGTGAATATTTTTAGATAAGAATTCTATTGAAGGAGATGCATGTAAATGGTTTGGAGTTACAACTGAAACAACATCTATACCATCGTCTCTTGAAGATTCAGCTTCAGCCATTGTTTTAAAGTCTGGATAGTTTCTTGATAAGTCGATTCCTATTTCCTTTGCGGACTCAATTCCATTCTCAATATTTGAAGAAAAACAACCAGCAACGAGATCATACTTTCCATCTAGGTTTATTGCATATCTATGCCATTTACCAACTTGACCTCCTATTCCTCCACCAATCATTCCAATTTTTAATTTATTCATCAATTATCTATTCCAAGAATTTTTTTGTTAGTATCTTTGTCAGTACCAGCACTGGCAAAATCATCAAAAGCTTTTTCAGTAACATCTATAATATGCTTTTCAATAAATGGCGCTCCTTCGGCAGCACCTTGTTCAGGGCTTTTAATACAACACTCCCATTCTAAAACAGCCCATCCATCAAAGTCATAACCTGATAATTTGGAAAAAATTGATTTAAAATCAACTTGACCATCACCAAGAGATCTAAATCTGCCAGCTCTATTTATCCAGGGTTGAAAACCTCCATACACACCCTGTTTGCCAGAGGGATTAAATTCTGCATCTTTTACATGAAACATTTTTATTCTCTCATGATAAATATCAATATGATCAAGGTAATTTAGACATTGTAATACATAATGACTTGGATCAAAAAGCATATTACACCTTTTATGATTATTTACTTTTTCTAAAAACATTTCAAATGTTGATCCATCATGTAAATCTTCACCTGGATGAATTTCGTAACAAAGATCAACTCCATTTTCTTCAAATTGATCTAATATGGGTTGCCATCTTTTAGCTAGTTCACCAAATGCCTCCTCAACTAATCCAGAGGGTCTTTGAGGCCAAGGATAAAGAAAAGGCCAACACAAAGCACCAGAAAATGTTGCAGCAGTTTTTAAATTTAGATGTTTAGAGGCTATTGCAACATTCTTCATTCGATTTGTAGCCCATTCTTGTCTTAATTGAGGATTACCTTTTACTGCATCAATGGCAAACCCGTCAAACAAAGTGTCATATGTTGGATGCACTGCAACAAGTTGACCTGTTAAGTGTGATGCAATATCAGTTATTTCTAAATTAAAATTTTTTGCAATACCAGCTATTTCATCACAATAATCTTTACTAGATGCTGCTTTATCTAAATCAAAAACTGCCAGATTTTCTGCTGGTAATTGTATACCTTTATAACCAAGTTCGGAAACCCATTTACAAAGTCCTTGAAGTGAATTGTAAGGTTCTTTATCTCCAATAAATTGTGCTAAGAAAATAGCAGGTCCTTTGATTTTTTTCATTTAACTCCTCATATTAATATTTAACTTATAAAATATTTTTAAAATTTTCATATAATTTTTCTGTATTTTTTTTTAGAGTATTTATATTCTTCTTACATTCTAAATTAAATAAATATAAGGCATCTTTACCTAAGTTTTTTTCTATTACATTCTTAAGCTCTGGTATTTTTGCCCAATTTGAGATTGTATCCTCTTTAATTTCAGTATGAAACTGTATACCATATGCATATTCTCTATATTTAAAAATTTGAAATTTAGTGTGTTCAGATGAAGCTAGTAAAACTACTTCATTTATTAACTCTAAATCTTGAACTTCATAACTATGCCATTGTAAAACTTTAAAAGTTGAACTAAAATTTTTAAAAACTTTATCTTTATTATAATTTTTAGACATCTTAACATCAAGTATTCCAATTTCAGGTGGTTGTGTTTGAACCACCTTTCCTCCAATAACTTCACCTAGCAGCTGAGCACCTAAACAAATACCTAAAAAGGGTTTTTTTATAACTTCAACAAATTTCTTAATTGCTCTTTTTTCTTCTATTAGCCAAGGATATATACTCTCCATATTAGTATTCATTTGTCCACCTAAGCAAATCATTGCATCAAATTCATTAAGGTTTTCTGGAATTTTATAATTTTTATCTAATCTGATAGTTGTAAAATTCATTTTATCTTTTTTCAAAAGATCGAGCAAATAACCAGGTGTAACAATATCTGAGTGTTGAAACATTAAAATATTTTTATGCATCTTGTTCAAGTTTTAAGATTTTGTTTTTTAATTTTAAACCACCAAGACCAGAGAATCCTCCTAATGTCCCGTCTGATCGCACAATACGGTGACATGGAATAACTAATAAATGATTATTTTGACCACATACATTGCCTACATAACGAGGCGAAGTACCTAATTCTTTTGCAATATCTCCATATGTTTTAGTTGTTCCATAACTGACATTTCTTAACTTATTCCATATTTTTTTTTGCAATACAGACCCTTCTATATGAAGTTTTACAGTAAATTTTTTTCTTTTTCCTTTTGAAAATTCAATAATTTGTTTCTTTAATTTAATTAAAGTTGAGTTTTTACCTTTATTCTTATTCTTGCCAAACTTAATAGAAGTAATAGAGTTATTTTTCTCAAATAAAGTAATCCACCCAAGAGAGCAGTTAAAACTTAAAATATTCACTAAAAAAAAATACAATAAATCAAGCTTTTTTCAATCACAATTCGTTTATATTTTCATATTACATATTGAAAAGAGTCGATCATTCTATTAAGTTATTAACTTATGGACGAAGATAACCTTAATATTGAAATTAGAAAGTTTCTGAAAAAAGTTGGGATTACCTCACAACGAGAAATTGAAAATTATATTAGAAAAAAATTCTCTGAGGGTGGTTTGAAAGAAGGTCAATCTCTTGAGATAAAAATGGAGTTATCATCAAATAATGGTGATCTATCACATACAATAAAAGAGAAAATTAAAGTTATTTAAGAATTAAATTTTCATTTTAAATAAATATAAAATTGAGTGTTTAGGATTTATTCTTACCTGATTCACTAATAGCTACAGCAAGAATAATTATGGATCCTCTTGCAATTAATTGTTGAGGATATTCTAATCCCATTAAAATTAAACCATTATTAATTACTCCAATCATTAAAGCTCCTATAATAGATCCAATAACAGTTCCTTTTCCTCCAAATAAACTTGTACCCCCAAGAACAGCAGCAGCAATAACTGAAAGTTCATCTCCCTCTCCCAATTGAAATCTTCCAGTGTGCAATCTGCCAGCATAAAGCATACCTGCCAAAGCTGCCATTAGAGATGAGATTATAAGGACAAAAAATTTTACTTTGTTTGTATTTATTCCACTATAATTTGCAGAAACAACATTTCCACCCACTGCTAATATTTGTCTTCCAAATTTAGTACGTCTATAAATAACATGTCCGATTATTCCAATTATTATCATCCAAAACAACAAACTAGGGATACCAAGAAAGTCTCCTGATCCAAAAAAATTAGTATAAGGCTCTTCAATAATCGAAATTGATCTTGTTCCAGAAATCCACATTGAAACACCCTTTGCTATACCCATCATAGCTAAAGTGGTTAAAAAAGTTGGAACCATCAATCTAGTCGATATTAAGCCATTTAATATTCCAACAATCAAACCAGTACATAAACCTGCAGATATTCCAAAAAAAATTCCATAATATTTTATTGCTAATGCAGTTGTTACTGATGCAAGACCTGCTACAGAACCCACTGATAAATCAATTTCACCAGAAGATAGCACAAGAGTCATTGCAACTGCCATAATAGCTATAATTGCAGTTTGCCTTCCTATATTTAAGATATTATTTAAACTGAGAAATCCGCTGTCATGAAGAGTGATTGCAAAAAATAAGAATACAACAATAAATCCAATATATATTATATTCTGTCTCCAGGTTTCTTTAAAATGATTAAAGTAATATTTAATTATACTCATATAAGGGCCTCATTCATATTAGAAGTTTGAATCAAAAACTGTAGTTGTTGTTCAATTGATACATTATTATTTTTATTTTCTATCAAGTCATTTTTAGAAATTATTTTTTTAATTTGCCCATTTCCCACAATCGCTATTCGATCACTTATGGCTAAAAGCTCAGTTAATTCAGAAGAAATAAAAATTATCGATTTACCTTCTTGAGCTAATGAGTTTACTAAATCTAAAACTTCACCTTTGGATCCAATATCAATACCGGCTGTTGCTTCATCAAGAATTAATATTTCTGGATCTGAGATTTTCCATTTACCAATTACGACTTTTTGCTGATTCCCTCCTGATAGAGAGGATACTAAATTATTTTTATCTAAAGTTTTTATATTCAAATCTGCAATTACTTTTTTAGTGTCCTCTATTGAGTCATTATCACTTACAAATGAATATTTTGTATAATTATTCAAGTTTGGTAATTCAATATTGCTTTTAATTGAATGATTTAATATTAAACCTTGTAATCTTCTATCTTCAGGAACCAAGGCGATTTTATATTTGTTTGAGTCTATGGTATTTTTAATATCAATATTATTATTTTTAAAAATAATATTTCCAGAACCTTTAGTTTCAAGGCCATATAAAAGTCTTGCTATTCTACTTCTACCTGATCCTAATAAGCCAGCTATCCCTAGAACTTCTCCTTTGTACAGATCAAAATTATAGTTACCGCCCTTATTTAAACTAGATACGTTTCTAACTTTCAATATTATTTTAGATTTCTTATTTGTTTTTTTTCTAAAATCTGATAAATTTTTAGTTTCCTTCCCCATAATATCAGAAATAAGTGTTTGAAGATTATATTCGTTAATTTTTTTAGTATTAATTAATTTTCCATCTCTTAAAACTGTAATTTTGTCTGAAATTTGAAATATTTCTTCCATTCTATGAGATACATAGATGATACACTTACCTTCAGATTTTAATTTAATTAATAAATTAAATAAAATTTTTACCTCTGAAGTTGTTAATGCAGAAGTTGGTTCATCTAAAATTAGAATTTTAGCATTTTGAGAGAGAGCTTTTGCAATTTCTGTTAACTGCTGTTGTCCTGTGGTTAAATTATTTAATTTTTCTTTTGGATTTATGTTAATTCCCATTGACTTGAATATAGTTTCAGATTTTTTGATCATTAAAATATCATCAATAAAACCTAGTTTAGTTTTTGGCTCATTTCCTAAATAAATATTTTGTGCAACTGTTAAAGACTGAACTAAACTCATTTCTTGAAAAATCATTCCAATGCCATATTCTTTAGCATTCTGAGGAGTTAAATTTGAAATTGGATTATTATCAATAAGCACCTTTCCGTTACTAAAACTATGAATGCCTCTCAAAATTTTTAGTATTGTTGACTTACCTGCTCCATTTTCACCAAGTAAAGCATGTATTTCATGATATTGAAAAGATATATCAACATTATCAAGAGCTTTGATACCACCAAAGCTCTTTGATATATTTTGCATTTTAACTGCTGATGACAAAGAATTGACATCTCTCATTAAATATTAATCCATTTCTCCTTTTGATTAGACTCTAAAATAGAGTCAGCAATTTTAGAAATAATATATCCATCTTCAAAATTAGGTGATGGTTGTTTATTTTCTTTTATTGCATTGAAGAAATCATAACATTCAATGATTTTTGTTTCTCCATAACCAATGCCTAAAGCTGGAATTGGCCACAACCCATCACCATATGGATGCGCAGGTCCAGTATATATAGTCTGAAAACCTTGAGTCTCACTAGAGGAGTCTGCAAACATTACTTTAAGCTCATCTCTTCTTTCATAATTAAATATTATTGAACCTTGACTACCATGAATTTCAAAAGTTAAGAAATTATTTCGTCCATATGCGTTTCTGGATGCTTCAATTGTTCCTACTGCTCCATTAGAGAATTTTAACATTGTAATTATTTCATCATCAACATCTACAATCCCTTTTTTTGCATTATTATTACCAACTCTTATATCCATAGTATCATTTGCGCTTTGTTGAATAGGTCGATCTTTTATATAAGTTTTAGCAATTGCATTAACACTCTTAATTTCTCCAACTAAATATCTAGCAAAATCAACGACGTGGGTTCCTATATCACCTAATGTGCCAGAACCAGCAATTTCTTTTTGGAACCTCCATGACAATGGTCCATTTGGATCTGCAGGCCAATCTTGAAGATAAGTACCTCGAAAATTTAAAACTTTACCAATTTTATTTTCGCTTATAATTTTTTTTGCTAAGGCAACAGCAGGTGTTCTTCTGTAATTAAAAGCTACCATATGAATAATGTTACTTTTTTTTACTGCTTCGTATCTTTCTTCAGCCTCACTTGCATTTCTAGCAAGAGGTTTTTCACATATTATATGTTTACCAGCTTTTGCAGCAGCTATAGCCATCTCTGGATGAGTGTTATTTGGAGTACAAATATCTACTACATCTATATCTTTATCATTTATTACCTCTTCCCAATCAGATGAGAAGTTTTCAAAACCAAGTTTGTTTTTTGCATCTTCTGCTAATTCATCATTGATATCTACTATTGTTTTACGAACTGGTATTGCAGGTGCTGGCCAAAAAAACATAGGCATGCAAGCATAGGCCATAGAATGTGCTTTAGCCATAAAGCCACCACCAATTATAGCAACGTTTAATTTTTTCATTTTTTCTCCATTGAAAATTATTTTAAATTAAGGCGAAATAAATTTCGCCTTATTAGTTTGGATTTTTTTTATTATTTTAGGGATTTAACTATACTCTTAGGAGCATCTTGATAATAAACTGCACTCCAAGCATCAAGTATATTGTCCTTCTCTACTGGAAGAGCTGGAAGAGCAACATATGGAGGGGCTTTTTTCCCTAATAATCCATATCCTGCCAATTTAGCTTCAGTAACTCCTTGATCAAAAGGTCTTTGAGCACCTAACCCGTATATAGGACCACCTTTAGCAATAGATATTGCTACGTTCTCTCCAAGATCTATTGTTGTTATGATCAAATCATCTTTTCCATTGGCTCTAGCAGCTTCCATCACTCCCTCTGCAGGTTGATCCCATACTGCCCAAATACCATCTAGATTAGAATTCGAAACAATCATTGCTGAAGCAGCTTTTTCAGCATCTCCTGGAAAGTCAGGTCCACCTATGCCTTGTTCAGCAACAATATTAATATTAGGATAATTCTCTTCTATGGTTTTTTTAAATCCTTCATATCTCTGAGCTGTTACAAAAAAATCAGCAGCATGAAAAATGATTCCAATTTCTCCTTGTTGATTTAGAGCTTTAGCCATTAAATGTGCTGATGCTACTCCATTACCCATATTGTCTGCAGAAACAGCAGAAATATAATCTTTACCAGCTACAAATCCATTAGGGACATTATCCATAAATACAAGAATCACCCCTTGTTCTGCAGCTTTTCTGTATGCAGGTGCGGTAGCCGTTGGATCAGTTGGAATAGATATTAAAATATCTGGGTTCTTTGCCAGCAAAGTCTCAATATCTGAAACTTGTTTTTCAGCTTTAAAGCCAGCATCAGTTACAGCAAGAACTTCTACACCCATAATTTCAAATTGATATTTTAAACCATTAATTTGAGCTTGGCTCCAGTCCCCACTCATTATATGCATAGGAATAACTGCGGTTGCATTCATAGATTTAATTTTAGCAATTTCTGCATCAGTGAGATTTATTTCAGATGCAGAAACTGGACTTTCGCCTTGAGGGCCAGTACTTAAAGTTGTCTCTTGTAAATCAGCGAGTGCTTTATCTGGATCAATTGCATGAACATTATTCGTTAAAGCAAATACCGTAAATATTATAGTTAACGATGATAATATTTTATTATAATAGTATAACATATTTCCTCCCATTAATTTTATTTAATAAAAAATTATTTTTTAATTTGTAATGAAATTAAAATAATTTAACAAAATAATATTTTTAAAAATTCAGAACTTAAAAGAAATAATTTGTTATTTTATTGCATATAAATATTAACTTTTTTGATTTTTATATACAAAATTTATAGATAATATTTATATAAATATAATATAAATTTTGATGTATTTTTTTCTTATGTATAAAAAATTAGCTTATCACTCAAATTGTTGGGGTCCACTAGGTGGAAATGCAGTTGGGGTAACATCAATAACACAACTGTCGTATATGACATTCTGTAATTTGGAAAAACCATTAACTGATATATCTAAGGCTGGATACTCAGGTATAGAAATATTTGATGGGAATTTATTTGAATATGACTCAAGGTTAAATGAATTAAAAAAAATGTTACAAAATGCTGGTTTAAAGTTTGTAGCAAGTTATTCTGGAGGCAATTTAATATTTAAAGAGATTTTAGATGATGAATTAGACAAAATAAAAAAATCTATATTAATTGCAAAAGAACTTGGTGCTGAACATTTTGTAATTGGTGGGGGCGCTAAAAGATTTAATGGAACAAATGAAGATGATTACAATAGGCTAGGTGAGTCTCTAAATAAAATAGACTCATTGTGTAAAAAAAATGAGTTGCAAGGTCATTATCATCCACATTTATCTACAATAGTTGAAGGTGCCGACGAGGTAAAAAAAATATTTGAATTAACATCTATAAATTTTTGTCCTGATACAGCTCATTTATTTGCAGCAGGGGCAGATCCTAATAAATTGATTTTAGAGCTAAAAGATAAAATATCATATATTCATTTAAAAGGTTTTCAAAAAAATCCCTTTAAATTTACCCCTCTAGATGAAGGAGATTTAGATAACGGAAAAATTATTGAAACCTTAAAAAAAATTAATTTTAATGGCTGGATAACAAATGAATTAGATTCATGGGCCGATCCATTTGAAGGAGCTTTAAGAAATTATAAATTTGTTGAAAAATATTATAAAAAAAATTAAATTAAATAAAATTTATAAAAAAATTATTATGTTATTATTTTATTTTATAACTATCTAGCTCCCATAATTTGATATCCAATTTAGCATCAGTACCCTCTGAATATATCTCGAAAGATTTAGAGTCTGCATTTGGATAAATTTTAGTTGTGATAATTTTTTCATAGTTAAGAAAAATTTCAATGACTGACATATCAAAATACATATGCAATTTAAATTCAGAAGTAGAAATTTTAGTTTCAATTAAAGATAAATCTGACCCATCTTTTATGGAAGATTTTGATCGATTTAGTTCAAAATTTGAATTTTTAATATCAATAATAATTGAAGTATACTCATCAAATAATAAATTTTTACAAAAATTAAAAATAATTTTATCACAGTTACTTTCGATAATATTTAATTTTAGCTCAAAAGTATTACTTTCTGAAAAATCAAGATTATTTTTTTGTGAATTAATTATTTTTTTATTATCAAAAATTATTTCTTTTCTTAAATTAGTTAATTCTGGAACTGGATAAATTTTAAGAATTTTATTATTTTTTAAAGATATAACTTTTGGCAAAGCAATACTTCCAAAAACCTTCTGTTTATAGTCCTCACTCGCCTCACTTACCCAACCTGACATTATTATACGATTATTTGATTTATCATTTAATAAACTTGGAGCATAAAAACAATCTCCATAATCTAATCTTTTAGCAGAAGTTTTAGACTCAAAAAAATTATTTTTAAATTTTCCTAGCCAATAAACAACTGGTGCATTTGGAGAAACCATTAGAATATCTAAATCGCCTAGATTACAATAATTTGGTGTTTCAAAATAAAAACCACCTTCAGATAGACTTTTTTTAAACATTACTCCTTTATATTCCCATGAATATAAATTATCTGATTCATATATTAATATTCCTCCACCTGAATAATGAGTTCCAAATAACCCATGTATTCCACAACCTAAAATCATTTTCCATTTTTTATTCTCATCTTGCCACACATATGGATCTCTAAAACCTGTAATATTTAGTTCCTCTGGACGATTTTTTATTATTGGATTCTGTTCATATTTTTCAAAATTTTTAAAATGTTTATCCCCTACTGCCAAACATTGAGACTCCGGGTTTATGCCAGTATAAAATAAGTACGGAATATCATTTTTGACCACAACACTTCCATTCCAACATCCATATTTATCATATTCTTTGTCAGGCTTAATTGCAATTTTATCCTCTTTCCAGTGTATTAAATTTTTAGATCTTACGTGACCCCAAGAATGGTAATTAGCTTTTTTATCTTTATTGTTATCAGGGGTAAGAAAAAAAATATGATACTCACCATTAAAAAAGGAAAGCATAGAGTTTTGCAAGAACCCTTTTGTAGTTATATGAAACTTAGGTCTAAACATATTTTTTTTATACAATTATTTAAGTAAAACTATTCATTTTTTATAATATATTTAAAATTTAATTTTTTTATATATAAATATTACATATAAAATGGCTTTGTTAACTAAAACTGAAGGAGAAAAATATGTTTCATCTTTCATTGATATGATAAATCATAGACAATCAGATAACATATTAAAGCATATAACAAGAAATAATGACTATTGGAAAATAGTTAATTATATAATGTTAGATTATTATTCTGGAAAAAAAACAAGTGAGTATGAACTAATAAAAAAACTTAACTGCTCCATTGCTACTGCTAATAACTATATTTATGATTTAGTAGAGTCTAAATTAATTTTTAAAAAAAAAATAAATCAAGATATGAGAAAAGTACATCTAACTCCAACCAGGGATTTAGTATTTGAAATGTCTGAATATATAAAAAGATTTAAAGAATTTTATGCTCAAACCAAATTTTAATTTTTTTAAAATTCTCAAAACTTTTTATCTTTTATAATCAGAATAAAAACATAGTTTAGTAATTAGGACTTTTCATTTTAAATTTAGAACTAACAGTTGTGTATTCGGCATATCCCATTCTGGCAACATATCGCATTGCAGCACTATTGACTCTTCCCTTTTCTATAAAGCTATCTTTAATATAAATACCAATCACTTCACCCATAACCATTGTAGAAAACTTTCGTGTATTAGATTTTAATTTTATAGTTTTTAATAACTTACATTCTAAATTAACAGGACTTTCAGCAACAGAAGGTACTTTAACCAATCTTGATTTACGTTTTTTTAGTTTAGTAATAGTAAACTCATCCTCGTCTTTATTTGCATTAATAGATGATAGGTTCATAGATTTGCGTGTATTAGTAGTTGCAAAATTAACCACAAATTCTTTAGTTTCTATAATATTTGCTAGAGTATCTTTTTTACCAGATGGTTTTATAGATGATGCAGCAACAAACATAACTTGAGGAGGGTCATCAGCTATAGCATTAAAATATGAATATGGGGCTAGATTAGCCACTCCTTTTTTATCAACAGATGATATCCACCCGATAGGTCTTGGAAATATTAATGATTTATAAGGGTCGATTGAAAACGGTTTATTTTTAGGTTGATAAAACATTATATTCTTAAATTAATAGTAAGTAACTATTAATAGAAGTTCAATGAAATTAATTTAATCTTATTCTTAGTTAAGACGAGACTGAATTTGCTCTAATTTTTCTAAATTTTTAATTGGTCCAATGCTAGATATTGTCATAGGTCCACTAACTATTTGTTTCGCAATTTTCTCTACAGACTCTTTAGATACAGCATTAATTTTTTCTAGAGTTTCTGATGGATCTATAACTTTATTAAAAACTAGTAATTGACGAGCAGCACTTTCACATCTTCTAAACGCGCTCTCTCTTCCCATCATTAAACTTGCTTTAAGCTGAGCTTTACCTCTAGTAATTTCTTTATCTGAGATTGAGCTAGGACTAGTATTCAATTCGTTACATAATACAGGCATTAATTCTTGAATTTGATTTTCCCCAGTTCCACAATAAATACCAAACATCCCTGTATCCGTATATGCAGAACTAAAGGATGAAATTCCATATACGAGACCTCTTTTTTCTCTAATCTCTTGAAAGAGTCTTGATGACATCCCTCCTCCAAGTAAAGAAGAAAAAACTAAAAGTGAATAATAATCATCGTGATGATAATCGATCCCTTCAAAACCCAAAAGTAAATGTACTTGTTCTAATTTTTTTTCTTCACGGTATTCTCCAGATAAATAATTTGCTTTTTCACGATTGTTTGAATTACCAACAGGAAGATTAGTACAAGATTTTTTAATCATTTCTACAAATTTATCATGATTAATTTTGCCAGCAGCACTAATAATCATTTTGTTAGGATTATAATGATTAGTCATAA
>ERZ802827.1216-NODE-1216-length-13053-cov-13.8894_pt1 | contig 13053 bp, 9 predicted proteins | sample MGYA00345652_ERZ802827 | MGnify/ENA primary metagenome ERZ802827 (study PRJEB30503, sample SAMEA104212372) | marine metagenome | biome: Westerlies Biome; feature: [SRF] surface water layer (ENVO:00010504) within the epipelagic zone...; material: water... | reverse complement strand
CCCTGCCTGCTGAGCATCCGCCCATCCGCACGGCACTGGTGACGGCTCGTTCCGCGCCGGCTCACGAGCGGGTTATCCAAACGCTAAGAGCGTGGGACGTGCGCATCGATGAATCGATCTTTTTAGGCGGGCTTACCAAAACACAATTCCTAAAGGCCTATCGCGCCGACGTGTTTTTTGACGACCAGCAAGTGCACTGCAGCGACGCAGCGGGCCATGTTCCTACCGGGCATGTACCCCATGGTGTCGCTAACGCCGACTGATTTGCTTATAAGAAATCAGAATTTTATTCCTTCTTGCTAGTCACCCGCCAAAAAGGGGAGTAAGGTCTGACAGAAATCAGGAGCTCCAGAGAGGCGCTCGGACGTGAAGCTGCAGCAACTAAGGTACATCTGGGAAGTGGCGCACCACGATCTTAACGTGTCCGCTACCGCGCAGAGTCTTTTTACGTCGCAACCGGGTATCAGCAAGCAAATTCGACTGCTAGAGGATGAGCTCGGCGTTGAGGTATTCGCTCGGAGCGGAAAACACCTCACGCACATCACCCCGGCTGGAGAGGTGATTCTGGATCTGGCTGGTGAGATTCTCCGCAAGGCAGATTCGATCAAGAAAGTGGCGCAGGAATTTTCAAACGAGACCGCCGGCACCCTGTCGATTGCGACCACTCACACGCAGGCTCGTTACGTGTTGCCCAGTGTGATAAAAGCGTTCATGGCACGATATCCCGACGTGTCGTTGGTTATGAAGCAGGGCACCCCACCACAGGTCGCGCAGATGGCTGCAGACGGGGAAGTCGACTTTGTGATCGCCACCGAGGCGCTCAATCAGTTTTCCAGTCTCATTACGTTGCCGTGCTATCGATGGAATCGCTGCGTGGTGGTGCCTCAGGGGCATCCGCTGACATCCCTCGATCACTGCTCTCTTGAGGCCATCGCTGAGCACCCAATTGTGACTTACACCACTGGTTTTACAGGGCGATCCAAGCTGGATGAGGCCTTTAACGACCGCGGGCTCACTCCCAGAGTTGTCTTTACCGCTGTCGACTCGGATGTGATCAAGACTTATGTCCGCCTTGGGTTGGGTGTTGGCTTGATCGCAGGTATGGCCTACGACCTGCCGCTGGATTCTGATCTCGTAAAGATCGACGTGTCACACCTGTTTGCAAGTTCTGTGACGAGTTTGGGATTCAGAAAGGGCACCTTTCTCCGGGGCTACATGCACGATTTCATTCACGAGCTGGCGCCGCATCTCGGCCGAGAGCTGGTGCAGGAAGCATTGTCTCGCGCCAAGCTGACAGACCGCATCGCGCTCTACGAAGGGATTGAGTTACCCGAGCACTGATTGGCCTCCTCGAGCGCAGCCATAATCGGTCCGACCTTGTCGAGGGTTTCTTGATACTCCGCCTCCCACTGCGAGCTGGCGGTGATGCCGCCACCACCCCAGCAGTGGATCGTGTTCCCGGTGACTTCCAATGTTCTGATTGCGATGCTGCTTTGCAACCAATCGTCGCCACCGAGGATGAACAGCGAGCCACAGTATGCGCCACGGGTCGTGGCTTCCAATTCAGCGATGATTTCGACAGCCCGCTTTTTGGGTGCTCCGGTAATCGAGCCGCCGGGTGAAGTGGCGAGTAGCATCTGGCCTGCGCTCACGCCAGGCGCCAGCTTACCCTCTACCGTACTGATCAGATGGTGCACGTTGTTAAAGCTATGTAAGCCGCAGAGTTCCGTGACTCTCACGCTGCCGGTTTCACAGAACTGGCCGAGATCATTGCGCAGCAGGTCGGTAATCATCACGTTTTCTGCGCGATCTTTCTCGGAGTTGAGAAGCGCTTTTGCCAGCGCCGCGTCTTGCTCGGGGTCGGGATGTCTGGGCGCCGTACCCTTGATGGGTTGGGACGTGACCTTGCCATGATGAATCCTCAGGAAGCGCTCCGGGGACAGTGAGAGAATTGCGTGGTCCTCGGCCGTGCGGAGAAAACCGGAGAATCCGCCGGCTAGAAGCGTTCTGACATACCGGTAGGCCGACCATGCGTCGCCCTGGAGGGTCGCTTCGAAGCGCTGCGCATAGTTCACCTGATAGCAGTCCCCGGCCAGTATGTAGTCCTGAATCCGCGCGATATGTGTCTGATACTGCGGTTTATCGATGGCGGGACGAAAATGCTCTGCGAGATGAAAGCTCGCAGGTACAGTGGCTTGTCTGGTTTTAATGAGTGCTGTGATCCGTTGTCGGGTCACCGTCGGGCAGTCCGGATGTATGAGCAGCTCGGTAGTTTGACTGCTGCGGTGGGTGACCAGCAGCCAGTGATAAAGCCCAGCCATGGTTTGGGAGTCGGGCTGATCTTGAGCTCGAAGGCTACCCGCAGGGGCATCGTAGTCGAGACTACCGATCGCCACACACCCAGTGAAGCACTCTGATGTGCCCAAGTTAGGTCTCTGGGCGCAGGCGCTGTGCAAATCTGTCTCCAGTGCGGTCATCCATTCGGCAAGGTTCGCCGAATAATCCTGCAACCGATGGATGACGGTGGGTAGTGCCGTAACGATCTCGAGCTCGGCACCGTGCCCGTTGGTGCCACTGTCGAGGTAGACGAAGCCAGGTAAATCGGAAAATTGCCCAGCCCACTCCGCGAGGGTAGCCGTGTAGTCGAAAGCAGTGACTTCGCCGAATGACGCCATACATAACCCTATAAGAATTAGGGATAAAATTGACAGGTAGATATAAGGATAAGTAATGTCACGCCCTGTGCACAGAGCCCCGTATCGTGGGATCTAAGATTTTGTCCTGCTTGGTGCCATGATCCCCGCAAATCTGAGAGACCACCCATGAAGAATGGTAGCGAAGAGGCCGTCCAAAGCGTGTCGGCCGTGTCACTGGAAAACCCGTTCTCCCCGTCAGTGACTGAAGACGCCGAATTAGGGCGGTACGAAGCGACGCTTCAGCGCGGCGCCGAGTTGCGCGAGCGGCCTTATGTCGCCGCCGGCACCCCTAGCCGACAAAGGCAACACCTTAAAGGCCGTATGACCGTATGGGAGCGTATTCGCTACCTCGCGGATGATGAGCCGCATGTGCTGTATCAGAACTGGGGTCCGAATCTGGATGGTGCTTCACTGGTCACAGCGATTATCACGATCGACGGCCGGGACGTAGCGGTGTATGGCCACGATTTCACGGTTCGCGCCGGCTCCATGGATGCGACCAATGGCAAGAAGCTGGCGCGTTTGTTTGAGCTCGCAGCCAAGCGCCATATCCCGCTGGTTGGTCTTAATGATTCCGCTGGCGCATACATACCGGCGGGTGTCGGCGGCCTCGATGGCTATGCCGACGCTTTTACCGCGTTACGAAAGATCAGTGGCATCGTGCCCAGCATCATGTGCATGTTTGGTTTTAACGCCGGTGGGGGCAGTTACCTGCCGCGTCAGGGGAGCTTCCTTATCCAGCCCAAAGATACGTTTTTTGGTCTGACAGGGCCCGGTGTCGTCAAAAGCGTGCTGGGTGAGGACATCACGCCAGATGAGTTGGGCGGCCCGGCAGTGCACAGTCAAACCGGCGTGACTGATTTTGTCGTGGAGGACGAGGTCGCTGCTTTGAGAAAGGTACGCGAGTTGCTGCGATACTTGCCCGATTCGAATCAATCTTTGGCTCATTACAGAGAGACGTCCGACCCTGTCGCGCGTCAGACAGTCGACATCGACATTTTGCTGAAAAAGGCTTTCAACTCGCCAACCGGGTTCAACACGCCATTTGATATCAGTATTTTGATTCAGCAGTTGTGTGACCACGGTGATTTCTTGGAGACGCAGGCAGACCGCGCTCGCAATACCATCACGGCGTTTGGCCGCATGGGTGGCAATGTGGTGGGCTTTGTTGCAAACAACTCTGCCGTCGCCTCGGGGCAAATCGATATCGATGCCGCCTATAAAAATGCGCGATTCATCCGGTTCTGCAACCTTTACAACATTCCGGTCATCTTTCTTGAGGACACAACCGGGTTCTTGCCCGGCAGTGAGCAGGAGCACCGCGGTATTGTGCAGGCGGGGCGGGCGATGCTGGATGCGATTGTTGATTTGCGCACGCCACGCTTTCTTGTGCTGGTGCGTAACGCCTTTGGTGGCGCATATGCGTCCTACAACAATTACGCGACGGGCGCCGACTTCGTGGTCGCGTTGCCGACCACGCGGGTTGCTGTGATGGGGCCCGCTGGTGTGGAGTATGTTTACAAAGATGAGCTGAAAAAGATCCGAGCGGGTCGCTCGGCCCAGCTCGACGCCGAAATTGAGGCGCGCGTCTCGAGCGGCCTGCCCGAAGAGCAGGCGAGCGCGGAAGCCGAGGCGGCGGTCGACGCGGCGATTAAAGCCGAGGAGGCGCTGCTTGCCCAGCGCTATGAACGCGAGATTATGAATCCGGAAGAGGCCCTGAGTCTGGGCTCGATTTCCGAGATTGTCATGCCGGCCGACCTCCGTAAAACGCTGGCCACTCAGATGGCTTTCTGTCTGAGACATTACACGCCAGGGCCGATGCAAGCGGTTCAGCGCGAATTTCACTGATCGACGGCCGGGAGTAGAACACCTTGGGTACCCAACACTACCTCAACAATCCGTTGATACACGGCGATCGCCGCAGCAAGGTGCGTCGCTCAGAGTGGACGGAGCAGTTCCGTTGCGACCACCTGAAGCCGCTGATCATCTGTCGGGGACCGATCCGCAAAGAAGCCATGGATGTGTTCTCTGAAATGGGAATCGACGGATATGGGATTCTGTTGTCCGAGAAGGACTCCATTGTGTATCGGGGCGCGCTCGCGCCTGAGCTCAGAGTGCTGACGGATCCGGGTCGAGTGCATCGCGTGCCCGACTATAGCGGCGCTACCAAGGAAGAGAGAGAGCAGCGCATTGCTGACATCATCTCCATTGCGCATGCCCACGGTTACAACGCAATTTTTGCCGGGTACGGCTTCATGGCTGAAGACGAGCAGATGGTGGCTTCAATGGAGCGAGCGGGGCTGAATTTCATCGGGCCGTGCTCCCGGACCGTGAGGCAGGCGGGCCTGAAGGATGAAGCCAAGCGTACAGCGCTTAAAGCTGGCGTTTCGGTCACGCCAGGCATTGATAACGGCACCACATTGACGCTGCTCAAGAAGCATCCCGATCAAGGGGCTTTGACCGCGCTGGTTGCAGAACACGGGCTTGAGCTTGAGGTGGAGACGCCCGAGGGTGATCTAGAGGCGCTGGCCGAGGCGGTTCTGACCGCGAGTTATCGCAAGGGCATTGATCTCTATACCATCGACGAGCTCAGCGAGACGCTGACCGAGGCAGTGCTGAAGATGAGCGAGCAGTACCCGCAGAACAGGGTGCGCTTGAAGGCCATCGGTGGTGGTGGCGGCAAGGGTCAGCGCATCGTGCCTCTAGGCCAGGCCGATCGCACGCCGGAACTGGTTCGCGAAATCCTCAATGAAGTGAAGACCACAGGCGTTGGCGACAACAAGAATGTCCTGGTCGAGCTCAACATTGAAACCACCCGGCATCAGGAGATTCAGGTGATCGGGAATGGTGACTGGTGCATTACGTTGGGTGGCAGAGACTGCTCCCTACAGATGCATGAGCAGAAGCTCCTCGAGGTGTCGGTGACGCGGGAGTCGCTCCAAGCGGCCGAGGCGCGGGCTTCACAGGCTGGTGCGGCCGATGAGGCCGCAGTGCTCGCTCAAGACGTCAAGACGCTGGACGTGATGGAGGCTGAAGCGGCTCGCTTTGGAGAGGCAGTCGGCCTCGATTCGGTGTCCACCTTTGAGTGTATTGTCGATCGTGACCAGCATTTCTTCATGGAGATGAATACCCGGATTCAGGTGGAGCACCGCGTCTCTGAGCTCTGCTACGCCATGCGTTTTGCTAATCCGGATGACGCCGACGATGCCTTTGTCGTGGAGTCGCTGGTCGAGGCCATGGTGCTATTGGCTGTGCACGGCGAGAAGTTGCCAAAGCCCGAGCGCGTTGCACGATTGCCAGATTCTCTCGAGGCGCGGCTCAATGCCACCAATGATGCCCTGCAGCCCAGTGCCGGGGGCATTGTGGAGTTCTGGTCAGACCCCATCGAGGGCGAGATTCGTGACGATCAAGGCATCAGTCTGCACAACCCCGATACCGATGTGTTCATGGAATACACGCTGGCGGGTGCCTATGACTCCAACATCGCGCTTCTCCTGACGGTGGGCGACAGTCGCGAGTCGGCTTACGAACACATGGCCGAGGTTTTGAGGGCCAGCCGATTGCGGGGCAAGGATCTGGCAACCAACCTTGCGTTCCATTATGGGCTGGTGCACTGGTTCCTCGGCCGCACGGTCAACGCACGCCCTACCACCCAATTCATCGTGCCCTACCTCACGGCAGTGGGAGAACTGGCCCAGGAGGCTGGGCGTGTCGATGTGGATGTGGCTTGGCAGCAGTTGTGTGCTGCGAGAGTGCAAGCGGCAGCCTCCGATCAGAGCGCCTTGCAAAAGGTCCTCTCCGCCAAGGAGAGCTTGCTCCTTCGGCCAATTAAACAGTTAATGGCTTCACCACATCTCTTATCGGGTTGGTTGAGTCTTAATCAGGGTGCCTTCCGGTTTGAGGACGGCCACTTCTCTTGGGCAGAAAACCCCGTCGAGGTCCTGGCCGATACCTACCACTTCCTGAGACTGGATTGGAACGACACGTTGCCGGCCGCGAATATGATTTGGGACCACGACCACGCGATCCTCTCGGATGCAGAAGACTTCTACACCGAGCTTGGCAAGCGGTGTGACACTGACAACTGGGCCGCCATGAGCGAGTTGTTGGCGGGATCCGCGCCTGATGCTGTCGATGCATCAGAGTGGTCAGCGATACAGGCAGCGCATCGTGGGTATCAGGTCGGCGCAGAGATCCTGGAACTGTTGCCGGCGATGGCGCGATTCACCGGGTTTTATGACCTGGATGTCAATCCCGATATGACCATCCATCTACCTGATCGCCTATTGGATGAAGCGCACCAAAAAGCGATGGCCAAGGCGTTAGCGCCGCCGCCAGTGGCGAAGTCTGACGAGATCGTCGCGGAAAGCGGAGGGATGTTTTATGGGCGTGAGGTGCCTGAGGCACCTCTCTATGTCGAGGCCGGTCAGCATTTCGACGCAGGCGAGCCGCTCTATATTGTTGAAGTGATGAAAATGTTCAACAAAGTGGTAGCGCCGTTCTCTGGCACTGTCGATGAGGTATTGGTCGAGGGAGATGGTGTGATCATTTCGAAAGGACAGCCGCTATTCAAGGTGACGCCGGACGAGAAGGTTGAACTGCTCTCTAACAGTGAGATGGCGTCCCTGCGCCGCGAGCACACCACTGAGCTCGTCAAGCTCTTCATTTAGCGCATCATCAGATTTCTGACAGGCAGGTTGTTTCATGATTACTGCATTGGACCATATCGCGATTGCCGTACCGGATCTTGAGGGCGCTATAGCGCGGTTCCTCGAGGATTTTGGACTCCAACATGACGGTAACGAGGTGGTGGAGGCGGCTCAGACCACGACGGCATTTTTTAGCGTGCCCGCGACGCACATAGAACTGGTGCATCCATTGGACGGCGCCGGGCCTATTGCGACTTACCTTGATAAGCGCGGTGGAGGGCTGCATCACCTCTGTTTCCGGACCGATGACATTGACGCCGATGTCGAGCGGCTGCGCGCCAAGGGATATCAGTTCACCAGCGATGCACCGACCCCCGGAGCACATGGGTCCCGCGTCATTTTCATCCATCCGAAAAGTTGCGATGGTGTGCTGATTGAGCTTTCCCAGCCAGCGGAGGCGCACTCATGAGTATTTATGATCCGGATGCGGCTGATTTATCCGCCTGGGGCGCGCTGGTAGAAAAGCAAAGCAAAGGTTTAAAACCAGACGACTTTACCTGGCATACCCCGGAGGGTATCCCGCTAAAGACCCTCTATACCGCCGAAGACCTCGAGTCACTGCCTTACACCAATACCATGCCGGGTATCGCGCCCTATATCAGGGGGCCGCAGGCAACCATGTATGCGGGACGACGCTGGACGATCCGCCAATACGCGGGCTTCTCAACGGCGGAAGCGTCGAATGCGTTTTATCGGAAGTCACTGGCGGCTGGTGGCCAGGGCATCTCGGTTGCGTTTGATCTTGCTACTCACCGGGGCTATGACTCGGATCATCCGCGGGTTTCTGGAGACGTGGGCAAGGCGGGCGTGGCCGTGGATTCTGTCGAGGACATGAAGATTCTCTTTGACGGCATACCGCTCGATCAGGTCTCGGTGTCGATGACGATGAACGGGGCCGTTTTGCCCGTGTTGGCGGGTTATATCGTTGCCGCTGAAGAGCAGGGGGTCGATCAGTCAGCACTATCCGGCACGATCCAGAATGACATCCTTAAAGAGTTCATGGTGCGCAACACCTACATTTACCCGCCGACGCCCAGTATGCGCATCATCGGCGACATCATTGCCTACTGTTCAGCTAATTTACCCAAGTTCAATACCATCTCGATCTCGGGCTACCACATGCAGGAGGCAGGTGCTAACGCGGCTCTGGAGCTCGCCTATACGCTCGCTGATGGTAAGGAATACATCCAGACCGCGATTGCTGCAGGGCTCAAGATTGACGATTTTGCGCCGCGCCTGAGCTTTTTCTGGGGCATCGGCATGAATTTTTATATGGAAATCGCCAAGATGCGCGCGGCGAGATTGTTGTGGGCAGAGATCGTCGACGCCTTTGGGCCGACTAACCCGAAAAGTGGCATGTTGCGCACCCACTGCCAAACCTCCGGTTGGTCTCTGACCGAGCAGGACCCATACAACAACATTGTGCGCACGACCATCGAGGCCATGGCGGCCGTGTTTGGTGGAACCCAGTCACTGCATACCAATGCTCTCGACGAGGCGATTGCGCTACCGTCTGATTTTGCCGCTAGGATCGCAAGGAACACACAGTTGATCCTGCAAGAAGAAACCGGCATCGGACAGGTGGTGGATCCCTGGGGCGGCTCCTACATGATGGAAACCCTCACCAATGACATGGCTGCTAAGGCTCGCGAGTTGATTGCCGAGATCGACGAACTGGGCGGTATGGCCAGTGCGATCGAAAGCGGTGTTCCCAAACTGCGGATAGAAGAGGCTGCCGCGAAAAAGCAGGCGCGCATCGACCGCGGTGAGGACGTGATCGTTGGCGTGAACAAGTTTCAGAGCGACCAGCAGGATTCGGTGGATATTCTTGAGATCGACAATGAGCAGGTGCGAGATTCACAGCTGGCCCGGTTGGCCAGTATCCGTAAGGTCAGGGACAACGCCGCTGTCGAATCTGCATTGAACGCGCTAACGCAGGCTGCGGAGTCGGGCGAGGGCAATTTGCTCGGGCTGGCCGTCGAGGCCACTCGGTGCCGGGCAACGGTCGGTGAAATTTCCGATGCCCTTGAGAAGATCTACGGACGCTTTGTGGCCAATGCACAGACCGTATCGGGGGTGTATGGTGCGGCGTATGCAGAAGATGCCAACTGGGAGGGCATCTCCATGGATATTGAGTCCTTTGTGGAGCAGCACGGTCGCAGGCCTCGCATGCTGGTCGCGAAGATGGGCCAGGACGGCCACGATCGCGGCGCTAAAGTGGTTGCTACCGCGTTCGCAGATGTGGGTTTCGACGTTGATTTATCACCGATGTTCTCCACGCCTGAAGAAGTGGCCAAGCAGGCCATCGAGAATGACGTGCATGTTGTGGGCGCCTCGAGTCTTGCTGCGGGTCATAAAACGCTGGTGCCTCAGCTCATTAAGGCGCTGCGTGAGCAAGGCGCCGACGACGTGATCGTGATCGCGGGCGGCGTGATTCCGCAACAGGATTATGCGTTTCTTGAGGAGAGCGGCGTGGCGCTAATTTTTGGGCCGGGCACACCTATCCCAGAAGCCGCACGCAAGGTCCTCGATGCCATCAACGCCGACAGCTGAGGCAATTCTCGCGGGTGATCGCCGCGCGCTGGCGAAAGCCATCACCTTGGTAGAAAGTCAGCGTGATGCTGACAGAGACGCCGCGCAGGCGCTGCTGCAGGACCTCTTGCCTCATTCCGGGAACAGCATCCGCGTTGGCGTCACCGGTGTGCCCGGTGTCGGCAAATCCACCTTTATTGAGACGTTTGGTCAGCACGTGATTAATCAAGGTCACCGCTTGGCAGTGCTGGCGGTCGATCCCAGTTCACCCGTCGCTGGAGGCTCGATTCTCGGTGATAAAACCCGTATGGAGATGCTCTCGCGGGAAGAGGCTGCGTATATCAGACCGTCCCCTGCCGGCGGAGCGCTGGGCGGGGTTGCATTAAAAACTCGTGAGTCATTGTTGCTTTGCGAGGCGGCGGGTTACGACGTCATTTTGGTTGAGACCGTCGGTGTCGGTCAGTCGGAGCATCAGGTCGCGGGGATGGTCGATTTCTTCTTGCTGCTCATGCTGCCCGGTGGTGGCGATGAGCTCCAGGGCATCAAGAAAGGCATTCTCGAGTTGGCCGATGCCATCGTCGTGAATAAGGCGGATGGCGCCAGCGAGGCGCTGGCGAGGACCACCCAGCAGCATTATCGCGGCGCTATGTCGCTACTGCGCCACGAAGGTTTCTGGGAGCCCCAGGTAATGACCTGCTCGGCGCTACATAAGCAGGGGATTGAAGCGGTATGGGAGACCATTAGAGAGTACGCTGACGCCGCTCGTTCTCAGGGCGCGTTCGAGTCGGCTCGGGCAACCCAGAACCTCGCCTGGATGCGCCAGTTGACCGACTCATTATTGCGAGACAATCTGGCGCGGCATCCGAAAGTCAGGGAAGCCATGCCGGCGCTGGAAGAGGCAGTGCGAGCGGCCCAGAAAACGCCTCTGGCCGCCGCTCAGGCAATATTGGCATTGGCCAGAGAGCCTGTTTGAGATGACAGGGCGAGACTCCCATCTCCGGGTCTCACGCCGCTTTCCCACCGCGTTTTCACGTCTGTGAACGCCAAGTATTTCAGCGAGGTGCAGCCGTTCTATCGAGCGTCTGCCATGCGTGAGGTCGATCGGCAGACTTATATGGCGCTTGGCATCTCTGAGTATGCGCTCATGTGTCAGGCGGGGGGGGCGGCGTTTCGGGTGCTTGTCAGCCAGTGGCCCGAAGCCCGGCGCATCCTGGTCTTATGCGGGACTGGTAACAACGGTGGAGACGGTTGGGTTTTGGCGAGACTGGCTCAGGGCGCGGGCTTTGACTGCCGGGTTGCGCTATTCGGAGACGCTTCCCGTATATCGGGTGCTGCACGCATGGCTCACGACGCCTGGTGCAACAGCACATCGGCTGAATTTTTCAATGCCGAAGCCTTGATCACGAGGGGCCTTGACGCTGACGAATATGACGTCGTGGTCGATGCACTGACGGGTATTGGCCTGGCTGGCCCTGCGCGAGATGCTGCTGTGAGGCTGATAACGGTCATCAACGACAGCACGGTGCCGGTGCTATCACTGGATGTACCCAGTGGAGTCGATGCCGATACCGGATCGATCATCGGTGCGGGCATCCATGCCACGACAACCGTCACATTCATTGCTCACAAGCCCGGCCTGCTAACCGGCGCCGCCTTGAATCACGTTGGGCGACTGGTATTGGCTGGCCTTGATGCACCGCCGACTGTTTTCGCGTCGGTGCCTGCGGACGGTGTCCGGATTTCGGACAGTATTGCGGCGGGGTTGCCCCTGCGGTCACCGACCGCTCACAAGGGGCACTTCGGCCATGTGTTGGTGATTGGTGGTAACCGGGGCATGGGCGGTGCGGCGCTTTTGGCGGCTGGCGCTGCGCTACGATCTGGTGCGGGCTTGGTGTCATTGGCCACCCACTCGGAGCACGTTACGGCGGCACTTACCCGGCATCCAGAACTGATGGTCACGGGTCTCGATGATGCGGCGGGGTTGCCCGAGCTCTGTGAGGACAAGAGCGTTATTGTGATTGGCCCCGGGCTGGGCCAAGACGACTGGGCGCAGCAGAGCCTGCGACATGCTGTAGCGGCTGGGGTACCCCTTGTCTGTGACGCAGATGCGTTGAATCTGATCGCTGCGAATAATGTCACCATACCTCCAGAGATACCCTTGATCGTGACGCCCCATCCGGGTGAGGCGTCTCGTCTCGCTAGTGTGACAACCAGTGAGATCGAAGCTGACCGAGTGAGGTGGGCAAGAGAATTAGCTGAGCGCATTGCCGGGGTGGTGGTACTGAAAGGCGCGGGCACGGTGATCGCTTCACCTTGCAATGGCGATCCACTCTATATTTGTGCCGGGGGGAACCCCGGTATGGCGACGGGTGGCATGGGAGATGTGCTGGCGGGCGCGATCGGAGCGTTGGTAGGTCAGGGCCTGAGTGCGACGGAGGCCAGCGCCCTCGGGGTGGCGGCGCATGCGCGTGCGGGGGATCTGGCCTGGGAGCGATACGGTGTGGGTCTTACAGCAAGTGATGTAGCGGATGGGCTGGGCGTCGTGCTGTCACGCACTGGGTCGTCAGGGTAGCCGGCGCATCTCGTGCGCGGGTTGCGCCGCATCCCACAGGGCGTTAAACCGATTCAAACGCGCCTTCACCTCTCGCCGCTCCGAGAGGTCGATGGGGCGCCGGGTTTTCGTCGGGATCAGCAGTCCTGCGGCTTGATCAATGATAACGAGGGTTTCTGGTCGCCACTCCGGGTGTTCCTCAATTAATCGGCACGCAGCCTTCGTTGGAATGCGCTGCATTGAATGGATAAATCGGCTGCCCTGCATCTTGACGGGCTCGAACTGTCGCAACAGGACTCTGAGTCCCGTTTGTCGCGCCCGACGGGTCACTCGTAACATCTCCGAGATCGCGTCATCGTTATCAAAGAGCGGCATGATCGCCTCGGGGCAGCTAATGACAATATCCCGACGTGCCGATTCGAGCAGGGTCATCAGATGTGACAGCAAGGGATGCCGGTCTTCAATCATGTGAAGTCCTCGTCCGTGAGCGCCCCTGCCTCGCGAAGTGCCTCAAAAAGTGTCTCAGTCGCCTCAGCCAGTTCGCGGCGCTGGACCCAGGCTCCAC
>ERZ802827.1214-NODE-1214-length-13072-cov-16.1607_pt1 | contig 13072 bp, 10 predicted proteins | sample MGYA00345652_ERZ802827 | MGnify/ENA primary metagenome ERZ802827 (study PRJEB30503, sample SAMEA104212372) | marine metagenome | biome: Westerlies Biome; feature: [SRF] surface water layer (ENVO:00010504) within the epipelagic zone...; material: water... | reverse complement strand
TAAAACAAGTAGGTGACAAAATTGAAGAAGGTGATATTCTTGCCGAAATCGAAACCGATAAGGCCACCATGGAATTTGAATCTTTTCACGAGGGCACACTTTTACACATAGGCGTTCAAGCTGGTGAAACCGCTCCTGTAGATGTGTTGTTGGCCATCATAGGTGAAGAAGGCGAAGATGTTTCAGCACTGCTCAATGCAACTGCACCTGCTGAAGAAGCAAAAACTGAGGAAGCGCCAGCTGCAGCGCCTCCCGCTGAAACGGAAGCTGCAGCCATCCCCGAAGGTGTTGAAATTATCAACATGCCGCGCCTGAGTGACACCATGGAAGAAGGAACCGTAGCCTCATGGCTTAAACAAGTTGGCGATACCGTTGAAGAAGGCGACATACTAGCCGAAATCGAAACGGACAAAGCCACCATGGAATTTGAATCGTTCTTTTCGGGAGTTCTACTGCACATTGGTATTCAAGTAGGTGAAACCGCCGCAGTGGATACGTTACTTGCCATTATTGGCCCTGAGGGCACAGACGTTGCAGCCATTCTTGCTGCTCCTGCTGCTGCACCAAAAGCAGCTACTCCAGAGCCAACGCCTGTTGCAGCACCCGTACAAACGGAAATCCCTGTCGAAACTCCTGCAGTTGCTGCTGCAGTTGCACCCCCCCAAGCCGTTAAAACAAGTAGTGGAAGAATAATGGCATCTCCATTAGCTAAAAAAATTGCCAAGGAAAAAGGTATTGACCTAAACCTTGTGACTGGAACTGGAGAATCTGGAAGAATTGTAAAACGCGATGTTGAGCAATTTACTCCAGCAACTGCAGCAGCTGCGCCTGCGCAAGCCGCAGTCTTTGTTCCTGCGGGTCAAGAAAAGCAAGAAGAAATTCCCAATTCGCAAATGCGTAAAACCATTGCAAAACGTCTTGGGGCATCAAAATTCAGCGCACCCCACTACTATTTGTCCGTGGAGTTTGATATGGATGCAGCAATTGCCTTTAGAAAACAATACAACTCCATTCCAGACACCAAAATATCATTTAATGATATTGTGGTAAAAGCAGTGGCACTATCCCTAAAAGCACACCCACAGGTAAATTCTCAATGGTTTGACGATAAAATGGTGCTCAATCACCATGTGCATGTAGGTGTAGCCGTTGCCGTTGAAGATGGTCTTGTTGTTCCTGTGTTGAAGTTTGCTAACGAAATGAACCTCCCACAAATTGGTTCACAAGTGAGAGATTTTGCCGGTAGAGCAAGGAGTAAAAAGCTTACGCCACAAGAAATGGATGGCAGTACCTTTACTGTTTCCAACCTAGGTATGTTCGGAATTGATGAGTTCACATCCATTATCAATCAACCCAATTCCGCGATTCTTTCTGTAGGTGCCATCGTGCAAAAACCTGTAGTAAAAGAAGGAGAAATTGTTGTGGGCAATACAATGAAGCTTACCCTAGCTTGTGACCACAGAACAGTGGACGGCGCAACTGGAGCGCTATTTTTACAAACCCTTAAAGAGTATATCGAAAATCCCATTCGATTAGTCGTCTAGTTGTTTTGGATACTTCGAAAAACATTGTGATAACTGGAGCTAGCCGTGGTATTGGTCTAGCACTGGTTAAATGGTTTTCAGCGCATTATCACAAGGTTTGGGCACTCTCCCGCAACACGACACCCATAACGCAGCTAAATTTGCCCAACGTCACAGTCAACGCACTTGATTTAACAAATGAAGATGCCGTAGTATCGTGGGCGCAAAATGAGGCACCTGACACCATTGATGCCCTGATTAATAACGCAGGAAAGCTGGTTAACAAACCCTTTGCCGAAACCACACAATCCGATTTTGAAGGGGTATTTAAGGTTAATGTTTTTGGGCTTGCCAATCTCACACGTGCCTTATTAAAAAAGCTACAGCCAACAGGGCATGTGGTCAATATCAGCAGTATGGGAGGAATTGGCGGTACATCGAAATTTCCAGGTTTGACTGCCTACAGCAGCAGCAAAGGAGCTGTTTCCATACTTACAGAGTTACTGGCCGAAGAATTCAAAGAAACGGGTCCTGCCGTAAATGCATTGGCGCTTGGTGCTGTGCAAACAGAAATGCTTTCTGATGCTTTCCCAGGGCTTGAAGTGCCCATGACCGCAGCCATGATGGCCGATTATATTGCCCAATTTGCGCTTGACGGACATCTTTTCTACAACGGAAAAGTTCTACCTGTGTCGAACACAACACCCTAATGTCTTCTGATTTTTATTCATATTTACCTGAGAGAGCTATTGCAAAATGTGCTTCGCTTATAGCTGGACACAAGGTTGTGATTCATGTCGTTCGCAATCGTAAAACCAAGCATGGCGATTTTAGGGTACAGCCCAAAAGACCTGTTTCCATTACTATTAATGCCATGGAAAACCCATATCGGTTTCTCCTTACCTTTTTACACGAATGGGCACATTATAAGGTGTTCACCTCCTATACATTTAGGAAGAAACCACACGGAAAGGAGTGGAAATCAGCATTCCAACAAATGGTAGCTCCTTTTTTGGAAGGGGATATCTTTCCAGAATCGCTGTTAATACCACTTAAAAAACACATGCAAAATGCTAGGGCAACCTTTGCTGCTGATGCCAATCTTTCGATGGCGCTTAGAGCATTTGACCCACCCAACAATAAAAAATGTATTTTTGAATTGGAGCAGGGCGCACTTTTTAATGCGCAAGACGGGCGTGTTTTTAGCAAAGATGCCAAACGCAGAACCCGATTTGTTTGTACGTGTGTCAAAACAAAGAAGCAGTACCTGTTTCCACCTTTTGTTGAAGTAAGTCCGTTATAATGGAGTCAAAATTTGATTTTTCCGATAATCCTCAAGATGCGCCAAAAAAGCAAGGCTTAAGGTTTAGTCTTGGCTATTTGGTACAGCTTTTTGATATTAGTAAGGATACAGACTATGCCGCAACCTTAGAAGCCGTGCGCCAAGACATTCCCTTTAGAGGTGCTACTGCTTGGGTATTGATTTGTTCAATTTTTATTGCTTGTATTGGTTTGAATACAGACGCTACTGCTGTCGTTATAGGCGCCATGCTTATTGCACCACTTATGGGCCCTGTGCTGGGCACTGGTGTTGGATTAGCCATTAATGATTTGGACATGATCAAATCAGCCACACAAAATTTTATTGTCATGGTACTGCTTAGCGCCGTGACCGCTACGGTGTTTTTCTTGTTTTTTCCGCTACAGCAAGAATCATCCGAACTTTTGGCACGTACCCGGCCCGACATACGAGATGTTTTCATTGCCTTTTTTGGCGGTGCGGCGCTGGCCATTGCGCGTACTAAAAAGGGTACCATTGCATCTGTTATTTTTGGTGTTGCAATTGCTACAGCACTTATGCCTCCCTTGTGTACCATTGGCTATGGTATAGCTGTGGGGAATGTTGGCTATACGCTTGGTGCGCTATACCTTTTTTTTATCAACGCTACTTTTATAGCCTTTGCTTCTTTTGTAGTTGTAAAACTGTTACGCTTTCCCATGATTCATTATGCCGATTCCAAGAGACGTCGGTTTGTGGTTCGTGTGGTAAGCTTTTTTGCTGTGTTGGTTATGATACCTGCAGGGATTACTTTTATCTATGCTTTGGGGGAAAATGCATTTAGAAAACAAGCAAATGCCTATTTAGACACCCATGTCTCGACATTGTCTTACGGCGATTATCTCGTGTCATCAGCAACAATTCAATACAACAGAAAGGCGGAAAGCCAACTGCTTATTAATCCATTAGGGCTGGTTCAAATAGACTCTACTACGGTGCGTGTGTTGGAGCAGGAATTATTAGCATATGATAAACTTAAGGATACAGAGTTGATCATATTTTCTAAAGACTAAGTGTCATTTTAGGTATGCACTTGTTTTATTTTCTTCATGAGGTTTGAAGAATATACAAAGTCGTTAACAGCCTCATTATCCGTATTGAATATCAAATCTTTGCTGCCTTCCCAAGCCTTTACACCGTCTTTTAAAAATAAAATGGTATCTCCAATTTCCATAACAGAATTCATATCGTGAGAATTGATGACGGTCGTGATGTTATTTTCTTGGGTAATTTCTCTAATGAGGTTGTCAATTACGATGGCTGTTTTGGGGTCTAGCCCCGAGTTGGGCTCGTCGCAAAAAAGGTATTTAGGCTTCATGACTACAGCGCGGGCAATGGCAACGCGTTTTTGCATGCCACCAGAGAGTTCTGCCGGAAGCTTGTTATTGGCATTTTCAAGGTTTACCCGTTCAATAACTGCTTCGGCAACACTTTTTATTTCAGCTTGATTTTTGTCAGTTAGCATTTGCATAGGAAACATAACGTTTTCCAAAACTGTCATGGAGTCGAATAGTGCACTCCCTTGAAAAACCATACCCATTTCCCTGCGTAATGTTCGCCTTCCTTCCTCGTCCATTTCGCCAAAGGCTTGATCGTTAAAATGCATCTTTCCGCTATCTATTTGGTGTAAACCCAACAGACATTTAAGCAAAACCGTTTTTCCAGAACCACTTTGCCCGATGATAAGATTGGTTTTTCCCGGTTCAAAAGCCATGCTAATCCCTTTGAGCACTTCCGTACCGTCGAATGATTTCGTGATGTTGTTAAGCGTTATCATCAAGCAAGTAATAATTGAGTGATAAAATAATTAAGAACGATGATGACTACCGATGTCCATACAAAGGCAACCGTTGCTGCTTTACCTACTTCCAAAGCGCCGCCCTTCATATAGTATCCGTGATAGGAGGGAATGGTGGCCAGAACCATGGCAAACACCAACGTTTTTATAAAGGCATATACCACATGGTAAGGCCTAAAGTCGAGTTGTATGCCTTCGATAAAATCAGCGCTACTTGAAAGCCCGCCGTATATGGTAGCGGCATAACCGCCAAGAATCCCTAAAAACATGGAAAAATTTATCACAATAGGCAGCAAAAGCATGGAAATTATCTTTGGAAATACCAGGTAATTTACTGAGTTGATGCCCATGACTTCTAACGCATCAATTTGTTCGGTTACACGCATGGTACCTATACTAGACGTAATAAACGAACCTACTTTCCCAGCCAAGATGATGCTCATAAACGTTGGTGCAAACTCCAGTATAACAGATTGACGCGTGGCAAAGCCAACTAAACTTTTTGGTATAAGTGGGCTTTCAATGTTAAGCGCCGTTTGTATGGACACAACACCCCCTACAAAAAAGGATAGAAAGGCTACGATACCTAAAGATCCGATAATTAGATCCTGTATATCTTTAAAAATAAGTTTTCGCATCACTTTTCCCTTGGTGGGCTTTATAAAAACCAACCTAAGCATTAAAATGTATTCACCGATGTGATGCAGTATTTTCACTTAAACGAATGTAAAAAATAATGTTACTATAACCTAAGTCTTAAAATAAAAATTAACATTTGTAAAAACATTACAAATGAATACCAAATCTCTTTATTTTATACTAGGTTTCCTATTTATAGGCTGTACCTCAAAACAAGACAGCGCCAATACCAAGCTCGTGGTAGGTATTGTGGTCGATCAAATGCGCATGGACTACATATACCGATTCCAATCGCACTTCGGCGATCAAGGATTCAAACGTTTTTACAACGAAGGTTTTGTGGCAAAAAACCACCATTTCGACTACAAGCAAACCAAAACAGGTCCTGGACATGCGAGTATCGCCACAGGAACCCCTCCTGCCATTAATGGCATTATTGGTAATGATTGGTTTGACAAACAACGCCGAAAAGAGCGCTACTGCGTAGACGACCAGAACTTTTTGTCCTTGGGAACAGCAAAGACTAGGGGTAAGGCACCTACTGCACTTTTGGTTTCCACATTTGCAGATGAGAATAGATTGGCAACCCAAATGCATGGCAAGGCCGTTAGCGTTTCTTTAAAAGACCGTAGTGCCATCCTCTCTATTGGCCATACTGCCAATGGCGCCTATTGGTTCTCAGGCGGAGACGAGGGCAACTTTATCAGCAGTACTTTTTATATGGATGCACTACCCTCATGGGTAATAGACTTTAATGCTTCTAGAAAAATTGATGCGTACCTCACCACTTGGGACACCTATTATCCCATCTCTCAATATGCGGAAACAGGACCAGATGACAGTCTCTACGAAAAGCGACCCAAAGGAAAGGATACACCTACATTCCCTTATGATTTGGCTGCCCTATCGCCTAATAATGGCGGATACGAGATACTGAAAGCCACTCCTTTTGGTAATAGCTTGGTTACAGATTTCGCATTGGCAGCTCTGAAAGGGGAGGACTTAGGCACAGATGACCATGCAGACGTATTCATGATTTCTTATTCATCAACAGACCATATAGGACATGCTTTTGGTACCAACGCCAAGGAATTACAGGACACCTATATCCGTTTGGACTTAGAACTTGCTAGACTTTTTGAGGCGCTAGACGCCCAAGTGGGTAAGGGCGCATATTCCGTTTTTCTGACTTCAGACCACGGCGTGGCTCCTGTGCCTAATTATCTAATCGACAACAAAATACCAGCAGGATATTTCAGCAAGAAGCCTTTTGTGAAACTGCTTAAGGAAGCGGTGTTTGATGCCTTTGGAGTGCGCGACATCGTGCTTGACGTGTCGAACAATGAAATTTATTTTGACCATGACCGTATTGCTGCCGCAAGACTAGATGTTGACGCGATAAGTCGTTTTGCTACTGCGTTTATACAGCAACAAGATGGTATTGCCGCTGCTTATACCACATCAAATCTTATGCAAATGGATGCTGACAACCCAATTGTGGAACGCTTGCAAAAAGGATATAATCCCAAACGTTCTGGTGATATAATTTACATGCTATTGCCAGCTTATATAGCCAATCGTACTTATGGCACCACGCACGGTTCAGCCTTTATCTATGACACCCATGTTCCGCTGTTGCTTTATGGAAATGGTATTCAAAAAGGGAGTACGTTTAAAAGGACAAAAATTTCGGATATCGCACCAACAATATGCGCGTTGTTAGAAGTAAGCAACCCAACAGGTGTTATCGGAAACCCCATTGGAGCGGCATTGAAAAGCCGTTAAAATCTATACGTAAACGCATTGATGTTCATGCCAGCACCCACGCTGGCAAAAAGGGCAACATCGCCTTTGTTTATTTGATGACCATCAAGCTCATTTCGCTTAACCAAATCCAATAGGGTAGGGACGGTAGCAACCGAGCTATTGCCTAATTTATGAATGCTGATGGGCAGTATGTCTGCTGGTATGGATTGACGATAGAGACGGTAAAATCTCTTGACGATAGCTTCGTCCATTTTTTCATTAGCTTGATGCAGAAAAATTTTCTTTAAAGAACCAAGTTCCTCTCCGCTTTGGTCAAAACAGTCTTTCATGGCTTGGGGTACATGGCTAATGGCAAATTCATAAACTTTTCTGCCGAGCATTTTAATGTACTTATCCTCAGGTTTAGCAGTTGGGTCGTTTGACTTTCCAGAAAAGAGGTAAAACGCTTCTTCCGTACTATAGGTCTGCGAGCTATGGCTTAATACGCCGCCGGCTTCTTTGGTTTCTTCAATGATGGTGGCTCCGGCACCATCGGCAAAAATCATGGCATCTCTGTCGTTTTGATCGGCAATTCGCGACAAGGTATCTGCCCCAATGACCAAGCAACGTTTTGCCATGCCAGATTTGATAAATGCTTTTGCTTGAATAACACCTTCCACCCAGCCTGGGCAACCAAAAATCAAATCATACGCAACACAATTGGGATTTTTTATCTGGAGATTATGTTTTACTCTTGTGGCCAAGGAGGGTAATATATCAGTTTGTATACAACCGTGTTGAATGTCACCAAAATTATGAGCTACAATTATGTAGTCCAAAGTTTCAGGATCAAGTGATGCGTCTTCAATGGCCTTTTCAGCAGCCAAAAATGCAAGGTCAGATGCGGTTTGATGTGGTTTGGCATAACGGCGTTCTTCAATGCCTGTTATGGCCTTAAATTTTTCAATAATATCTCCATTATCAGCACCAAACGGTTTGCCGCTATCGTCTAAAAATGTGTGCGCTAAAAAATCTTGGTTTTTTTCTTTGTGTGAAGGTATATAACTTCCAACGCCTGTGATGTGAATTCCCATGTTTGATTAAGGTAGTGGTCGTGTTCTGATGTTCAAATATAGAAATCTATATGGTTAGAAGAAAAAAGATGTGTTTATAAATGCTCCCCACTGCAAATTATTGGATTTCCGTAACCTGCTTTTCTGCATACATTTCAATGGGTGCACAGGTACACATAAGATTTCTGTCTCCATAAGCTTCGTCGACGCGTTGAACGCTTGGCCAAAACTTATTTTCACGTACAAACTGTAGGGGATATGCTGCCTCTTCTCTTGTGTAGGGCAGTTCCCATTCGTGTGCTGTCAACTGCGTCAAGGTATGCGGTGCATTGCGCAATAGGTTGTTGGTTTGTTCTTTTGTGCTGGCCTCAATTTCATAGCGAATAGAAATAAATGCTTCGCAGAAACGATCTAATTCAGCCAAGTTTTCACTTTCAGTGGGTTCAATCATCATGGTGCCTGGAACGGGAAACGATACCGTTGGCGCATGAAAACCATAATCGATTAAACGCTTGGCAATATCCATTACTTCTATGCCTTTGTCTTTGAAGGAACGGCAGTCAATGATAAACTCGTGTGCTGCTCGGTTGTTGTCGCCGCTATACAAAACAGGGTAGTGCTTGGCAATGCGTTCCTTAATGTAATTGGCATTTAATATGGCTACTTCTGTGGCTTTCTTTAGCCCTGCTGCCCCCAGTAAGCGTATGTAGGCATAAGAAATCAGACAAGCGAGTGCTGAACCATAGGGTGCTGCAGAAAGTGCTGCTATTCCTTGTTCGCCGCTTGTTGGAATTATGGCGTGATTAGGCAGAAACGGCACCAAGTGTTTGGCAACACAAATTGGACCTACACCCGGACCACCGCCTCCGTGTGGTATGGCAAAAGTTTTGTGGAGGTTCAAGTGACAAACGTCTGCGCCAATAACCGCCGGATTGGTCAAGCCAACCTGCGCATTCATATTTGCACCATCCATATATATTTGCCCTCCTTTGCTATGAACATAAGCGGTTATCTCTTTAATGGACGACTCAAAAACGCCATGCGTAGATGGGTAGGTAATCATCAGTGCTGCTAAATTATCAGCATGCTCGTTTGCTTTGGTCTTTAGGTCGTCAAGGTCGATGTTTCCTTTTTCGTCAGTCCCTACCACAATGACTTGCATGCCAGCCATTACTGCAGAGGCTGGGTTGGTACCATGAGCAGAAGCTGGAATAAGACAGATGTTGCGATGTGCATCGTCGTTGGCAAGATGATAAGCTCTTATGACCATCAGTCCTGCAAATTCACCTTGTGCACCAGAATTAGGTTGCAAAGAGGTGCCGCCAAAGCCTGTGATTTCAGTTAGATAGTCAGCTAGGTCATGCAATACGCGCCTACAACCAGCCGCTTGGTCTACGGGTGCAAATGGATGTATGTTGTTCCACTGCGGATCGCTTAAGGCGAACATTTCCGTAGCAGCATTGAGCTTCATGGTACACGAACCCAGTGCGATCATGGAATGATTTAGCGCCAAGTCTTTACGCTCCAGGGATTTGATATAACGCATCATGCTGGTTTCGGCATGGTAACTGTGAAATACTTCGTTTGTTAAAAATGAGGTTGATCGTTTATGCGAAACAGGCAGGCAGTCTGTTTCAACCAAACTGACATCAACAGCCGATTGTTTTGTTGCCTCTGCTAGTATGTCAATCAAGGTTTGAATGTGGTGGTCTTCTGTCGCTTCATGAAAGGAGATGCTTAATTCACTAGCGTTGATCTGACGCAGATTGATTCCTTTGGCAGCTGCCAAGCGCAGTATTTCTTGGGCAGGTCCTTCAATGAGAAGTGTGTCAAAGAAAGCTTTGTTTTTTTGGGGTATACCCAATTGTTCCAGCGCTTGATTGAGTTGGCAAGCATGACGGTGGATGCGTGTCGCAATTGATCTTAATCCTTCTGGGCCGTGGTATACAGCATACATTCCTGCCATAACAGCCAAGAGTACTTGTGCAGTACAAATATTAGATGTAGCCCTATCTCTTTTGATGTGCTGTTCGCGTGTTTGCAAGGCCATTCGCAAGGCTCTATTCCCGGATTTGTCTTGGGTAACTCCAATAATTCTTCCCGGCACACTGCGTTTGTAGGCAGTTTTAGTTGCAAAGTATGCTGCGTGTGGCCCTCCGTAACCTAGTGGAATGCCAAAGCGCTGCGTGCTTCCCACTACAACATCAGCACCCAAAGTTCCTGGCGCTTCCAAAAGCACCAAACTCATAAGATCAGCAGCAACAGCTGTCTTAACTTCTGCTTGGGCAGCGTTGTCAATAAAAGTTTTAAGGCTTGGTATATCGCCATTAGCACCTGGGTACTGCACCAAAGCGCCAAAATAGTCGGCTGTGGGTATAAAATCATCACAACTGCCGTAAACAAGTTTAATGCCTACGGGAATTGCTCTTGTTTCTAGCACGGATTTGGTCTGCGATAACGTATTTTCATCAACAAAAAACAGTTTTGCAAGTTCTTTTTTCTGTGTTCTTGTGCGCTGACCAAACAGTAGGCTCATCGCTTCGGCTGCAGCTGTGGATTCATCCAAAAGAGAAGCATTGGCAAGTTCCATTCCTGTGAGCTCCACAACCATGGTTTGGAAGTTGAGCAGCGCCTCCATGCGTCCTTGGGCAATTTCGGCTTGGTAAGGGGTGTATGCCGTATACCAACCCGGGTTTTCCAATATGTTTCGCTGGATTACGCCCGGTAATATGGCCTCGTGATATCCCAAGCCAATAAAGGAGGTAAATACCTTGTTGTGTTTCCCTAAGGCAGCAATGTGTTTCGAAAAGCTATGTTCGCTCATGGCTTCTGGAAGGGACATGGGCGCATGAAGCCTGATGGCTTCAGGAACGGTCTGCGTAACCAATTCTTCAAGAGATGATGCTTCAATAAGCGAAAGCATTTTGTCCAACTCCTTTTCGTTTGGACCTAAGTGACGAATTGTAAAGTTTTGCGTATCCATGAACACCAGTTTTAATACCCTTTCAAAGGTAATTTTTTGATTAAAATCAAAAAAACGAAACCTAACCATTTCAGCCTAAAGTTGTTAACCATAAACAGCTACCTTATTAACACATTTGGTAGTTTTGTAATTCTTTATGAAGCATATCAACTTCCGCCCCTACATTAAATCCAGCTTGCATGTAGCCTTGTCGCTATGGGCTTTTTGCTGTGTGTTTGCCATGCAACAAGGATTTCATTTACCCACATCATTGCAGTGTGCTATTTTTGGATTTGGCTGGTTTGCATATCAATATTTCCATTTCATTGTGCCTGCCTTGGTGGAAAAACAAAGGATTAATTTGTCCCAAGCCATCACGCTACCATGCGCACTAGCAATTGGGTTTTTTGGTCTTATTATGCAAACAACAACCGTGTGGCTGATTTTTGTTTTTGTAGGGATGCTAACAAGCTTATACGCACTTCCTTTCGGCGCCCATATGGGTTTGCGCTATGTACCTACACTCAAGATATTTATTGTGGCCTTGTGCTGGTCAACCCTTGCTACTTTTGGTTTGTATAACTTGACCTCAGTTCCTTTTGCTCTGATTGCCTCAAAAGCCATTCTCTGGGTATTGGCCATGATTGTACCCCTCGAAATTCACGATCTTAAAAGAGATGCACCAAGCTTAAAAACACTACCACAAGTTTTGGGTGTTAGCGCGGTAAAGCTGCTGTCGTATGTGTTGATTTTGATAGCTATCATTTTGGCCTTTATGACTTCAACTTCAATCCCGTTTGCTTGGATTGAAATGGGAATGCTGGTTTTGTTAGTAGTACTTATTTTTAAAGTAAAAACAGCTCAGCCAAAATACATTACTTCCTTATTGGTTGAGGCGATACCGTTGTTGTGGTTGACTTTAAGCTATGTGACCGTTACTTTTTGTTGATGTCCTTTGCACTTTGATGTACTTTCTCGCCCAAAGAAGCTTTATAGGCAATCATGGCTTCGCGCAAGGCTGGATTTTTTACACCTAGTATTTGGCAGGCCAATAAAGCAGCATTTTTTGCACCGTTTAATGCTACGGTAGCAACAGGCACGCCGCCCGGCATTTGCAGTATGGATAAAACAGAATCCCATCCGTCAATTGAATTGGAAGATTTAACAGGCACACCAATGACGGGCAATGGGCTAATTGAAGCCACCATACCCGGCAAATGCGCTGCGCCTCCGGCGCCGGCAATGATTACGTCTATGCCGTTTTCGTGGGCCGTTTTTCCAAACGCCATCATCTTATCGGCAGTTCTGTGCGCGGATACTATATCAACATGTGTTTCGATTTCAAAAAGGGCCAAGGTGTCAATGGCGTCTTGCATTACGGGGAGGTCGCTTTTGCTTCCCATGATAACGGCTACTTTCATGTTAATTGGCTTTAAGTTTAAGTTTTGCTTTTAGGTCTTTAATTTCTTTAAAAATAACATTTAAATCCGCACCTGTAAGCGTAATATGTCCCATTTTTCGTTGCGGTTTGGTCGTTTTCTTTCCATAGATGTGTAGCGCAGCTTTTGGTGTGTTGAGAATGTGATCTACGCCCTCATATACAAATGTGCCAATAAGCTCTTGTGGACCAACCACATTGGCCATGATGGCAGGTTGATCAAAACGTGTTTTGCCAAGAGGTGCATTAAGTATGGCACGTATGTGCTGCTCAAATTGTGAGGTATTGGCACCTTCTATGGTTAGGTGACCGCTGTTGTGTGGCCGTGGCGCCACTTCGTTTATAAGCAGGTTATTTTCATTGTCAACAAAAAACTCCACTGCCAATAAACCAATATGTCCCCATGCGCGTACCAACTTATGCGTAATCTCATGGGCCTTTTTGGCCATTTCTTTGCTTATGTCGGCAGGGAAGTAGACATATTCTACTTGATTAGCCGCTGGATGAAAAGCCATCCCCACAGGGGGGTAAAGTGCAATTTCACCATCAGGACT